>Ga0070706_100001057_pt1 | contig 29881 bp, 11 predicted proteins | sample KBSK5501metaG_FD_65476 | JGI IMG/M metagenome (GOLD analysis project Ga0070706, IMG submission 65476) | Corn, switchgrass and miscanthus rhizosphere microbial communities from Kellogg Biological Station, Michigan, USA - KBS K5-50-1 metaG | ecosystem: Host-associated > Plants > Roots >... | reverse complement strand
TCACACCGTCACCACCTCCAATTTTCGGGATGATATTAACGCCAGCGGCGACATCGATTCGGCGGACGTCTTTCTGGTGCGAAAACAAACGTTGACCTCGCTTCCTTAGCTTGGAAAAACCGCTGCACCACCAGGTGCAAGAAATGAAAGTTTTGCTGTTTGATACACGCAAAGAGAACGTCTGAGACGATTCACATGTTGTCCAGAGATTGGACAACCTATGGCAGAAGACTTCCAAATGGAACTGCAGGAGCTCGGCCTGCTCCCGGCCGAGGTGCAGGTTTATCTCGCCTTGGTCCGCAACGGTGCTCTGGGCGGAAGCGGCGTCGCCAGCGTCACTGGCTTCCCGCGCAGCAGCGTTTATCTAACACTCAATTCGCTTCTCGACAAAGGACTCATCGAAGGCGGCGCTGGACACGGGAGCCGATTTTCCGTCGTCCCGCCTGATAAGGCGCTGCCTTCGCTCGTCGCACAGGAAAAAGAGGCAATCTCCCAGCGTGAAAAGCTCGCAACGCATCTTGGCGATCGGCTCTCTTCCTTCGTCGAGCCGGTCGAGACCGGTCCCGATGAGTTGATCCAAGTGATCCGGAGCCCGCGCGGAGTAGCGGAGCGTTTTGAGCGGCTGCAACTCGAAGCCCAGCACCAAATTGAAGGTTTTATCAAAGCGCCGCTCTTTATCAAAGCAGAAGGTAACCCTGCGCAACGCAAGGCTCAGCGACGGGGCGTCCGTTACCGTGGCTTGTACGAGCGGGCAGTCCTCGATGCGCCTGCGATAAAACCCTACTTAATGCAGTGGGCCGCCGAAGGGGAAGAAATACGCATGTACGATGGCGAACTACCGCACAAGCTCGCCATCTTTGATCGGAAGCGTGTCTTGGCGCACCTAAGCATGCGCGGTGACCAAATGCGTACGCTCTACATCAGGCATCCCGAGTTGGCGGCAAGTTTGGCTGTCGCTTTTGATGCGCTGTGGGCGGAGTCGGAGCCGCTGGCTCTCGTGAGCGCCAAAAAATCTTCGAACGAGACAGCTGTGATCAGGGTTCGCAAGGGCAGCGGCAATGGCCAAGCTGGCCGCTCCAAAAAAGATAAGAGCTCCAATCAAAAAGCGTGGACTAATCAACGGCCTTCTCGTCGGGAGAAGAATGATCAACGTTTGAAAACCTCAAACTCCGGCTGAGCAATGGATCAACGAGCGCGCCGTCATTGCTTTTATGAAAGACACCTTCATCGAAAGATAATCTTCATTGAGGAGGCAGTGCGTCTTTTCGCCGTCAGGTTTGGGCCAGCTCTTTAAGGACGACACGGGAACAATTCCAAATGAAAAAAAATCCCAGTTTTCAATCTGGCATCTTCAATCCAGGTGTCTGGCTGTGCGTCGTGTTGATCTGCGGATTGCAAGTGGCAAGCGCATCGGGGCAATACAACCCGCCAAGCTTCGATGGCGCGCGAAGCTACCCGGTGTTAGGAGGTGCGGAGTCGGGCGCATCGGCCGTCGCGAGCGGCGATTTCAATGGCGACGGCAAACCGGATATGGCTGTCGCGACTCCCGAAACGGATGGAGTCTCGGTGCTATTGAACAATGGAGATGGGACCTTCGGCAAGGCAGTGCGCTATGCAACAGGGGACGCCCCCAACTACGTAGCCGTCCTAGACATTAACGGTGACGGAAAGTTAGACCTCATCACAGCCAACGGTGGAGATAGAACCGTGTCGATCTTACTCGGTAATGGCGACGGTACCTTTCAGAGTCCTCGGAACTTTGCAGTGGGAATAATTCCCACTGCAGTCGCAGTAGGCGACTTCAATAATGATGGCAAGCTCGATTTGGCGGTGGCCGACCAAGCTGGTGGTTTGCCTCCTCACCAGGCTGTCTGGGTAATGTTGGGCAATGGTGATGGCACATTCCAGGCACCGATGGGCAATATAATGCCGGAAGTGGTACTTTCAGTTGAAGTTGGTGACTTCAATGGCGACGGCAATCTCGACCTGATCGCTGGGAACTCTGCCAGACAATGGATATTGCTAGGCAACGGTGACGGGACGTTTAAAACGCCCGTGAATATTCCAGGCGCTGGCGGCAGTCCTTATGGCAATATCGTCGCAGTAGCAGATTTCAATGGTGATGGAAAACTGGACATCGCTGTAGCGGACAGCAGTCAGGAATCGGAAGCCGCCATCCCGGGTAGCGTTGAGATCCTGCTCGGAACCGGGTATGGAACTTTCCTGCCGCCGCTGGTTGTCGTGACAGGGACGTACCCGTATTCAGTGAGAGCCGCAGATTTTAATGGGGATGGCAAGCTCGACTTGGCAGTGGCCAACACCGGAGACGCCACTGTCTCGATCTTCCCCGGTAATGGGGACGGCACTTTCCAATCCGCGATAACCTATCCTGTAGGCGCTAACTGGGAGAGCACCGTCGCGGTGGCAGACTTCAATGGAGACGGGCAACCGGACGTGGCGATATCGAGCGCCCATTTCAGCGATAACGTCTCGGTGTTGCTGAGTAAAGGCGGCGGTAAGTTCCACGATGTTGCATTGTACGGAGTCGGCACGCAGCCCTATTCGATTGCTAAGGGAGACTTCAACCACGATGGCAAGCTAGACTTAGTCACTGCGAACTCGGGATCCAATGATGTTTCTGTGCTGTTAGGTAACGGCGATGGAGCTTTTCACGCAGCGGTCAATTACTCTGTCGGAAAGCTACCGAGTTCCGTCGCGACGGGGGATTTCAACGGGGATGGCAACCTCGATCTGGCCGTGGCCAATCATTTGGATGGGACTATCTCGATCCTTCTGGGTAATGCAGATGGTACGTTTCAAAGCGCGGTTAGTTATCCTGCGACTACAAATGCGATCGCGCTTATCGTGGCCGATCTTAACCGAGACGGCAAGCTGGATCTCGCCGTCGGCGGCGTTGACGCCAGTAATGAGAACCAGGTTACCGTGCTGCTAGGCAATGGTGACGGGACCTTCCAAGCCGCGGTGAATTCCCTGGTGCCAGGGACGGGGATCGACGCGATTGGGGTAGGAGACTTTAATGGAGATGGGAAACGGGACCTCGCTGTTGCCAATTACTATTCCAATAACGTCGTCATTATGCTCGGTAACGGCGATGGGACTTTCCAGCCAGCGCCGAATACCCTGACGGCAGGAGGGCCTGGATCCGTTGCGGTGGGAGATTTTAACGGAGACGGCAAAGCAGATCTGGCTGTTGGGGTTCTAGCTGGCAACCATGTTTCCATCTTTCTTGGCAAGGGCGATGGGACTTTCCAGCTACTGCCCGTTAACTACGCAGTAGGTGACAATCCTGATGCGATCACGGTGGCAGACCTAAATGGTGACGGCATCCCAGACCTGGCAGTCGCAAACGTCAATGACAACTCTGTTTCTGTCCTTCAAGGCAAGGGAGATGGCACCTTTCTGGATCCGATCACCTATGGTGCTAGCCGAGGTGTCTCAGCTTTAGTCGTAGGCGACCTCAATGGTGACGGCAAACCCGATATAGCAATGACCGGCTTCTGGTATGGCAAGATATCGGTCCTTCTTAACAACACTCCAACGCCTGTCTCATTAACACTTGTAGTATCCCGGAAAGTCCACGGCACCGCTGGCATATTTGATGTCGATCTTCCGCTGAGTGGCAACCCGGGCATTGAATGTCGCAGCGGCGGCGCAAACGGCGATTACACACTGGTGTTTACCTTCGCGAATACTTTGACCAGCGTCGCTCGCGCTAGCGTCACGGCTGGGACTGGCTCAGTCAGTAGCCGTAGCATCGACAATAACGATCGTCACAACTTTGTCGTAAATCTTAGCGGCGTTAGTAACGCTCAAGTTATTACAGTTAGCCTAACGAATGTAACTGACTCTGTCGGCAATTTTAGCAGCGCCGTTTCCGCATCAATGGGTGTCCTTCTCGGCGATGTAAATGGGAGCGGTGACGTTGACTCGGCTGACGTGTTTTCGGTAAGACAGCAGACGCTTCACACGGTCACTACTTCTAATTTCCTGGAGGATGTTGACGCCAGCGGTGACATCGATTCAGCCGACGTTTTCATCGTCCGGCAGCAAACGCTGACCTCGCTTCCTTAACTGAGACGATATTGGTTATGAAAAGTCGCGTTACCCTTATCTTCGCTCTGGTCGCATTCGCCGTAACGTCAGCATTCGCAGGCGTTGACTCCAGGCTGTCAGTTTTTGGAAATCTGCCACTGTCGTTTGAACCGAACAATAGGCAGACTGAACCCTCTGTGCGCTTCATCGCGCATGCTTCAGGAGCCGTATTCTACTTTACTCCTTCCAGGGTTATTTCTGGCGAGTTCCGTATGAAAGTGCTGGGCGGGAATCCTGCGCCCGAGATGACCGGTGTTGACCTTCTCGCGGGCCACAGTAACTACTTCATCGGCAACGACCCGGCGAACTGGAAGACCGACGTGCCGCAGTACGCTCGGGTCAAGTACGCTCGAGTTTATCCAGGCGTCGACCTTATCTTTCGCGGTAACCAGCGACAGCTCGAGTATGACCTTGTCGTCGAGCCTGGGTCCGATCCGCGGCGCATCCGTTTCACCTTTGAAGGCGCTTCACAATTTCGGATTGATAAGGACGGGACGCTGGTCGTCACTGCTAAGAATAGTCATGAGATTCGACAGCACCGGCCGGTAATTTACCAAGAGGTCGGTGGCAAAAGACATGAGGTGGCGGGCGGCTACCTGATCAAAGGGCGTCACGAAGTTGGTTTTAAGGTCGCAGCTTACGATCGGGATCGTCCGCTGGTGATCGATCCGGTTCTTAGCTATTCCACTTATCTTGGGGGAGCTACGCCTTCCCCGAACTCGCCGAAAGACAATGGTGCCCAAGCTATTGCGGTTGACTCCTCTGGGAACATGTATGTCACCGGGTTTACGAGCACGATTGATTTTCCGACTGCGAATCCTGAGCAGCCCGCATATGGGGGAGGCCTTTACGACGTCTTCGTCACAAAGATTGACCGATCGGGAAACGCGCTGGTTTATTCAACGTACTTGGGCGGGATGAATGCTGAAAAGGCTTTTGCCATCGCTGTCGACAGCGCTGGTAGCGCATACATAACCGGATTCACGCAGTCCCCGAATTTTCCTACTACTTTGACTGCTTTCCAACCGGTTAGCACTACTGGCATTCTTCCTGGCAATTCCTCAGATGCTTTCGTCACCAAGTTGAGTCCGGCGGGGAACGCGTTGGTCTACTCGACGTACCTTGGCGGCAGTACCAACGCCGAAAACGGCTTCGGCATCGCCGTAGATTCTTCCGGGTGCGCCTATGTTACTGGAGAAACCGCTTCAATCGATTTTCCGACGAAGAATGCCTACCAACCGAGCCTCGCTGGCAGCGGCTTCTTGCGTTTCAATGCCTTCGTTACGAAGCTAAGCGCCGACGGCACGGCATTAGTCTACTCCACTTATCTTGGAGGAGGTGTCGATGAAGGATTCGGTATCGCTGTCGACTCTTCGGGAAGCGCCTACGTTACGGGCTATACTTATTCGAGCAGCTTTCCGACACACAATCCCCTGCAAGCTAATTTGGTCGGCGATTCCGACGTCTTCGTTACAAAATTTAGTCCTGCTGGCACCACGCTTGTCTATTCGACCTATCTGGGCGGGAGTGGTCTCGACGAGGCGTTCGGCATAGCGGTCGATACTTTGGGTAATGCCTACGTTACCGGAAAGACGGCTTCCACTGATTTTCCCACAGTGAACGCATTTCAACCGACGTACGGCGGCGGTAACGCAGATGCCTTTGTAGCGAAGTTGAACTCGGCCGGTAGCGCGCTTATCTATTCTACCTACCTCGGCGGGAGCGGAAGCGAAGGCAATCTTAGCAGGATCGCGCTAGATAGTGCGGGCGACGTCTACATCGTCGGGAGCACGGACTCGACAAATTTTCCGACGGCAAACGCAATTCAATCCGCCAGGGCCGGCCCCGGCGACAACGCCTTTATTACAAAGCTGAATGCGGTAGACAATGCACTTGTCTATTCGACCTACCTTGGCGGAAACTCGTTGAACCTGGGATTCGGTATTGCCGTTGATGATTCAGGAAACGCTTACGTTGCCGGGCAGACATGGTCGACAAATTTCCCGATGGTGAATCCGTTTCAGGGAAGCCTCCGCGGAACGGATGACGCCTTTATCGCCAAGATAGCGGAACCGCCACCGGTGCCATTGACCGCGGTCGTCTCTCGAAAAATCCACGGCGGCGCCGGCACATTCGATATCGATCTTCCCCTCACTGGAACTCCGGGTATCGAATGCCGCAGCGGCGGAGCCAATGGCGACTACACGGTTGTCTTTAGCTTTGCTAATACGCTGACGAGTGTGTTACGCGCGGCCGTCACGAGTGGAACTGGTACCGTAAAGAACAGTGGAATCGGTAATGATGCCCATCAATACATCGTGAATCTCACTGGCGTTACTAATGCCCAATATCTCACGGTGGCCTTGGCGAACGTGATTGACTCGGGAGGCAACGGTAGCGCGTCAGTTGCCGCCACAATGGGCGTGCTGCTTGGCGACGTTAATGCAAGCGGTGACGTTGACTCTGCCGATGTGTTTCTGGTCAGACAGCAGACTCTTCACAACGTCACGACGAGCAACTTCCACGAGGATATTAATGCTAGCGGTGATATCGATTCGACCGATGTTTTTATCGCGCAGAAACAGACGCTTACCTCGCTTCCTTAGCTCAATACCTCTGATCTCCGCCCCACCGCAAACCAGCGATGCAAAGAAATCCCGATGCCCTATTTTGCTTTGTTCGTCCAAAAATCTTACTTAGTCTAAGTCTCTGCTCAGCCGGCGTTCTTCTCGCGGCAGTCAGCGTGCCACTCACTCCTCCAGCGACTCATTATAAATGGTCGCAACTAGGGACGGCGACGCTAAGTGAGCGCCAGCACTCGGGCGTTGCTTTTGACGCAGCTACCTCCCAACTCATCGTCTTTGGCGGCGATAACTCGGTCGGGGTGCTCAACGATACATGGGTCTTCTCCGGAACGCATTGGAATCGATTGCTACCGCCGCAATCGCCTCCGCCCCGCACCAGTGGGGCGCTCGTTTATAACCCGGACACGCACACAGTTATCTTATTCGGCGGAGATACACACACTGCTCCAAATGGATTACTCAACGATACCTGGAGTTTCGACGGAACTAACTGGACGCAGCTGCAGCCTCAGCATCAACCCCCGCCGCGTTACGACGCATCGATGGCGTATGATCCGATCGATCATGAGATCGTGCTGTACGGCGGTGAGAGCGATGCCGGTTTTCAAAATGACACGTGGACTTTCGACGGCACGGACTGGACGGACCGAAGCAATGTTAACGATCCGCCAGCACGTTATGGCGCGGAGATGGCGTTCGACTCCATCAGCGGCGCCGCGATTCTCTTCGGCGGCTTGGGGACGCCGCCGGTTGGCAGCACCAGTCCGTATCTCGCCGACACGTGGGCATGGAGTAATCATCAGTGGGCAAAGCTGACGCCGACAACATCTCCGCCTGGGCGTTGGGAAGCGTCGATGGCGGCGGGTGCGAGCGGCGGTCTCACTTTGTTTGGCGGATATTCGGACAGCGGGCTTCCGCACGGTCCTTCTTCCAAATTTAGCGACACGTGGATTTGGACTGGCACAACTTGGTTGCAATCGACGGCGACCGGTCCTGGCGGCCGCTATGGATCTGCGATGGCGGCAAATCCAGGGCAACAGCGCATCTTTCTCGTTGGAGGTTGCTGCAACTCAGTAGGGGGCTTTTACACTGACACTTGGAGCTTCGACGGTTCGTCTTGGACCGTGCAAGCGCGGACTGATGCGCCATCGGTACGAAGCGGTGCGGCAATGATCAGCGACAGCGATCATGGCAACGTCGTGCTGTTTGGCGGTTTCGGCGGTGATGGTTTTCTCGGCGACACATGGATTCGGACAGATGGCGGCGCGTGGTCACAGCTTCAACCAGCAACTTCACCGGCGGGTCGATTCGCCAGCAGCATTGCCTATGACACACAACACCATCAAACCGTGCTGTTCGGAGGGCAATCGGGCCCTTCGAGTGGATGTTCGCCGCTTCCAGATCAGCTCAATCAAAATCATCTTTGCAGCGACACCTGGACCTTCGATGGTTCCGGGTGGACGCGCCAGCCGGCGCCCACTTCCCCGCCATTTCGTTCGTTAGCGGCGATGGCCTACGACGCCGATACAAACCAAACGGTCTTGTATGGCGGCTTTTCTGACCAGAACACGCTTGGCGATACCTGGACATGGGATGGGATCACCTGGACGCAACAATCTCCGAATACCTCCCCGCCCGCACTTGAGGGAGCGGTTATGGGTTGGGACGCGCTGCATCATCAGCTGATTTTATTTGGTGGAGAAGGTAATGGCCCGAACGGTCCGCAGTATTTCAACGAGACTTGGACATGGGATGGTTCAAACTGGCAGCAGCTTCAGCCACCAAAATCGCCGCCGCCCTTGCATGCGGCGAGCATGAGCTTTGATCCCGTCGCTGGTGGTCTTGTCGTCGTCTTCGGGCAGGGCAGCGGCCCGGGCACATTCGGCACTTATTCCGACAGCTGGTTATGGGATGGGACGACCTGGACTCAGTTACAAACGACGAATTTTCCGCCACCGCGCTACTTCGCTTCTGCAGCCTACGATTCGACGCTTCAATCAGTAGTTATTTTTGGTGGTGGCGGTGATGATGGCTATCTCGATGACACCTGGGCGGTCGGGGTTGCTCCACCAGTGCAGTTGATTAGCGCCGCGTCACGCAAAATCCACGGCAGCGCCGGCACGTTCGATGTCGATCTTCCGCTGACCGGGTCGCACGGTATCGAATGCCGCAGCGGCGGTGCCAATGGCGATTATGCGATGATCTTTACTTTCACAAGCCCTCTCACGAGCGTGGGCGCCGCGAGTCTTACGCGTGGGACTGGTAAGGTAAGCAGCAGCGCAATCAACAGTGCCGAGCGCCATCAATACATCGTCAATCTTACTGGGGTTACCAACGCCCAGGTTATCACCGTTAGCCTAACTGATGTGAGCGACTCAGGTGGTAACTTCAGTAGCGCTGTGTCGTTATCGATGGGCGTGCTTCTCGGCGATGTGAATGGGAGCGGTGACGTTGACTCGGCCGATGTGTTTCTGGTCAGACAGCAGACCCTTCACACTGTCACTAACTCCAATTTTCGAGAGGATGTTGACGTCAGCGGTGACATCGATTCGGCTGACGTTTTCATTGCACGGGAACAAACTCTGACCTCGCTGCCTTAACTGACTTTGTTACCCCGCGGCTTGCAGGGGGTCTCGTTAAAAACTGCAATGGCAATAGGATGGGGTTTTGCCTGCTAGAGAAACAAGCCTATTCTCGCTCGGCAAATCGGCAGAGCGCTTGGTTCGCACCGGGGTCGTGCGCGCATCTACGCAGGCCTCTGAGCGCGATACTACCTTGGAAGCTAATCTCCAATTCACGTGGAGGTTACAAAACGCCATGCGAAAAGATTTCAGCGCAGAATCGGGCACGGGGGCAGCTGCGGCAATTGGGGGGAAACCAGGCTCTGGAGCTCGGCGACCGAGGCGCTGGACTGAGCAACACCCCGTCACGAAAAGAAGCGCATGGCGCTCGTCTAATGAATCGAAGCCGACGAAGATAACAGTTCTCGGTTAACGAGTAGCGGGTCAGACGGTTGACCCTCGGTGGTTTCGGCGATTCAGAGCACGCATGTCGGCGAGTCTGGTCGTTGGCGCCAGCGGCAATGATGCTCAGTTAACTGGGAGTCTGATCGGTACGGAAAACGTAAGGAGAGGTGCGATGCCGCCAGTCGGTTTCCCAAAATTCCGGCGGCCGAAAATTTTCGACAAAATAACAAAAAACATCACTAGCGGCGCGCTTTTAAAGATAAATGCATCCACTCGCGGAGCCGCATCCGAACCGTCATCGAATCTCCACGCCGTCAATTCCATCCATCCAACCCCAGTAAAAATGTACTCATGAAAGAAAACCCCCCTTCTCAATCCGGTATTTTTATTCGCCGCATCATAATCGCGGTCGCTCTCTGTTCACTCGGCGCATCACTCGGCTGGCCCAGCTTTGCGGCAACACCCAAGACAGCAGCGTCGCAACTCTCATCAAATCCGGAAGTGTCGGTCGCTGCTCCTTCAAATCCGGCATGCACCTTGCCGGGGATAACCATCTTGACTGACGCTACCGGCGATGAGCTGGACACGGTGTCAGCCCACGATGTTCAGAGCCTCCAGATCGCTGAACCGTTTGTCGGCGCGGATCCGGATAAGATTTACTTCACGCTCAAGGTGGCGTCGCTCAGCACCGTGCCAGCAGACACCAACTGGCCGATCCAGTTTACGGTCGGCGGATTGCCTTACACTGTGCGGATGACTACTGTCCCGCCTGCCACGCCCGGAGCCCCGCGCTTTGAATTCTACCAAGGTGCATTCAACGCATTACTGCCTACTACCACAGTGGCCGATCCGGCCAGCAGCTTCAGCGTGGACGGCACGATCACGATCGTAGTGCCGAGAACCGGCGTGGGTAATCCTGCGATCGGATCAAACCTGACGCTGTTCCTGGTGAGGATTCAGGTCGTTCTCGGATCCGGCAGCAGCCTTACACCCGATAATATGCCTGACAGCCTCGCGCCTTCAGGCAGCTACACCATCATCGGCAACCAGTCCTGCAGCCCAAACGCAGGCACGAACCAGCCGAGATTCTTTAACTACATGTCGCCCCAGGGCGTGGGTGACAGCGCCGGTGAACCTTCCATTGGCAGTAACTGGACTAAGGAAGCAATAAACCACAACCATCATGTCGATGGTTCTCCTGATAATAATATCCCCAATGGCGGAACCTCGCTTTATTTCGGCGGATTTCTGTCGGCCATGGTGAAAGTGACGTGGGACGACTGTTCTTCACCTGCTGGCACACTTTGGCAAAACAAGCCGCTCACACTCGCGAGCAGCCCGCACGTCTTTGGCGATCCTATTCTATTTACCGACCACACGACCGGACGTACGTTGGTTTCGCAACTGGAAGGTCTGACGCCGGCGGGCAGCGCGACCGATATCACCGATAACGATGGCGACACTTTCACGCCCAGTGAAGGATCGGGGCTGCCTTCATGTATCGACCACCAAACGATCGGCGGTGGCCCATTCCATGCCCCCCTTACGGGCATTTTATACCCACACGCTATCTACTACGCCTCGCAGTGCGTCGCAGATGCAACCGCCTCCCTGAGCCTCGATGGCGGTGTGACCTTCGGCCCCGGATCGCCAATGTTTACCGTCGCCGACTGCGATGGACTGCATGGCCATATTAAAGTCGCGCCCGACGGGACAGTTTATGTGCCGGATAAAGGGTGCGGTGGAAACGTGCCGCTTCTAAACGGTGGCGTTGCTTCGGCCGTCGTCTCCGAAAATAACGGCGCCACTTGGACGATAAGGACAATCCCAAGCGCCACGACGAAGGGTGACGACGATCCATCAATTGGGATTGGCGCCGATGGCACTGTTTATTTGGGCTATCAGTCTCTCGATGGCCATCCGCGCATCGCGGTGTCACATGATAAAGGCGTGACTTGGTCAGCTCCTGTCGATGTTGGTGCTTCCGTCGTAAATGGGGGACCAGTTCTGAATACCACGTTTCCGGCGGTCGTGGCCGGCGATAAAAATCGCGCAGCATTTGCATTCTACGGCAGCGAGAATGGCGGCTCGGACTATGATCAACCTGGCTTCGCCGGTGTGTGGTACCTCTATGTCGCAACTACGTTCAACGGCGGTAACACTTGGGTTACACAAAACATCACGCCGGGCGATCCGATTCAGCGCGGCGGCGTCTGCGGCAGCGGCACCTGCCGGAACCTGCTCGACTTCTTTGATATAACCATCGACAAGGAAGGCCGGATTCTTGTCGGCTACGATGACGGCTGCATCACCACGAGCTGCATCAACGGTGGCGCCAACGACTTCACCGCGAAGGCAGCGATTGCACGCCAGAGCGGCGGCCGACGAATGTTCTCCGCATTTGATCCGGTCGAACCAGCCGTTGCTGGTGCGCCCGCAGTGACTGGAAGCCTCAACGCCGCGAAAACCATCGCCAGCTTGTCGTGGCCGACGCCCGACAATGCCGGCTCGGCGATTACGGGGTACAACATTTACCGCAAGACCGGTGCAGGCCCAGCGTTCAACCTGATCGCAACGGTACCTGTGACCAACTATACCGACGCGACGCTCGATCCGGCTGTCCAGTACTGCTATCGCGTAACAGCTGTAAACGGCGTGGGCGAGGGTCCATATTGTCCCGACGTTTGTCCCGTTCCAGGCGGGGGGGGACCGGACATCTGCTTAAAGCAGCCAGGCTCGCTAGGCGCCCTCGTGCTCGACGATCTTAATCCTGACGGCACTGACAACGATTCGGGCGCTAATACCCCTCCGGATCCGCGCGTGAACATTCGCGAGCTTTACATCGCCGAACCTTGCTTCGGGCCCGGTGTCCAAAAGCTGGTATTCAAAATGCTATTGGCGCCGTCGCCGACGCTGACCTCACCGCCGCCGAGCAGTCAGTGGTACATCGTCTGGAATCGACCGGCCGGGGCACTTGATACCGCTAACTTCGACCGCTGGTTCGTGGGGATGAAAACCGATGCGACCGGAGTGCTTTCGTTCGTATACGGGAAATTTGGCGTGCCTCTCGACGTCAACAATCCCAATCAGAACGCTAACACACCTGTGGTGGTCGGCGACGCAGATAGCGGAACCTATAATGTTGCTACGGGCGTAGTGACCATCGTGCTCTCAAATAGCAAAGCGGAAAACGTAACCGCGGGTGGAAGCCTCCCGAACATTAACATAAGGACCTACTTTGCCCGGCCCGATGCCGGCCAAAAATCGCAAAACAACGCGAGTGATATCACAGGCAACAGCACCTACACGCTCTCAGGCAACGCTTCGTGCTGCCAACCCGTCCCGCTGCTCGGCGTCGCGTCACGGAAAACTCATGGAACTGCCGGCACGTTTGACATTGCCCTGCCGCAGACCGGTAGTCCCGGATTTCCCGGTATTGAATGTCGCACCGGCGGCGTCCCCTCCGGCAATCACACGATGGTGTTTACCTTCGCTAACCCGCTCACCAGCGTCGCGAGCGCAATGGTCACCGGCGGCACTGGCTCAATCAGCAGCAGCTCGATCAACGGAGTCGAATACATCGTCAACCTGACTGGCGTATCTAACGCCCAGAGACTCACCGTCACACTCACCGGCATCGCTGATACAGCTGGCGACAGCACTAGCTCACTCGCGTCGACGATGGGTGTCCTCCTTGGCGACGTCAACGCGAGCGGTGACGTTGACTCAGCCGATGTGTTTCTGGTGAGACAACAAACTCTTCACACCGTCACTACCTCCAATTTCCGAGAAGATATTAACACCAGCGGTGACATCGATTCGGCCGACGTGTTCATCGCGCGCAAACAGACACTGACTTCCCTTCCTTAGCTAATCCGCTAAAAGTATCACTTTGGCGTCGGATCGGAATTCCGCCGAGGTCTTACGGCCACTTTATTGGCGAGAAGCGAATTAAGCCAACGGCGTGCACATAGAGGGAAGTGGTATGAAATGGCAAAGGCGTTCGCGTAACTCGGTCGCAGCACTGATAATATTTACCGGTTTTCTTTTATGGAATGCATCAGCGGGGTTGTCGTCATCTGTCGCGAGGACAATCGTAAAGAAGACAAGGGCGAGTTCCGGTGACTCGACAGTAGCGGCGATTATGTCGCCGACGATTCTCTCTTTGGCAAACTCATCCAGCGCAGCACAGTTACCATTGAAGCTGCTCCAAACCGGTCGCCCGGACAGTCGGTTGCCATCACCGGATGAGACAAGTATTGCCGCGAACGACTTTCAGCCGGTAAAGCGATCGACTGATTTAAGCAGCAGCGCGCAGATTAAGCTCTCGCTCGCACCCGCTGTCAGACCGACAAGTGATTTACAGGGAACGCAAACGTCGGGACAGTCATCGGTTGGAATCATTCACACCTATGCCGGTGGCTCGGCCGATGGAGCACCCGCAATCGCTTCAACTTTTTCGCAACCGTACGATGCCGCACTGGCGCCGGATGGCTCGATTGCAATCGTGGACACTTATAACAGCCGGATTCGAAAGCTCGATCCGCAGAGCGCCATTGTCAGTAACATTGCCGGCAGCGGCGACACCGGCCTGGCCGGCGATGGCGGACTGGCAACACAAGCGTCAATGAATTTTCCGCTGATGGCGGCCTACGGATCCGACGGCAGCCTCTACTTTACCGATACGTGGAACGACCGCGTTCGCCGCGTTGATTATGCCACGGGAATGGTCACGACTTTCGCCGGGAACGGTCCCAACACGGATGCGGAATGTCTGGCCAGCAATGCCGGCGATGGCGGACCGGCGACTTCCTCGGCTGTGTGCGCGCCTTCCGGCGTGGCCGTTGACGTGAGCAATAATGTTTACATCACCGAGACGCGCGAGAATACGATACGCCGAGTCGATAGTAAAACCGGCATCATTACAACTGTTGCGGGCAGCAGATCGCCCACGCCAACGGGTGATGGCTCTCCGGCCACGAGCATTGCGATCATTCACCCGTGGGGAATCATCATCGATTCGTTAGGCAATCCGATCGTGTCGGACGATGAGTATCGCATTCGTTACATCAACCTGCTCGATCATCCGGTGACAATTTACCCCGCCGGTCCGCAGCCGCTCGTTGTCCAACCAAACGCGGTATTAACGATCGTTGGCGGAAACGGCGCGGCCATTGATGGAACCGAAGGCGATGGTGGGCCTGCGACCTCGGCAAAGATCGATTTCGTGAAAGGATTGAAGGTGGCGCCGAATGGCGATCTGCTCATCACGATGGACGGAGCCTTTGTCGTTCCGTGCAGCGATTGTCCGAGCGGCGCGAAGAACCAGTACACCATGCTGGTCCGCCGGATCGATTGGCAAACCGGCATCATCTCTACCATCGCAGGCAATAAAACGCTCGGGGCAGGACCCGAAAATGTCCCAGCGACTCAGTCCGCGCTCTCGTATCCCGAAGCAGCATTTGTCGATGCAAACGGGAACGTCGTGGTAGTTGATCGGGGCAACAGTCGTCTGCGCCGCATCGGAGCCGATGGAAACATAGCGACCACCGCAGGTGCCGGTCCGGACACGGTTTTACCCGCGAGCAAAGGCGCAATCTACAAACCAACCGGCGTGGCGGTTGGTCCAGGTGGAGTTTATTTCACCGACCCGCTGAATTTGCGCATTCGTCGCGTAACGCCCGATGGATTGATGAGCACCATCGCTGGCTCTTCGAAGCGACCGTGCGTCCGGTTCGGCGTCGCCTTCGATGGCCAATGCGAAGGCGATGGCCTCAGCCCTGACGGAGACGGCGCTCCGGCCAGCGATGCGCAATTTTTCGTCGGTTCGCTCTACAACTTGTCCGTCTCACTGCAGAGCTTGGTTGCGGTTGTGGCAAACGGCCGCATCCGCGCGATCAATGATTCTGATCGACCGATTACGCTTTTTCCACAAAGCGCGCATCCGCTGACCATCCAACCTGGTTACATCGATTCCCTCGCCGGTGGTGGTGCCACGCAGGTGCCGCAAAGTGGATCAATCGATAGTCGCGATGCGCAGTTGCAAGATGCGCGCGATGTCACATTCGCGCCCAACGGCGACATGATCATAGCCGAGCGGCAGGCGTATCGGATCCTCAAGATCGACATGCAAACCGGCCAGATCTCCGTGCTTGCTGGACTTCAAGCCCTTATTATTAGAGGGCCTGGTGGAATTGTCATCGAGCCGCCGGTCAGTTTTGCTGACGGTCCTTTGGCTGTTGCGCGCTTCCTCTCGCCTTACAGCGTCGCGGCTGCGCCAGACGGCACAACATTTTATGTCGCCGACACAGGCAACCATCGTATTCGCAAAGTCGATCTCAACCTCGGGCTCGTCACGACCATCGCCGGCACTGGCGTCGAAGGTTTCTCTGGCGACGGTATGCCGGCGCTTCTGGCCGAGCTTTCTCTGCCTTCCAGCATCCGTGTCGCGCCTGATGGTTCGATCCTCTTTATGGATTTTGGTAATCAGCGCGTGCGCAAGATTGGACTGGACGGGAATATTACAACAGTGGCCGGCAGCGGGCCGGAATTGATTACTCCGACAGCCTCTGCGACGTGCGCCGACGGCAGTTCGTCGCCGTGTGGCCACTTCAGCGGTGATGGTGGTCCGGCCACCTCGGCCCAGATCAATCTCGCGCTGAACATGGCAGTTGATGCGCAAAAGAGAATCTTTATTGCCGACACAGCCAATAGCCGTATTCGGAATGTTGATTTTGGCGTGCCGGTGCTTGGCGTTGCCTCCAGAAAAGTGCATGGCAGCGCCGGCGCGTTCGACGTCGAGCTTCCGCTCGATGGATCCGGCATTGAATGCCGCAGCGGCGGTGTGAATGGCGATTACACAATCGTTTTCACTTTCGTTAATCCTCTAAGCCATGTCGACGGGGCAAGCATCACACAAGGCACCGGAACCATAAGCAGCAGCGAAATCGGGAGCGATCCGCGTCAATACATCGTTAATTTGACAGGAGTAACCAATGCCCAACGTCTCGGCGTTGCATTAAGCAACGTGCGCGATGTAACCGGAGATTTTAGCGACGCCATTTCCATCTCATTGGGTGTGCTCCTCGGTGACGTCAACGGGAGTGGTGATGTTGACTCGGCTGATGTGTTTCTGGTGAGACAGCAGACTCTTCACAACGTCACTACCTCCAACTTCCGACAGGATATCAACGCCAGCGGTGACATCGATTCGGCTGACGTTTTCCTCGCGCAGAAACAGACTCTGACCTCGCTTCCTTAGCTGCCTTTGCAGCCCCTCGCCGTGCGAGGTTCTCGGTTCGAAACAAGGTCAACAGGGTGCTGTTTCCTTGCGAGAGAAACGAACCTTATTCTCACTCGGCAAATCGACGCAGAGCCTCGTTCCTACGAGTCGAGCGCACATCCATTCAAGTTTTTCAGCGCGATTCTATCTTGGAGGATAATCGAATTCACATGGAGGTCACAAAACGCCATGCGAAGGTATTTCAGTTCACAACCGCGCCTTTTTTACCCCCGTATCCTATCGGGCTTGGCTCTTTGTTCAGTTAGCGCCTGGCTAGCTATGCTCAGTTTCGCCGGGGCACCATCGTTGAGAGACCCTCGGTGGCAGGGCGCAGCGGCGATAATTGCCCAACCACAGGGAGCGCCCGCCCTAAGCGGTCCCTCTCCCTATCCCTCTCCTGTCGCATCGGGACCAGTTCAACTGCGGCCGAGCGCCTCGATCGCCGAGCTCCAGAGCATGATCTCCCACCCCGTCGTGTCCCAAACCAGCGGCGGCGTTTCCGACAGCTGGCGACTTGCTTCGCGCAGCGAGCCGATACGCCACGACTCGCCGCAGCTCATCTATGACGCGGCGCGTGGCGTGCTTGTGCTTTTTGGCGGTCTCATTTGCCAGGGCGCCAGTTGTTTTCCGGTCAACGACACTTGGACCTTTGACGGCACGTCTTGGAAGCAGCAGCACCCGGCCACGTCACCACCCGCTCGCTATTATGCGAGCATCGCCTACGACGAAGCGCGACAAGTGGTCGTAGTTTTCGGGGGCCTTAACTGCGACAATCCCGAGTGCACGGCAGTCAACGATACGTGGACTTGGGACGGCACGACTTGGACCGAGCAACATCCTGCCTTGTCCCCGCCGGCCCGATACAGCCAGGCCATGGCCTATGACGCCAAGCACCAGCAAGTGGTTCTTTTCTCCGGCTGCCTCGAGTCCTGCCCGGCGATGGCGCCGGATACGTGGACTTGGGACGGGAGTAATTGGACGCTTCAGCAGCCGATGAACGCGCCGCTGGAGCGGGCTGGTGCCAGCTTGTCCTTCGATTCTGTGAGAGGTATGACCGTACTCTTCGGCGGAGCCACGCCAGCGTCGACGACCGTCCCTAACGAGGGCATCGCCGACTACAACGACACGTGGACATGGGACGGACGCAATTGGAATCAACTTAGCCCATCGGCATCGCCGTCCGGGCGGCAAGGAGCAGGCATCGTTTTCGATGCTGCGCGCGGTCTGACCGTGCTTTTTGGCGGCTACGATGACTCCCAAGCCCGCTTGGTCGACGCCTTTCGACAGGATACATGGCTCTGGGACGGAACGACCTGGACGCAGCAGCAAACCGCCACCATGCCGGAACGGACCGAGAGCCCCGGCTTGGCCTATGACGCCGCCCTTCACAAGGCCGTTCTGATCGGTGGATTCACTTTCCACACCCCCGCTGCGTTCCAGCAGCAGGGAGCGGGGTTCCTTGTTTACGAAAAGGACACCTGGACACTTGATGCCGGTGGCTGGGTACACTTGCAGAGCACATGGCCGGTTGAGCGCCAGGCCGGGGCCATCGCATATGACGCGGCCACCCGCACGGTAGTGCTGAGCGGGGGTTTTTGCCTTGACTCGCCAATCAGCACTTACTGCAACGATACTTGGACTTGGGATGGGGCGCGCTGGACCGAGCAGCACCCCGCCCAGCCGGCTCCCTTCACGGTCGGAGCCCCGATGGCCTACCACGCACCCAGCGGCAAAGCGATGTTGTTGTCATACGGATACGATAGCGTGAAGGCCGTCTACTACTCCGTCACTTGGACGTGGGACGGGACTAACTGGACTGAGGAGACGCCAGCGAACTCGCCGCCCGTGCTCGTCAATGGGGTGATGGCTCCCGATGCCACTGGAAACTTAGTTCTCTTCGGAGGCTACGACCCGAGCAACTTCAACTCTAACCCCAATGACACTTGGCGCTGGGACGGTGCGACTTGGACAAAGCTTCCAACGGCAATTAACCCGCCAGGCCGGGAGTACGCTGAAATGGCCTACGATCCTGACAGCCGAGAGGTCGTACTCTTCGGCGGCTTCGCTTGCGGCAGCTTAACCCAAGGCTGCACCAACTACGCCGACACGTGGACCTGGAACGGGAACGACTGGATGCAGCGCCATCCGGCCACTTCACCGCCCAGTACCTCATTCGCGTCGGCAGCCTACGACCCAACCGGGCACCGGATACTTATGTTCGGGGGCATGACAGTGGACTCGCAGGGTATCACCTCCGCTACTGTGAAAGATACGTGGGCTTGGGATGGAGCTAATTGGAACCACCTCCAGCCGACGACCGCCCCTGGTAATGTCCTAAAAAGCTCGATGGCGACGTTCCCGCCCGGCGCAACGGTCCTCCTCTTTGGTGGTCAACAGGACAACCCCGGCCGCCAAGTAAGCGACACCTGGAGTTTTATCCCACCGATATTAACGAGCGCTGTGTCTCGGAAAACTCACGGCAGCGTCGGCGCATTTGATGTCAAGCTTCCGTTAACGGGACCGCGCGGCATTGAATGCCGCAGTGGTGGTCCAAACGGCGATTACACGTTGGTCTTTACCTTCGCCAATCCTCTTATCAGCGTCGGCGGCGCTCGTGTCACCAGCGGGACTGGGTCTGTCAGTAGCAGTAACACCGACAGCAGCGACGCTCACAACTATGTCGTGAATCTCAGCGGTGTGAGCAATGCCCAGGTTATCACGGTTAGCCTAACTAATGTAACTGACTCAGCCGGCAACTTCAGCAACGCTGTGTCAGTGCCAATGGGCGTACTGCTTGGTGACGTTAACGGCAGCGGTGACGTTGACTCAGCAGACGTGTTCCTGGTGCGACAGCAGACTCTTCACACCGTCACAGCCTCCAACTTCCGAGAGGATATTAACGCCAGCGGCGACATTGACTCGGCCGACGTTTTCATTGTCCGCAAACAAGCCCTGACCTCGCTTCCTTAAGCATGTCTGGCTAGGCATCCGGGCTTCGCCGAAATAACGATTCTTATTCTTACGGCGACAACGGAGCTCGAGCAAAAGCCGTATGAAAAGGAATTCCACTTCTCAACCCGGGATTGTTTGTCAACGCATGTTGGTTGGCGTGGCACTCTGCGCGATCGCAATTGTTGCGGTACCGAGCCAAGCGTCGGGAGGCGGCGCCTGGTGCACGGCGCCATATGTTCAAGTGGCAGGACAGGGGGTCGGGGTAGAGCAGACAGGGGAACTCCAAATTCAGAGCATCAGTATCGGCGAGCCGTTTGCAAGTTGCAGTGCCAGATCGCTAACGGTCGTCATCAAAGTGAACACCCTGGATCCGGGGAATACCGGGCAAGTCACGCCACCGTACAACACGCAATGGGAAGCCGAGTTCCTCGTGCCTCACAACTTGCTTAACCCTGACCCAGGCATTGATCAGATAATCTTCGTTTCCTGGGACACGAAAGTTCTTCCGACTGGCCAGTTCAACTATGGATTTCTCGATAACAGTTCGATCATCCCGGGTCCTGTCCAGTCGGGGTCCCGCTACACTTCTCAATGCTCGCTCGGGTTAGGCACATGCGCGGCGACCGGAACGGTCACTCCGGACGGAACCATCGCGATCAGCCTGGATATGACCTCGCCGCTCAGTTTCAAAGATATCACCGGCAACTTGAGGTTCACAATGTCCGCACTCCCGGTGGGATGGCAGCTCACCCAAATCGCGGGCAACGTCTGGACTTGTGCCTGCGCAGCGGGCAGCGGAGTCCCCGTAAATGTAAGCAACACCGCTGGATTTCAAAACTACACAATCCAAGGCAATCTCTCCTGTTCCAATCCGCCTGTGGTGGCGGATCCGCCTGTTGCAGCGCTCACGGGCAGTCCGACGTCCGGCAGTGCGCCTTTGACCGTCAACTTCGATGCTTCGGGATCAACCATCGCGCCTGGCGGGTGTGGGACCATCAATTCCTACTTCTTTGACTTTGGCGACGGCAAAAAGGCTACTCAGTCTACGCCCACCGTCTCCCACACTTATAGCAGCGGTGGCACTTACCCAGCACGAGTCAAGGTCACCAATTTGGCTGGTCTTATCAGCACTAACAACGCGGAAGTGGACATTGCCGTCGGTTCCGCGACGCCGCCGGCCCAAAGAGTTCGCGAGGACGTCTACGTCGCCAATGGACCGGTCTATGCAATGGTCGCCTTGGGGAACACCGTTTACTTCGGCGGCGCCTTCACTCAGGTCGGTCCCGCGACCGGTTCGGCAGTGCCCATTGATTCCACGAGCGGTCTGCCCGTGGCTGGCTTCCCGAAGGTCGTCGGCTCGGTTTCCGCCGTCGCCGCAGACGGTTCAGGTGGCTGGTTCATCGGCGGAAACTTCACTTCGGTCGGCGGAGTGTCGAGGTTGAATATCGCCCACGTTATGGCCGATAACATCGTCTCGGCCTGGAATCCGAATGCGGACGGTACTGTCAATGCCCTGGCGGTAAGCGGCTCGGTGGTTTATGCGGGCGGGGCCTTCACCAATATTGGAGGTCAGACGCGGAATCACATCGCGGCGCTCGATGCCAACACCGGACTCGCGACTGCCTGGGACCCGAATGCGGACGGCACTATCAATGCCCTGGCGGTAAGCGGCTCGGTGGTTTATGCGGGCGGAGATTTCGCCAGCGTTGGCGGGCAGTCAAGGAGTCGGATCGCTGCCTTGGATTCCACGACCGGGCTTGCCAGCGCTTGGAACCCGAACGCGAACAACACTGTCTTCGCTTTGGCTGTGGACGGTTCGACGATTTACGCGGGAGGGGATTTCACCAACATTGGCGGACAGTTGAGGAATCGCATCGCGGCGCTCGACGCATCGAATGGGCAAGCCAGTCTCCTCTGGAATCCGAATGCGAGTAATACAGTTTTCGCTCTGGCAGTGAGCAACTCAACTGTGTACGCGGGAGGGTCCTTTTTCACTATTGGCGGACAGCCGAGGAATAACATCGCCGCGTTAGACGCAGCGGCCGGCCTTGCCAACCTGCTTTGGAACCCCAACGCGAATGGCTATGTCTATATTTTGGCGGTGAACGGTTTGACGGTGTACGCGGGCGGGCAATTTACCAACATCGGGGGCCAGCTAAGAAGCTACATCGCAGCGTTGGACACCACGGGCGCAGCCACGAGTTGGAATCCGAAGATGAACAACCCGGTCAATGCGCTGGCGGCGAGCGGAGGGGTCGTCTATGCTGGTGGGTCGTTTACCAGCGTCGGCGGACAGGATAGGAAGAACCTTGCGGCGCTGGATGCCACAACCGGGCTGGCAACTTCCTGGAACCCGAGCGCGAACACCACAGTCTTCGCCATGGCGGCCGATAGCTCGAACGTGTATGCAGGCGGTGCCTTCACCAACGTTGGAGGCCAGCCGCGAAAGTACATCGCCGCCCTCGACGCGACGAATGGCTTCGCCACCGCGTGGGACGCGAACGTAAATGATCTTGGCCTTGTTTGGTCTCTCGCGGCGAACGACTCGACGATCTACGCCGGCGGATGGTTCACAAATATTGGAGGCCAGCCGCGCAATCGCATCGCTGCACTAGATGCTACCAGCGCGCTCGCTACGCCGTGGGATCCGAATGCTAACGATACGGTACTTGCGCTGACCGTGAGCGGTTCAACAGTTTACGCGGGTGGGGCATTCACCAACATTGGTGGCCAACCGAGGAATCGTATTGCTGCTTTGGATGCTACGAGCGGGCTCGCCACCACTTGGGACCCGAACGCGAACAACGAAATCTCTGCTTTGGCCGTAAGCGGCCAGACCGTGTACGCGGCGGGGGTCTTCTCCAGCATTGGTGGGCAGACGAGGAAAAATATTGCGGCGCTGGATGCGACGAGCGGTCTCGCCACTGCGTGGAATGCGGACACGAACTACAGAGTTCTTAGCCTGGCGCTGAGCGGCCCGACGCTCTATGCCGGCGGTTATTTCACCACGATTGGCGGGCAAGCCAGGAATCGAATGGCGGCACTGGACGCTGCCACTGGTTCTGTAACCCCCTGGGATCCGAATGTGGACGCCCCGTTTCTATTTCCGGCGGTGTCTGCCATGGCCGTGGGCAACTCGACGCTGTACGCGGGCGGAAACTTCACCAGCGCCGGAGGCCTTCCACAGTCCTACATCGCCGGCATCGAAGCCCTGACTCCGGTGCAACTAGTCAGCGCCGTCTCGCGTAAAAGCCACGGCAGCGCCGGCACATTCGACATCGTTCTCCGCGGGCAGGATCCGCCACCTCCAGGCTATCTCGGCATTGAATGCCGCAGTGGCGGCGCAAACGGTGAACACACGATTATCTTCATCTTCGCTAACGTATTAACGAGCGTCGGTAGCGCCACCGTGTCGAGTGGAACTGGAACGGTGAACAGCAAGGCGATTGGCAGCGACGCCCATCAATACATCGTCAATCTTAGCGGTGTCACTAATGCTGAATTGCTCACGGTCAGCTTGAGTAATGTCAGCGACGCGGCCCGCCACTTTAGCAGTACGGTTTCTGCATCGATGGGCGTTCTCCTTGGCGATGTGAATGGGAGCCGTGATGTTGACTCGGCCGATGTGTTTTTGGTGAGGCAACAAACTCTCCAGCCGGTCACTGCCTCCAACTTCCGAGAAGATCTTAACGTCAGTGGTGACATCGATTCCGCAGACGTTTTCATCGCGCGCGAACAGACGCTGACCTCTCTTCCTTAGTGCTGCTTGCCTAGCCGCACGTCCGCACAGTTTCCTGGTTACGATTCTTAACTTGGTAGTTGCCGAGTTCGAGACAGCTCCAAGGGAACCGCCATGCGAAAAAATCCTAATTCTCAATCCGGCTTCCTGAGCCCGCGCGTCTTGCTTCCTTTTGCGCCTTGCTTAGTCGGCGGCCTCTTCGCGATGGTCGGTTTTGCCGCAACATCAACTCCTACTTCGACGGCAGCGCCGACTCCGCGTCCAACGCCGGCAACGGCACCAACGCCCTTGTCCCCAGCTATCTCCCCGCCAGGACTGTGCCCGACGCCTTTTGCGATCACACCCCTGATCACCCTGCCGTCGGGGCAAGCGGTCCGCTGTCCCGCCGGGGTCGGCCAGGCAACCGTGAGCTCGTCTCAGCTACCACAGCCGTGCGTGGTCCCCGGGGTCAACGACTGGTGCCCCGCCTGGATTTCGACACCCTACGACGGGCCCGGACACAAGGCGGACTCTCCCGGAAACTTATCTTCGACGAGGGTGATGGGGACGAGCCCCGATGGCAAACTGGTGTTCGTCGCTGGCACCAGTGACCAGGATCCCAGCTCTAACACGACGAACTACCAGGTGGTCACCATCGCCTACGATGCAGCGACAGGCAGCACGGTCTGGACGGCCCCATACACAGCACCGAGCGGATTCCAGTCGTACGCCCAGGCGCTGGCGGTCGCCGGTTCGCGGGTCTTTGTGGCCATTGATCAGGCGAACCAAAGCCAATTCCTCAGCACGATCGTGGCGTATGACGCTGGCACCGGCAAGCCACTCTGGCCGGCGGCGACGCAGTTCGCCTCAGGCTCGGGCTTCGCTTCGTCTATCGCAGCGAGTCCGGACGGTGCTCGCGTGTACGTTGCCGGCAGCCAGCTCGTCACGCTGTCGGGAGGTGCGTACCGCGTCGATGCCACGACTGTCGCCTACGATGGAGCAACCGGAACCCAGTTGTGGGTTGCGTCCATGCGGGGACCCGCAGGATCGCCTCCACCGGGCTTAGCCGGCGGCTTCGGCGTCGCCGCGGTCGGCAGCAAGGTATACCTGGCGGCCGTGCAGCTGAATTCCCAGTATTACATCCGTGAGCTCGACCTGCTGGTCGTCGATGGCTGCACGGGGCAGAGCTTGGCCACAGGTAGCCGCGCGGTGCACGCCGATGACCAGGCGGGTTTCGCAGTCAGCGCGGATGGCTCCCGCGCCTTCATGGAATTTCAAGACCTGATCTACGATTCCTCAGGCAACCTCCAGAAGGCGATCATGGGAGTGGCTGGGTTCGATGCACAGACAGGGCAGAGCCTGTGGCTTTCGGACTATTTTGGTCCGAACACCAATGGTCCGCTCCCGGGCGGGAGCATCCCATGGATGTGGGGACCCATCGCGGTCAGCTCCGACGGATCGCGTGTGTTCGCGGCCACCGAGAGCAGTGATGGCAACTTCGGACTAGCGGGAACTGGCTTCACCACCGTGGCCTATGACGGGGCCACCGGTGCGCAGCTATGGGCGTCCGCGTACAACACGACTACCCCGGTCAACTACATATTCACCGGTCCGGTGGTCAACGTGGATCCGACCGGACGAGCGGTGTACACGACGGGGCCGGCTGCTGAGGCCGAGACGTTCGCCACCATCGCCTACGACCCGGCAACCGGTGCCGCGATAAAGACGGCGATCTATACCGATGGCTTCGCTACCGCGAACGCCACCGCAGTGAGCCCGGACGGGACCCGACTCTTCGTGGGAGCGGTGAGCACTTCGTCGGTGAACGCATCGACCAGCTCGTTCAACAGCGACATCGTGACACTGGCCTACGACACTGGGGTCGGCACGCCGACACCAAGCCCTGTACAATTGACTAGCGTCGTCTCGCGCGCGACGCATGGCAGTGCCGGGACATTCGATGTCGATCTTACCAGCGGCAAGGGCATTGAATGCCGCAGTGGCGGAGCTAATGGCGATTACACGCTGGTGTTTGCTTTTACGACTACTCTAACGAGTATCGGCGGCGCAAGCGTGACGAGTGGAACTGGGTCAGTGGCCAGTAGCAACATCGATTGTAACGATGCTCATAAGTACGTCGTTAACCTAACCGGAGTTACTAACGCCCAACATATCGCGGTGAGCTTGAACTATGTGAGTGACTCAGCACGCAACTTCAGCAGCGCTGTTTCAACCTCCATGGGCGTGCTCCTCGGCGATGTGAACGGAAGCGGAGACGTTGACTCAGCCGATGTGTTTCTGGTGAGACAGCAGACGCTTCACTCGGTCACTAGCTCGAACTTCCGAGAAGATATTAACGCCAGCGGTGACATCGATTCGGCCGACGTTTTCATCGCGCGGAAGCAGACTCTGACCTCACTGCCTTAGCTCGTTAGCGCTGATATCTCGCGCTCAATCGAGCTAGGAGCTCCAGTAGTCTGGTCATTGTTTGCCGCGGCGAATGCCTGATCGAGATCATCCTGTAAGTCGTCTACATCCTCAATCCCGACGGAAATACGCACGAGGTCCGGCGGCGGTGCGAGCCTTTGCTTGAGTGAAGCTGGGATGCTCGCGTGCGACATCGCATATGGAATGCTGATAACCGAATTCACTGATCCGAAGCTGACCGCGATGGTAAACAGCTGCGTCGCAGACGCGATGCGCTCGGAGAAGGAAGCGTCGCCAGTTGTGAAAGTGATGACCGCGCCATCACCGGTCGCTTGCGCGCGGTGAAGTTGATGATCGACGTGCGAACTCAATCCCGGATAGTAGACGCGCTCGACCGCAGGATGGTGTGCGAGAAACTGCGCGATCACGCGGGCCGAAGCGTTCTGCCGTTCTGCGCGCAGGCAAAGCGTTTTTATTCCGCGCAACAACAGCCACGAGTCAAATGGACTCAGGCCCGCGCCTTCGGCGTTTTGTTGGAAAGCAATTTGCTTATGCAACTTCGCGTCATTGGTCACTAGCGCGCCGCCCGTAACATCGCTGTGTCCGCAAAGAAATTTCGTAGCGGAGTGAATGACGACATCGGCGCCAAGCGCCAGCGGTTGCTGAAAGCAGGGTGAGAGCATGGAATTGTCGACGGCAAGAATCGCTCCGATAGAATGGGCAAGCTCCGCCAGCGCTCTAATGTCGGCGATTCGGAGCAGCGGATTGGTTGGTGTTTCGATGAGCACCAGCTTTGTTCGCGAATTCAGACCGGCCCGAACCTCATCGAGATCAGTTACGTCAACGTAGGTAACGTAAATGCCTCCACGCGACAGAACTTGATCGAGGAAGCGGACAGTGCCGCCGTAGAGATCGTTTCCGGCGAGAATGTGGTCGCCGATTTCCAGCAATCGAGTCAATGCTGTGATTGCCGCCATTCCACTGCTGAACGCGCAGGCGTAGTCAGCGCACTCCAGCGCCGCGAGTTTCTCTTCGACCAATTTGCGTGTCGGATTCGCCGTGCGCGAGTAATCGTATTCGCCGAACTCCGATGCACTTTCTTGGCGAAACGTTGATGTTTGATAAATCGGCGGCGAAATCGCCCCGTAAGGGTCGCCGTTCGCTGCCACATGAACACAACGAGTGGATAATTTCACGCGACGCACTCCTCCAGTTCTGGTGTGGCGGTTCGCCTCGCCGACCATTCACGCCGGAGGTCCAGTAAATCCGCCATCACGGATTCAGCCGTCGGCCAGCGACCCGCGCCGATCCCCGAGGCAGAAAGTGTCTCGCCATTGTCCAACTCAATCTGCAAACGATTCTCCGCGCCTGTCACCGATGCGAGAGGATGAGCCGGCGGCAATTCCGTCGGCGCAACGCTCGCGATGATTTCGTCATCGGCGCGCCGGGCCGACGCAACGAGTCTTACCGCGCGTCCTTCTCCGCGTGCCGTGCGCAAACTTTCAAGATTCAAGTGCTCCACTCCCTCGCGATCGACAGCCTCCAGCGGCAAACAAATATCGAACGCCGCGCGCGCCAGAATAATCAACTTCTGCGCCGCATCGGTCCCGTCCAGATCTAGCGTCGGATCCGCTTCGGCATAGCCCATCCGCTGTGCCGCGCCAATCGCATCCTGGAAATCCGAGCCGTTAACGAGTTGATCGAGAACAAAGTTTGTCGTGCCGTTGAGAACTCCCGAGATCGAACGGATTGGCGCAATACCTTTCGCACGCGCGATCGTTTCCAGCGCCGGCAATGCGCCGCCGACTGCCGCATTGTAGCGGAGAGTCACGTCGTTCTCGAGGGCCAGCGAATGCAATTCGTCGCCGTGTGCAGCGATCACCGTCTTGTTTGCGGTCACGACATGTTTGCCAAGACGCAATGCGCGATTGATGAGCTCCGCTGCGACCTCGGTTCCGCCGATCAGCTCGACCACCACATCACACGGTCTTTCGATCAGCGCGTTTGTCTCTTCGGTAAGAAGATCGTGCGAGACATGCGGCTGACGCGTGCGCGAAGCGTAGCGCACTGCAACTCCGGCGATGGTAAAAAAGTGCGGTAGTGCAGCGAGACGCTCATAAACCCCGCCACCAACTATACCGCAACCGAGGAGCGCAATCTGCAGCGGAGGACGCGGAGATTCAGGAAGTGCAATGCGATCCACGTCAGAACCGACTTCAGTTCCCACCGACGCGGCAAGTGATGTCGCATGGATGCGTACTCGATGCGTTTGAGCCAGCCGAATTGCTTTTGGCTGAACGAGGGTGCCAGCAGCGCGGCAGGCGGTGGTGTATGTGACTTCAGCGAAACGCGGTGGAGCCTTAACGGCATGCGCTGGATCACTCGTGCAGAGTCCCACGACATCTTTCACGAGAACACAGCGACCGCCGAGCCGCTGGGCTACAAAAACCGCGCTGAAATCGGACCCACCGCGGCCAAGCAGCGTCGTCCGACCGTCCTCGTCATGACCGACGAAACCCGGCAACACTACCACTGCGTGGTTCAGCTCTGATTGCAGTCGGCCAACATTTAATTCCTGCAACTGCGAGTCGAGCACCGTGCCTGATGTGCGGAGTCCTGCTTGCGCCGCATTAAAAACTCTCGCCGGAATACCCGCTCGGTTAAGCGCCAATGTTAAGAGCGCCGATGCTGTCGCTTCACCGGTTGCGAGTAGCGCCGCTAGCGCTGTGTCGTCCGGTTCTGCGCAAATCTTCTGCGCGCGATACAGCAGTTCATCCGTGCTGTTGCCAAGCGCGGAGACGACCGCCAACACCTGTGCGCCAGCACGCCAGTGGCGATAAATTTCATGAACTGCACGCGGCAAATCACTCTCGTTCCGCAGCACCGAGCTTCCGAACTTCAAGACAACGATTCCAGATTGAGCGCCTTTCCGCTCATGATGGAGGGACGAGCTCTGTCTCGTCCTCCTTGTGGGACGGCACGGAGGCCGTCCCTCCAGATCTCCCCCATTCTGCGCGCTCATCGGGTATCTCCCTGTGATGCCTCTAGGGCTTGTTCCAGGTCGGCAATGATGTCGTCAGGGTTCTCCAGTCCGACCGAAAGCCTAACGAGTCCGTCGGTGATACCGGCCGCAGCGCGTTGCTCCGGCGGCACCGCGCCGTGCGTCATGGAAACCGGATGCGTGATGATCGTTTCGGCCGCGCCCAGATTTTCCGCCAGCGCGCAGAGGCGCACTGAGTTCATCAAGCGCACACCGGCGTCAATGCCCGTCCGGCTCGGACCGCCGCCTTCCACTTCAAACGCGATCAGTGCACCGCCCGCGCTCTGTTGGCGTTGCGCGAGTTCAAATTGCGGAAACGATTCCAGACCAGGATATGCCAACTCGGTAACGCGTGGATGCCTCTCCAGAAATCGCGCCACGCGCAACGCGTTTTCGCAGTGACGCGCCATGCGCAAGGGCAGCGTCTTGACTCCTTGCAATGTCAGCCACGCCGCGAAAGGCGATTGGATCGCGCCGATCGTGTTGCGCGTGAACAAGAATTTTTCATGCAACTCCGCGTCGCGGGTAATGAGCGCGCCGCCGACAGTGGCGTTATGGCCTTCGATGAACTTGGTCGTCGAATGCAGAACGATGTCTGCGCCGAAATCAAATGGACGTTGCAGCGCCGGCGTGAGCAGCGTGTTGTCGACCACGAGCAATGCGCCGGCTCGTTTTGCCAGACCGGAGGCGAGATTGAGATCAGTAAGTTTCAAGGTCGGGTTCGCGGGCGACTCGATAAAAACCAAACGCGTCGGTTTTCGCAGCGCGTTAGCGAACGCGTTGGCGTCGGCGGTATCG
>Ga0070706_100001056_pt1 | contig 29911 bp, 23 predicted proteins | sample KBSK5501metaG_FD_65476 | JGI IMG/M metagenome (GOLD analysis project Ga0070706, IMG submission 65476) | Corn, switchgrass and miscanthus rhizosphere microbial communities from Kellogg Biological Station, Michigan, USA - KBS K5-50-1 metaG | ecosystem: Host-associated > Plants > Roots >... | reverse complement strand
CCGGCGGCAGGGTCATCCTTCGCCAAGGTTACGGCACGACAAGCTCTGCCGCCGTACCGCGCGCTCTAATGGACTTGAAATCCGTTTACGACGCCGATATGTAAAAGCTGGTGCGCCCCCTTTTGGTCTGAGCGACGAAGCAGCGAATATGGCCTACGCGAATGTTTCTTTAAAAGAGCGATCGTTTGGCAAAACGATGCGGCGAGACGCTTGGTGGGCTCAGCCGCTGGTGGTCTTTCTTGGGCTAGCGATTTTCATCGCTTACTCAACCTGGGCCGCGTTTCAGGGAAATAACTATTGGTCCAACCAGAATGGCGCGGACTACCTCTCTCCATTTTATTCGCCAGAGCTGTTCGGGAGCTCGCCTCACGCGATTTTCGGACCGAAGCCGGGATGGTGGCCGGCATGGTTATTATTTTCGCCAGCACTCCTGGTCTTGTGGGCACCCGGTGGGTTTAGACTGACTTGTTACTACTATCGAGGCGCCTACTACAAAGCTTTCTGGGCAGACCCGCCTGCCTGTGCAGTTGGCGAGCCACGAAAGGGATACCTCGGCGAAAACGCGTTCCCTCTCATCATCCAAAACATTCATCGATACTTTTTATACATTGCATTGGTGTTCCTCCTTTTTCTCGCCCACGATGCTTGGAATGCCTTGTGGTTCGCAGACGCTTCCGGAGCGAAGCATTTCGGGGTCGGCATCGGCTCAATCGTGCTGGCGTTAAACGTCGTCTTACTAGGCGGATACTTGTTTGGCTGCCATTCGCTTCGTCACCTGATCGGCGGTTTCCTCGATGAAATTTCCAGGTCGCCAGCTTACGCCCGGTGTTACGCCTGTGTGAGCTGTTTGAATCGAAGGCATATGTTTTGGGCGTGGACCAGCCTTTTCTGGGTTGGATTCACCGACTTCTACATCAGGCTGTGTTCAGCAGGTATCTGGCACGACTGGAGAATCTTTTAAATATGGCGTGCCGCAGCAGCGAAGTCTGCCTGCCTATCGCAAACTAAATACGTGGCCAATTACGAAACTCTTGAATTCGAAGTGCTGATTATCGGTGCGGGCGGAGCAGGGCTTCGCGCGGCTATTGAAGCGTCAGCTGGGGGAACCAAGGTCGGATTGATCTGTAAGTCTCTTCTGGGAAAGGCGCACACGGTGATGGCTGAAGGCGGAATTGCTGCGGCGCTGGCCAACGTCGATGATCGTGATAATTGGAAGGTCCATTTCGCGGATACCATGCGCGGAGGCCAGTACATCAACAACTGGAGGATGGCTGAGCTGCATGCTTTGGAAGCGCCGGCCCGGGTTCGAGAGCTGGAAGCGTGGGGTGCCGTTTTTGATCGCACCAAAGATGGCCGTATTCTGCAGCGAAACTTCGGTGGTCATCGGTATCCGCGTCTTGCCCATGTTGGCGACCGCACTGGGCTGGAAATGATTCGCACCTTGCAAGATCACGGCATCCATCAAGGCGTCGAGGTTTACATGGAGCACACGATTGTAACGCTGCTAAAAGATGGCGAACGGATAGCCGGTGCGCTTGGATACGATCGCGAACGCGGACGGTTCAAAGTTTTCAAGGCAAATGCGGTGGTGATCGCGACCGGCGGAATCGGCCGGGCCTATCGAATCACCAGCAACTCCTGGGAATACACCGGAGATGGGATGTCTCTAGCCTATCATGCCGGGGCAGAACTGGTCGACATGGAATTTGTGCAGTTTCATCCCACCGGGATGATCTGGCCGCCGAGTGTGATGGGGATTCTTGTGACGGAAGGCGTTCGCGGAGAAGGGGGCATCTTGTGCAACAATCAAGGTGAGCGGTTCATGTTCAAGGATATCCCGGATAACTACAAATCGCAGACCGCAGATAACCCGGAAGAAGGCTGGCGTTACACTCAGGGTGATAAAGATGCCAGGCGTCCGCCCGAACTACTGACTCGCGATCACGTTGCACGCTGCATCCTCAATGAAGTGAAAGCCGGTCGCGGGAGCCCTCATGGTGGAGTTTTCCTCGATATCGCTTGGATCAAAGAAAAGATTCCCAACGCAGCGGAGCATATTCAGAAGAAACTGCCCAGCATGTATCATCAGTTCATGCAGCTCGCGAACCTTGATATTACTAAGGAGCCGATGGAGGTGGGTCCAACCACTCACTACATTATGGGTGGTATACGAGTGGATCCGGAAACTCAGATGTCCAATGTTCCTGGTTTGTTCGCAGCGGGTGAAGCGGCTGCAGGATTACACGGAGCAAATCGTCTTGGCGGTAATTCTTTGTCCGATCTGCTTGTATTCGGAAAACGGGCCGGTGAATTCGCCGCAAAGTTTGCGAAAGAACATGGCACGGGCGCGATTGACGGTTCGCAAGTCGAGAGCGCCATAGGTGAATCGCTTGAACCATTCGACCGGGTGGCAAAAGGCGGCTCCGATGGCGAAGGCCCATATCAAGTGCAAAGCGATCTACAAGAAATGATGCAAAACCTGGTCGGCATTGTGCGGCGGGAAGAAGAAATGGCGCGAGCGCTTGATGAACTGGCCAAGCTCTGGAAACGGTCGGCAAGCGTGATTGTTCATGGCCATCGTGAGTATAACCCGGGCTGGCATACGGCGATTGATTTGAGACATCTCCTAACCGTCTCCGAGGCGATCACGCGTTCCGCACTTGAGCGTAAAGAGAGTCGGGGAGGACATTTTCGCGATGATTTTCCCAATAAGTCTGCTGCGGATGGGAAAACGAATGTTGTTATCCAAAAAGGGCGGGATGGCTCGATGCAGGTGGAACGCGAATCGATTGCCGAAATGCCGCAACACCTGAAACAAGTGATCGAGGAAATGATATGAAAACGGCTGTTTTCAGAGTCTGGCGCGGCGATACAACTGGCGGGAAGTTTGTCGACTACCAGACTGAGGTTTCCGAGGGCATGGTGGTGCTCGACGCGATTCACCGGATCCAGGCCACTCAAGCAAATGACCTTGCTTGCCGATGGAACTGCAAGGCAGGCAAATGCGGCTCCTGTTCAGCCGAGATCAATGGCAGGCCGAAGCTCATGTGTATGACCCGGCTGGATGAATTGCCGCTGGACGAGCCGGTAACCGTTGAACCGATGAAAGCTTTTCCGCGGATCCGCGATCTGGCTACGGATGTTTCCTGGAATTTTCGGGTGAAGAAAAAGATTAAGAAATTCAAACCGCGCGCGCCGGACGCTGCCGACGGCACGTGGCGGATGGCGCAGGCGGACATCGAACGGGTCCAGGAGTTCCGGAAATGCATTGAATGTTTCCTTTGCCAGGACGTTTGTCACGTTCTGCGCGAGCACCAGAAGCACGAGGAATTCATTGGACCGCGTTTTTTTGTGTTCGCGGCGGCGCTGGAGATGCACCCGCTCGACACTGAGGATCGGCTGGGTGAGCTCAAGCAGGCAGGGGGTATCGGTTACTGCAATATTACTAAGTGTTGCACAAAAGTCTGCCCGGAAAATATTACGATTACGGACAACGCTATCATTCCACTTAAGGAAAGGCTGGTGGACGAGTTTTACGATCCGCTGGGGAAATTGTTGAAGTTGATTCGTCCAAGAAAGCAAAACGGAGAAAGCCATGTTTGAGCTTAAACGACTGTCGAAAGAGGCTATTCCGGCGGCGCTCGAAAAGGCATTACGGTACAGGTTATTGAATCAGCCGGCTGACGCTGAAAGCATCTGCCACGACGTTCTGGCGATCGATCCGGAGAATCAGCAGGCTCTGGTTATGTTGTTGCTTGCTCTAACTGACCGATTCGGAAGAGGGTATGCTGTCGGAGACACGCAAGCGAATCAAGTTTTACCACGTCTGCAGGATGAGTATCAGAGAGCTTATTATGCAGGCATTATTTGCGAGCGCCGAGCGAAGGCTCAACTAAACCAGGGGCGCCTTGGATCGGGCCACGACGCCTATGAGTACCTGCGGGAAGCGATGACCTGGTTCGAAAAAGCCGAGGCCGTCCGTCCTCCAAAGAATGACGACGCACTTCTGCATTGGAATGCTTGTGCCCGGTTGATCATGGGTAACCGGCTGACTGCGCGTCCGGAAGAGAGGGTCGAGCTGCCGTTGGAATAAAGGATTAGCAGTGGCAACCGCTTCCCGCCTCGGCGAAGGAGCGGTAAACGAAAACCCTGTCGATCCATACGGCATTGACGGTAGGGTCAAGCTTGCTGAGCCGTTCCGTGCACGTCATGAGCTCCTAGGTTCCGAATGTTACTCACTCCGGGCTCAGCAACCCCGCCTTGGCGGGACCTACCATTTGTGTACTTCGAAGCCGAGGGAATTGGCTCGATTGTGGACAGGGACGCAAAGCTGTGACTCCAGAGCGCCGCCCTCTAGCGCGACGATACAGAGTTTGGCGCATTTGGACGGTTTTGTGAACGATAGTGGCGCGCCTGACGAGAATTGTATTGAATTCACGCTTGCCGTTCTTAAGCAACCGTTGAGAGTACAATTGCCCCCGATTGTTTCTTTGAATCAAAACAATCAAACAAGGAGACCGAATGCCAAAACCAGACGAGAAGCCGGCGTCGGAAGACCAACTCCATTCCGACGGTCACAGCCGACGCGCATTCCTCTTGCGACTTGGTGCAGCCGGCATGGCGGCGACGGCAAAACCGTTGTCAGGATTTGCGCGCAGTGCTGAGCCGAAAACCGAACAGAGTAGCGGGCAAAGCAATCTACCCGGGCTGATTCCGGTAACGTTGCGGGTAAATGGCCAAGAACACCGTATTCGAATCGATCCTCGAACTACGTTGCTGGACTGCCTGCGAGAGACGCTCCATTTAACCGGTTCAAAGAAGGGATGTGATCACGGTCAATGCGGCGCATGCACAGTGCATATCAACGGCCGGCGAATCAATTCATGTCTGACCTTTGCCGCGATGCACCAAAACGAGGAGATCACAACGATCGAAGGTATTGGTCAGCCTGGTCACCTTCATCCGATGCAGGCTGCGTTCGTTCAGCATGATGGCTATCAGTGCGGGTACTGTACTTCGGGTCAGATCATGTCGGCTGTGGCGTTGCTGAAAGAGCCGTGCGGTCCTGATGATGCAGATGTGAAGGAGCTGATGAGTGGGAACATCTGCCGCTGTGGCGCCTATCCGAATATCCTCGCTGCGATTAAAGAAGTTCGCGGCCATATGAATGGAGGGACGAAAAATGCATCCATTTGAATTGATTCGGGCGACGGATGTTCCTCAGGCTCTCCAGAAGGCAGCGAACGGGTCACCGGCTCAATCGGTTCGATTTGTCGCGGGTGGCACCACACTGATTGATCTGATGAAGCTTGATGTCGAGCGACCTCGACAGGTCATCGATATTAATGGGCTCCCGCTCAACAAAATCGAGCTTTTGCCGGACGGCGGTCTCAAGGTTGGAGCGCTTGTCCGCAATTCCGATTTTGCGCATCATCCGAACGTCGTTCGGGACTATGCCGTTCTGTCGCAAGCGCTGCTTGCCGGTGCTTCTGCGCAGTTGCGGAACATGGCAACAACAGGTGGGAACCTGCTGCAAAGGACGCGGTGCGTTTATTTCCGCGACACATCTTTGCCGTGTAACAAACGCGAGCCGGGAAGTGGCTGTCCGGCGATTAAAGGGTTCAACCGAACGTTGGCAATTCTTGGTACCAGCGAGCACTGTATCGCTACTAATCCCTCGGACATGAACGTAGCGCTTACGGCGCTGGAGGCGACGATCCATCTTCAGGGGCCAAAAGGAGAGCGAAGCGTGCCGATCAACCAGTTTTTCTTACTTCCCGGAGATACGCCGCATCGAGAGACAGTGATCGAGCCAGGGGAGCTGATTACGTTTGTAACGTTGCCTCCTCCTATGGACGGAAGCAGATCGGTTTATCTGAAGCTGCGAGATAGGGCTTCCTATGAGTTCGCTTTGTCTTCAGCTGCGGTTGTTGCCAATGTCAGCGGCGGGAAAATCAATCGCGCGCGTGTCGCCCTTGGAGGTGTTGGCACGAAGCCGTGGCGATCGTTCGAAGCGGAGAAAGCATTGGAGGGCCAATCGGCCACTGAGGATCAATTTCGATCGGCTGCCGAAGCGGCGCTGCAAGGAGCTCGTCCACAGAGCATGAACGGCTTCAAGGTCGAGCTGGCCAAGCGCTGCTTGGTTCGTGCGCTCAAGCTGGCTGCCAAAACTGCCTAAGCATTTTTAATTCCTGGAGAACACCATGGCACAAGAAGCGAATACAGTTCCCGCAATCATCGGGACAGCGGTGCCTCGCGTTGACGGACCACTCAAAGTGAGTGGCGGCGCGAAGTATACTTCAGATTTCTATTTTCCCGGAATGGTTTATGCCGTGCCTGCGAGCTGCACTATCGCAAAAGGGAAAATTACCAAGATCGATACTTCGGAAGCGGAGAAAATCCCGGGAGTGGTAGCGATTTTGCACAGGGAGAACATCGGAAAATTGTACCGAGCCGCACCGGACATGACTTTCAGCGCTTATGTTGACGAACATCGCCCGCCATTTGACGACGATGTCGTTTACTACAGCGGTCAATATGTAGCTTTAGCTGTTGCTGAGACGTTTGAGATCGCTCAAGCGGCAGCTGCGGCCATCCGTGTTTCATATGAGCCAGAAGAACCCAACGTTGCCGAACATCTGGAGTTGGAAGGCAATCCGACTCCAGGCAGTACCCGTGGCGATGCGGAGAAGGCTTTCGCCTCGGCTCCGGTGAAAGTTGATGAAACATACGTCACGCCGGTCGAGACACATAATCCGATTGAGCTTCATGCGTCCGTAACGGTCTGGGATGGCTCTAAATTTACGCTCTATGAGACCACACAGGGAGTTGTGAACCATCGGGCAGTGATGGCGCAAGTACTTGGCGTACCAAAAGAGAATATCCAGGTAATTTCCCGTTTTCTCGGTTCAGGTTTTGGCGGGAAACTTTTCCCATGGGCTCACTCCGCTTTGGCGGCTGCCGCAGCCCGCAAACTCAATCGCCCGGTAAAGCTGGTCCTGAACCGGCGATCAATGTTCACGAACGTCGGGCATCGTCCTTTGACTCAGCAGAGAGTGCGATTGTCGGCGACGACGGATGGAAAGTTAGTTTCGTTGCAGCACGATTACATCAATCACACGTCCATTCTGGACAGCTATGAAGAAGATTGCGGGGAGGCAACGCCCTATCTTTATAGTGTGCCGAACCTGAGCATCACCTCCGGACTGGCTCGCCGTAACGTCGGAACACCAACTGCGATGCGCGGTCCAGGGGCGGTACCTGGATTGTTCGCGACCGAGTCCGCTATCGATGAGCTGGCTATAAAGCTGAACTTGGACCCGGTAGAGTTGCGGTTGCGGAATGAGCCGGAAAAGGATGAAAGCAACGGGCTTCCATTTTCTTCCCGGCATTTCCAAGAGTGTTTAAAGGTAGGCGCTGAGAAATTTGGCTGGTCAAAGCGAACACCGGCGGTTGGTTCGATGCGGCAAGGGGACTTGATATTGGGATGGGGAGTAGCGGCTTGCTCCTGGGTAGCTGATCGCTTTCCGTGCGAGGTCCGTGTTGAGCTCAAGGTTGACGGTTCTGTTCGGGTAAGCTGCGGAACCCAAGACATCGGGACCGGGACGTACACCATCCTTGCGCAGATTGTAAGTGCCAAGACTGGCCTGCCTTTAGACAGAATCGAAGTCGTTCTTGGAGATTCTTCACTGCCGGCTGGACCGATCTCCGGCGGCTCCATGGTAACTGCCTCGGTTATTCCGGCGGTGAGCGCTGCGTGCGATCAAGCGATCGCAACTTTATTGTACACCGCTTCGAAGACTTCCGGTACGCCGTTTCTTGGCAAGGCTGTCGAAGAGTTGGCCATGACCAACGGCAAAGTTCATGAAAAGGACGGTGCTCCAGAGAGTGGCGTCCCCTATCATACATTGCTTAAACAAGGAAATGTTGGTGAAGCTGTTGGCCAAGGCAAATCGGAGGGGACTTTTCTAGATACAAAGCCCACTCACTCGATGCATTCTTACGGCGCCCATTTTGTTGAGGTGGCGTGGGACCCTGACATCGCGAAGCTGCGGATTAGCCGCGTTGTCACGGTTATTGATGCGGGCAGGATTATTAACCAGCGACCTGCTCGTAACCAGGTTGAAGGGGCTATTGTTATGGGGATTGGAATGGCGCTGTTCGAGGAGACGCACTACGACGTGCAAACCGGGCATCCGGTTAACAGCAACTTAGCCGACTACTGCATGACGGTTCACGCGGACACTCCGAATATCGATGTTACGTTCCTGGACTATCCTGACCTTGTTCTAAACGAATATGGAGCACGCGGGGTCGGAGAAATCGGACTGGCAGGTGTTGCCGCGGGCATTGCTTCAGCCGTCTATCATGCATCCGGAGTGCGTATTCGGAAGCTGCCGATACTGATTGAAGATCTGTTGAAGGTGTAGCTTTAAGGGCGGCGGGACAGGGGTGGCGAGCGAGGCCGAGTTAAAGAACCTGTCGCAGAAGTTCGCGAGGCTGAGAAATGCTGGTTCTACCGAATTAGGCGCCGGTCGTCCCGGCATTACCGTTTATCCCGGTCCGTCTGAGATCGTCAGATCAAGGAATCGTTCCAAAAGCTTGGGCAGCGGCCACTAGAAAGTGTAACCGTCAGACGAGCCCACCTATTTAGTCCTCAACTCCATTTCCCTGGAACCCAGGGTTCTAACCTGTCACTATCGGATCAGGGTGATATTGTGTGGGACGGCGTTGAAGGTGATGCTGGGGTCAGGTTATAAATTGCCATTCGGACCTTCCAAGTATTGCCCTCACGCACTTTAACCGATGCAAAGTAGCCCCTGATTTCGTGAGGACCACAGTCCTCACCTCGAGGCGCAATCGCGGAACGCCATTCTCCGTTTTCCCAGACGCCATTGCCATCGGTGCCTATAGCATGAGGAGAAGTTGAATCGTATGTGGTGTGATGGCCAAAGTAATGCAAATACCGGAACACGTTCCCATAATACTTTTCGATAGCTTGCCGACCGTAGATTGGTCCTGTGTCATTCACCAGAACCGCGTCCTCTGTGAAGAATGAGGCCACGGCCGCTGCGTCGCCCATGAGGAATGCCTCGTCAGAATTCTTAGCGATCGCATGAAGCTGCTGAATAATTTGTGGATCGACCGTTTCCTTTTGTTGCGCAACGGTCGGCAAAGCAAAGCTGATTGACAATCCCACCAAGACGACTGCTCTGCGTATTTTCATGATCTCTCCCGATATCTCGACATCGTTTGTCATTTAAGGATCCGCTGCGGTATTCCTTAGAGTCGCCCAGTGACATCGGTCCAAAGGTCGCTAGCCGACAATACAATTGACGCTTCTTCGGATTTGGGATCAATAGGAAAGGTCTGCTCACCGCGCTGATCAAACCTGCCAGTTCATGTGTTACGGTGCACGCAACTGCGGATGCAGATCATCCTTCCCCTGCCCGCAATTGAATCGGCCGCAACGACCGGCTTGCCTTCCCTCCGGAAACGCTCCCTTCAATATTCTAAACTAGAAAACCGTTGTGAAACAAAGCAACCGTCATGAAAATCCAGTGGCGCGCGACAGCGGTGCTGGTCTGCACCGTTTTCCTTGGTTGTGCTCAAACGGGTTCCTACGCGCCGAAGCCCGTTACAGCGACGTATAGATTAGAGAACTTCTCAAAGTCGAACTTGCAGGTTGTGGTCCGCGATTTCCTCGGTTTCTTCCTCCTCCGCAGCGGCTTGAACATCGGCTGAAGGGAAATTAACCTTGGGAAGACTGAAACGGGAATGTTATCAGCGGAGGGGTAGAGACTCTGAGCTTTTAGCAAGCTTTTAGCAGCTCGGGCGCCATCCTTGTCCGGGCTCATAGACTTCGAAGCTTCTAAATCATTGCAAGGCGCTTAGCGTGACCCTTACAAAAGAAATGCGAAACTGAAAACCGAAAACGGAAGACTGACAACTGGCAACCGCGATCCGAAGGTTCGCGCCTGGGGTGGCCGACGGGACTCGAACCCGCAACAACCGGAACCACAATCCGGGGCTCTACCATTGAGCTACGGCCACCATTCGGACAGAGGACACCCAACGTAGCCTAAGTTGTAAGTCCGCCAAGCAGATTTTAGGTCCTGCGCCGCGAAATCGAGCCTTACTCAACCTTTTCCGTCGGGCAATCCTGAGCTATGAGAATCGTTGCAATTAGGTGGTTCTCTACCTATGATTCCAGGCTCATATCGTCCCGGAAGTGTACGGATCAGCCAAACTGCCTTGCAGCCTACTCTTCATTTTTTTCCAGCTCGCATGGTTCCTGCCTATCGGACGAATGTTCGCCCAGTTTGTTGTTCAAGAGCACCCGGTTCAACGTGACGAAATCAGGATTGGTATGTCTTCCTCTCAGACCGGACGCAGCGGATTTGTGGGTGAAGCAATAAAGAGAGGATGCAAAGCGTACTTTGCCAGAGTAAATCGGGAAGGGGGAGTTTTCGGACGAAAACTGGTACTAGTATCGTATGACGATCGGAATGAACCGCTGGAAGCCGTGGCTAATACCCAGCGTTTGATCAACACGGATCAGGTTTTCGCATTGATCGGGTTCAACGGGACAGCGAATTGTCGAGCCGTCCTGCCGATGCTAAATGACGCTCGCATCGTGTTAGTAGGGCCGGTAACCGGTGCTGCTGGAATGCGTGACCCTGTGCAAGAGATGGTGTTTAACACGCGGCCGAGTTATGAAGTAGAGACAGAAGCGTTGATTGACCGCATGGTTTCTGATCTGAAGGTTACCCGGATAGCAATTCTTTGTCAGCGGGACAATTTTGGAGAAGGGGGCAAAATGAGCACTATCAAGGCGCTTAAGAGCCGCGGACTAAGCTTGGCGGCCGAGGGTTGGTTTGTTCGCAATTCACTGGATGTCCAGGACGCGCTGAGCGTGATCGTTGCAGCGACGCCGGAAGCGGTCGTGATGTTTGGAGGTTACAAGGCTTGCGCGGAGTTCGTCAGAAAGGCGAAAATGATGGGACTCGAAAAGATCCCGTATTGTCTTCTTACTTCTGCAGCGAGCGAGGATTTCATAAGAATCCTCGGTGACCAGGCCGACGGAACGCTGATTCCCGAAGTTGTTCCCTCACCGCTGGACGCCTCTCTGGAATTGGTTCGCAAGTATCAGGCGGATATGCGGGCAGCCGACGATCAAAATTTCGATCATGGCAGTTTGGAGGGTTACCTTGATGCGCTCGTCCTAACCGACGCGTTGCGGCGCGCCGGCGAGAATTTGACTCAAGAAACGTTCGTTCATGCGCTTGAGACGACAGATCTGGACTTTGGCGCATTTCGCGTGCGTTTTGGCCCTAAGTCACGTGATGGAAGCGACAAAGTTTTTTTGACGAAAGTGAAGAGCGGGCAATTGGTAACAACAGATAAGGTTTCCTGGTCAGATTTTGGGAGGTAGTAGTGCGCGAGCGGTGGAATGATCGTAAAGGTTCCGGGATGTTGCCGAGCGGCGTACTGACGATCCGTTCCAAGATACTCCTTTTTTCTATTGTCATTGGCGCATTGATTTTGGCGACTCTGGCGATCGTCGCGTATACATTATCGGCGAACGCTCTTCGACGGGTTCGGCTGGACGGATTCCAGTCTCTCAGGACATCGCTTTCTCAAAGCGTCCAGACATTCATCCTCAACGAGCGAAGAGAGAATGCGGCGCAGTCAGATGTGCAGACCTTCCGCTACGCTGTCAGCGAGTTATCGGGAGGTTATCGTAACCTGGTCAAGGAGCTTGAGTCGACCGGCTTTCAGGTGAATGACCAGTTTCTGGGAATGGTCCACGAGGATCTGCAACGCGCCTATGAAAGCGGGCCAATGCCCGCTCTTAGGCAGATCGGAGTTGCAACCGGGAGCTTTGACGAGTTTGCCGGACTCGGTCGGGAAGCCGCGATTCTACAATATGTTTATATCGTGAAAAACCCGGCTACTTCGGGTGGAAAGTCTTATACGAGCTCGACCGACGAGATTTCGAACAGCGAAAATCTTCCGCCCGACTTCAGGATGGCATTCGCCAAGACGACGTTCGCGCGCGCGATGGAACGGTATCAGCCGCTGTTTGAAACGCTCGAGCGGCGCAGCAAATACTTCGACTTGGTGCTGATCGATGACCAGGGAAACGTTGTCTATACCTTTGACCAGACCTGGGACTTTGGCACGAACGTCCTGACGGGCTGGCGCAACCATTCCAATCTTAAGAAGGTATTTTTGAGCACATGGTATGCTCCGACGGAAAAGGGTGATCCAACCTCAGGGGACCAAGTTTTAGTAACCGATCTGGAACGTTATCCAGCGACCTACGGAACGCCGATGATGTTCTTAGGCTCTGCAATTAACAATCGTTTGGGCGGCCGCCTGGGAGCCATTATCCACAAGATCTCAGGAAGCGCTTTCACGGAAATGGTTACATTTGATGGCCGATGGGAGGCCGTCGGCCTAGGAAAAACCGGGGAAGCCTATATTGTAGGCCCTGACCGAAGACTTCGAACGGAGTCCCGTTTTGTTTCGGAGTTGCCGGCAAAAATGGTAACTCCGTCGTTCAGCCTGAACGGAGTCAAGGGACCGCCTACCGCAATTCTTGGCCCGGTGCTGCAGAATCGGGCAGTCGAAAACCTCTATTCAAGAGAACTGCTTGCGAACGGCGGTACAGTGACCTTTTACGATGATCTGGGCAGAGAAGCGCTTGGTGTTTTCGCGCCGCTCCAAATTCCCGGCCTTGACTGGGGCTTAGTCGTGAAAATCAGCACCGACGAGGCGTTTGCGCCGGCAACACAGCTGACCCGCCTCATTGCGGCTGCGGGCGTTATCATTCTTTCGCTGGCCGTTCTTGGAGCGCTTTGGTTCGGGTACTTTCTGGCGCGGCCAATTGGAGAACTTGTTAGCACCGCAGAAAAAATCCGAGCGGGAGATCATACGGCGCGCGCCACCGTCTCCAGCCGCGATGAGATCGGGTTTCTGGCTGAGCGTTTCAACTCGATGATCGACCAGGTCGAAGAGCGCAACCAGCACTTGCGTAAGATTCTTCAGACGGTAAAAGAGGGGCTTTTCTTGATGGGACCCGATCTGGTGATTCAGCCCGGCTATTCCCGGGCAACAGAAGAGATCTTTCAACGAAAGATCGAAGGCATGAATTTCTTAGACCTATTCGGAACGGACACGATTTCTCCGCACACTCTTTCGGCGACAAGGCATTATCTGGAGCTGTTGCTCAATCCGCGGATCAAAGAAAAATTGATTCAACAAACCAACCCGTTGAGCGAGGTAGAGTACCGTATCAGCGATCCGCAAGGAGCGACTCTCATAAAGTTTTTGGAGTTTCGTTTTAATCGCGTTGTCGAAGCAGGCAAGACAGTGCAGATCATGGTGACCGTTGTTGACGCGACCTCTCGCATTGCGCTGGGCAAACAGATTCGGGAGAACGAAGCCAGGGCTCGATCCCAGATCGAAATGTTGTTCGGAATTCTGCACGTCGAACCAAGCTTGTTGGCCGAGTTTGTCCGAAGCGCGGACGTAGAGATCAGTGGGATGCTTGGGTTGCTCGAAGCGCAACACTACGAAAGCGACATGGCTGAATCGGAAGCGGAGCGCTCGAACCGGTACACGGAGCTGCTCAACAAGATCTCCCGATCGATCCATTTAATAAAAGGAAACGCTGGTATGCTTAGGCTTTCCTATTTCGAGAGTCTGGCTAACCAACTTGAAGAAAGACTCGCTGCTCTGCGAGGAAAGCCTAATCTCTCTGGCGAACAGTTTCTACCGGTGACCAGCGGGCTGGCTTCTTTACTCGAGCAGACAAAAATGGCTGAGGAGTTGCTTACCAGGCTATTTTCAAAAGAGCCGGTTCAGACTGAGGGACAGATCGATTTTAAACCTCTGGCCGACCTTGCCAGGGAGATCGCGGATCGGACGGGGAAGAAGGTGAGGGTTGAAGTCGATGTTCCGACGGAAGTCGGACAGCTGTCGGATCGATTGCGTGAACCGGTCCAGGCATCGCTGGTACAGTTGGTCAGGAATGCAGTAACCCATGGAATAGAGACTCCGACCGAACGTCTGGCCCGGAAAAAGGATGCGACGGGCGTGATTCAGATCCTGGCTGGATCGAAGAATGGCCTAAGCGGGAAAAGGCTCTGGTTCATGGTTAGAGACGATGGTCATGGAATTAGTTATCGCGTATTGAAAGAGCGGGCGGTACAACTTGGGTATGCTAGTATGAAAACGATCGAGTCATGGACTGAGCGACAACTCATCGAGCTTTTGTTTGATCCGGGCTTCACGACCTTGGATTCGCCAACAATGGATGGGGGGCGTGGCATAGGACTGGATGCTGTGCGTGATGTAGTGAGAAGAGCCGGAGGCTCTCTCAGACTTTCGGCAGAAGAAGGTAAGTTCTGCCAAGTGCGTCTAGACATTCCGACGACATGAAACTTCTTATCGTTGACGACTCGAGCGTCGTGAGACGCGCAATCGAGCGCGACCTTGAATCGGGAGAGATCACAGAAGTCGATCAAGCCGCGACCGGTGAAGAGGCAGTTCGGCTATATGCAGCAAAGCAGCATGACGTTGTGACTCTTGACATTACGATGCCAGGAATGGACGGATTGACTTGTCTCGACAAGATCATCGAGATCAATCCGGAAGCGCGGGTATTAATCATTTCAGCCTTGCGGGATAAGTCTACGGCGATCGATGCGGTGAAGCGGGGAGCGAGCGGGTTTCTTTGCAAGCCGATTAATCCATCTGAACTTAAGGAGGCCTTCCAGCTACTGATCGAAGACTAGGTACACTGGTGTCCGTTGCACAGAAGTATTATTGGTATGCAGGACGAAGACATTGAGGTATTCATTGCAGGCGCTCGCAGATATTTCGAGTCGCTCGGCTCGGATTTTTCGGTTCTGATCGAGCCGCCTTTCCTCAAAAAAGACAATAGACCCTTTCTTGAGCTGACCGGCATGATCGATATTTCGGGCCAGGCTCACGGAGCCGTCGGTTTTACCGCCACGCGGGCGATGCTCGAAAGCATTCTCAAGTCGTTGAACGAGGACTGGATAGATCAAGATGCCGCATCTGACCTGGCAGGCGAGATTGCAAATACCCTTAGCGGAAACGCGCGAGAAGAATTCGGCAGCGAGTTCAAGATCTCAGTTCCGGTGGTATTGAGAAACCAGGAGGCCGCCGTCCGATTCCCCAAAGAGAATCGGAACTATGTAATTCCCGTTATGTGGCGCGGAGAAAAGGCGTACCTGTTAGTTTCGGTTCAGAGGACTCGGTAATGGTAGCGACGAGATGGCGATACGCCGAGGGGCGAGACGGCGAGGATGGGACGGTGTCGGGCCGTGAGAGGTGAGAAGAGGAAACGCCTGGAACTGAATCGAGGGGCGAGAGACGTTAGACTAGCACTAACATTGACACTCTTGCTGTTAACCCCCGAATGCGAAAGCATTCCGTGCAGCCTACCCGGATTTTGCCGCCCTTAATTGGTAGTTGGGAAATCGGCTTTTCAGTTCGGATAACGTCTTTGTTGCCTGGGGCTCGTCGCCTGCTTTTTGAAATGCTTGATACGCTCGCTCTAAGGCGCGGGGCGTCACATCGGGATCCTCGTAAAGCACAGCGACACTCATATACGATTTCGCGGCGTTTGCGTAGTTGCCCCGGGCTTCTTCAACTTCACCGATTTGCATCCGCGCGTCCGCGTTCAATTTGCCTTCAGGCTGCAGAGTCAACGCCTGTTCCGCAGACTTCGTAGCGGAGTCCAGGTCCTTTAAACCTACCTGTGCCTTACTCAGCACGAGAAAACCTTGGGCGCGCTCCGGTGGCTCGGTAACCAGAGTCAGATACTGATCGCTGGCTTGCTTGCCATCTTGAAAGCTAGTCAGTTCGTTATAGGAACGAGCCAGGATGTACCAGGTCGCTTTGTCCACTTTGTTTGCCTCGGTACTCTTAGTAACGAGGGCCAGATATTTCGCAGCGCCGGTAAAATCTTTCTCGTTGTAGTATTCGCCTCCCAACCAGCGACAAATGTCAGTCACCAAAGCCGCTTGTTGAGGATCTTTTTCGACGAACGCATCGATCTCTTTCGCCGCTTCCGCTTTCTTGTTCAGATGCTGATAACACAGCATCAATCTAAGAGAAGCGCGCTGAGTGTACTCGGCTGGATTCAGTTGACGAGCTTTGATCAGAGGGTCGATAGCGTCCGCGAAGTGTTTAGCCTCAAACGCAGACCAACCGATCCAATAGTAGGCTTGCGGGGCGCCGGCACCGTTCGGATATTCCTTCAACAACTGGCGGAATGTTGCGGCCATCTCCGGATAGGCCGCCTGTTGACCTAGCGTCAGACCCTTTTGCAGCATCGCTGTTTCTCGCTCTGCACAGGCCGGGTAGTTGGAAATGATCTTCCCAAAGTCCGCGACCGCCGCCGAGAAATTCTTGGAGTCCTGGTAGAGTGTAGCTCGCTTGAACAAAGCTTTCGGAGCCATTGGGTGCTTGGGAAATCGGTCGATCAATCCGGAGAAAGCCTGGATTGCTCCTGGCGAGTCCTTAATCTGAACCAGGGCATAGCCTTCGGCGTAGTAGCAATCGGCTTTGTATTGATCGGGCAGAGACGAATTGGTGAGCTCCTGGTAAAGCCTTGCTGCTGGTTCGAATCGGTTCTGTTGAACGAGCGCCTGGGCTTTCAAAAGTTTCGCCTTGTCCGCGCGGTCTCTGGCAGGGCCCGTAGCCAGGTAACTATCTACTTCGTTGATCAGAGTAGGGTCCCTGATCGCGTCGAGCGAGACTAGCCGCTGGTAACGCGCATCATAGGCCTCGGGCGTGTTTGAGTACTGTCGAATCAATTGGTTGTAGATCTCTAACGCCTTTTGGTGCTTGCTTAGTTGCCGATAAGAATTAGCCACAAGCAAAAGCACACTCGGCTTCGTCTCGTCGTTGAGCGAGTTGGCGTTCTTGGCGAATGAATCGAGAACCTGAGAAAATTTGTCTCCCTCGTACTGGAGTTTCATCTGTTCCAGTTGAGCGATCTGCTTCCATTTTCCCTCTGCATTTAGAGCGATCGCGGTTTTGAAGAGTTGATCTGCTTTGTCCTTCTGCTTTAGGTCAGCAGCCAGAATCCCGGCCCTGGTCAGCGCTTCGGCGCGTACCTGTGTTTTTAGGGCGCTGTTTCCGAGGTCATCAAATAGGTCGAATGCTTGCTGTTTCTGATTATTTTCTAGCGCGAAATAAGCCAGAGAAAGCCGTGCCGCATCTCGGTAAGGATTCTTGTCTTTTGTTTTAGCAACATCTTCATAGGCCGTTTTGGCGCCCGATTTCTGATTGCTCAACTCTAAGCATTTCGCCTGGTAGTACCGCGCCGTCAGCTTGACTTCGGGAGACTTGGCATTGTCATACGCTTTTTCATAAAGCGAAGCGGCATCCGGGTAGTCTTTCTCGTCGAATGCTCGAGACGCTAGTCGGAACGCCGCACTTCCAACAAATTCCCCGCCGCTGCTGCTGTTGATGAGCATGCGGTAGGTATTGAGGGCCGGTAATTCTTGACCGAGATGAGAATAAGAATCGGCTAGCCGATACATTGCCGAAGCGCGACCGGAATCGTTCGCGAATTGGCCTAGATACTTCTCATATTCGGGTACGGCGAGGTCATACATTTTCCGAATGTACAGGCCGTCCGCGATAGCAAGTTGGGCCTTGGCTGGATCGCTTCCGCCTTCTGCGCTCTCTTTTTGGCCTGGCGCCAGGCGGATTTCGTCTTGGGTCTGATCTTTTGGTTTTGAGTCGGGCTCCGCTGCGCTGCCTTTCGAGGATCTTGCGTCCGGTTCGACTTTGCGCGGCCGCGTCGCCTCTTCGGCGGAGGGGAGGCGTTCATTTAGAATTGAATTCTCCTCCGGGAGAACCGGTTGCGCTCTGGGAGCCGTACCCGGAGTGGGGGTTGGGGCGACGGGCAACGCTCGCCGTACCTCTTGACCCTGGAGCGTGAATGCCAGGCTCATGCTGCAAACAACCAATCGCCAAACGCGCATCATTGATCCGGTTTACCCGTCGCAAACGCGACGTTCCAGATGTCGGCTTGGCGGCAAATGTCGAGCACATCAACGATGTGCTTATAGTCGACGCTCTGATCGCCGCGGACAATAACGGCCTGGTCTGGATAAAGCTGAGAGAGTTTCTTGAGTTGTTCCAGCAAATCCTGAGGGCTCTTTTGCTGGCGATTCACAATGATTGTTCCGTTGGAGGTCACGTTCACGACGATTTGGCCAACATAAGGTTGCTGTTCGTTGGCTTTCGTTGCGGTCGGCACTTTGACGTCCAATTCGTTCTCGCTGAGCGCGAAGTTCCAGGTCACGATGAAAAATACGAGAATGACCAACAGAATATCTACCATTGGCGCAATCATGAACCCCAGAGTCCGAGGTTCCGCATGTTTGCGAAAATTCATTTCAGATTTTTACTAAACCTCGTCGCCTTCCAGGATCCGGGACCGCTCTGGTCGGCGAAGCTGCTGTTGCGACGTGATCACGTTGACGATGTGGGATGTCGCAGACTCTAGTTCGGAGACCATTGAGCCAACTTTTCCTCGAAATACAGAATAGAACGCCATGGCAAGGATACCGATGATAAGACCGGCCGCAGTGGCTACAAGCGCTTCGGAAACTCCTTGTGCAAGAAGTAGAGGGCGTGGCTGACTCGTGTTGCTGGCAAGAATTCCAAAGGAATGAATGATTCCGACAACCGTTCCGAGCAGACCCAGCATCGGAGAAAGCGTTGCGATATCCGCCAGATAAGCGATCCGATGGTTTAGACTACTGGCCACTCGTGTACCTTCCGTTTCGGCGACCTCTCGGATAGCATCCGGGGTCGCGGCAGGGTTCTTTGTAGCGAAATCCAGTGTTCGCGCTGTAATGCGCGCGATTGCTTCAGAGTGACGATTCGAGACGGCGATCAATCCAAGGTAATCGCGTTTCCGGAGCAGAGCTTCGGCTGTGTCCATAAACCGGCGGGTTACGACGGTTCCTCGCCGCAGGCTAAAGAGACACGCGAAAATCAGTGCCACGAGTATCAACGAAGCAATACCCAGCGGCCACATAACCCATCCTCCTGCCTGGAGAAGCTTAAGTAGTGTCGCCTGTGGAGTTTGGGTGGGCGGTGCTGCTCCAGCCTGGGCCAGCAGCGGTATCAAGCAAGGGCCAAACAAATTCATGCCTTTTAAGCTGCTACTTAAATGCACCTGGAGAGGAAGTGCAAATGGAACGCCGTCATTGCCAACATTGCCAACAACGCCGTCATTGCCAACAACACCGACAACGATTCCAGATTGGATCGATTTGCGTTCGCCGCACCCGTGACTCCGGTCAAACTTTTAGGGGTAACGCCGCTGGAGACTCCGATGACGGCAATGTTGGCAATGTCGGCGTTGACGACGATGAAGGAAGGTGGACGCGACCCAGTCCGCGCGTTAACGTTTCTCAAGTGGAAGCTGTTTATCTGAGCGAAAAACCGGACCCCAACGAAAAGTTGCGCGATGTACCGCATAAGCCAGGGGTCTATCTGATGAAGGATCGCTTGAATCGGGTGATCTACGTCGGAAAAGCTCGAGATCTGCGTAAGCGGCTAGCACAGTATTTTACGCCGTCGCGGCGGTTGGTAGTGGATTTGAAGACGCGGGCTTTGTTGGACAGCGTCTGGGATTTTGAAATTCACACGGTGCGCAGTGAACCGGAGGCTTTACTTCTCGAGGGGAAGCTAATCAAAGAATATCGCCCGAAATACAACATCAGCTTTCGAGATGACAAACGATTCCTGCTGGTCAAAGTCAATCTTGCGGATCCGATCCCCCGTTTTCAGCTCACCCGGATCAAGAAGGACGACGGTTGCCGCTATTTTGGTCCGTTCGCGCACTCTGGCGCGTTGCGTACCACGCTGCGCTGGATGAAGAAAAAATGGGGTCTGCGATCTTGTCGTGTGTTTGAGCCAAACGAGCTCGATTACAAGCGGTGTATGGACCACATGATAAAGAATTGCTCAGCGCCCTGTATTCGAAAGGTTTCGTTGGAAGAGTACAAGTCGCGCGTTCTTGAGGCGTGCGAATTCCTGGAGGGACAAAGTCAGGAGTTTCTCAAACAGATAGAGCAGGAAATGACGTCGGCAGCCGAGAAGCTGCAGTTCGAACGGGCTGCCGAACTGCGGAACGTTCTGGAAGATCTGCGCCGTACAACAAAGCCAGTCCGGCGTTTCACCAGAGGCTCGCTGCCGACTACTGTGAATCCGGAGGCGGATTTGCAGACGTTGTCAGAGGCGTTGCTCCTTCCAGGGCCCCCTGCCGTTATGGAGTGCTTCGATATCTCCAATATCTCTACAACCCATGTTGTCGCCTCAATGGTCTGCTTTCGAAACGGTGTGCCGGATAAAGCGAACTACAGACGTTACCGGATCCGGACGGTGGAGGGACAGGACGATTTCGCCAGTATGGCGGAAGTGGTTCGCCGCAGGTACTCACGTATTCTTCTCGAAAACCGGCAGGCCGCGCCGGAGATAGCGGAATTCAGTCAGGAAAATCCGAATGAAGCGCTTCATCGAATCGGACAGCAGGCTTCGGAGCGGTTCGTTCGTTTGCCTGACCTGATCATTGTAGATGGTGGGAAAGGACAGTTGAGTGCTGCCTGTAAGGAGCTGCAACGGCTCGGCCTTCACGAAATACCGATCATCGGGCTCGCGAAAGAGTTTGAAGAGATTTACCGGCCCGGGCGCGCCTTGCCTTTGCAATTGCCGAAAGACTCCGGCGCACTGCAAATTCTTCAGCGAATTCGCGATGAAGCGCATCGGTTCGCGAACGGGTATCATCAACTGCTGATGAAGAAGCGAATCGCGGAGAGCTTGCTCGACGATTGCCCGGGCGTTAGCCAGAGCCGCAAACAGGCCCTTTTGAAACGCTTCGGCTCAGTCGACCGTCTGCGCAAAGCGTCAGTGGAGGAGATTGCCCGGATAGAGGGGATTGGCGAAAAACTCGCGGAGACGATCAAAGGCTTCCTCAATCGGTAGGCTTAAACGCCGACAACGCCGTCATCGGAGGCCATCAACAGGGGATACCAACGCTCTAATCTGCAATCGTTGCCGGCGAAGACGGCGATGTTGGCAATGCCGGCGATGACGGCGTTGAAAAAGCTTGCGTTGCCTTGATGCTGTGGTAGCCACCTCCATGGGTTATCGGCTCATAGCGGGCAGTTGTTTGATCACGATTGCACTGGCTCCAATAGCGGATTCGCAAGAGACGGCCATTAAACCGAGCTGGGAAACGCAGCGGCAAGCTGCCACCTATGTGCTTTCGATTCCCGCGCCTAGAGGCCAGGTTGCAGATCGCAATGGCGTTCCAATGGCTCAGACAAGGGTGAGCTATAATTTGAGTATTGTTTTCGCTACGCCGCTCGATTTTTCCGATCGACAGATTGCCGATTTCGTGAATCGCCAAGTCGCTATCGCCCGGGGGCTGATCAAGCGCCCGATCGATGTTTCGGTCGAGGCCGCGATTCAACACTATCGGAATCGAGGGGTTATATCCTTTGATATCGCCACCGACCTTCCTCAAGAGGACGTGAGTAAGCTTCAAGGGAAGCTTCCAAATGGACTCGCGTTGCGTCCAACATACACCCGCACATACCCGCAGGGTCACGTTGCCGGCCACGTAGTCGGGTACACCGGGCGCCTCGGACGAGGCAGCACGAGAGTGCTGCAGAACAATGAACCGCTCTGGCCGGATAGTGAAGGCCGCGAAGGACTGGAGCAGACTTTTGATGATCAGTTGCGCGGTAAGGCCGGGCAATTGACTCTGACCTTCGACAAAGACGGAAATAAAACGGGGGAAAGGATCTCCACGCCCCCGGAACCGGGATATAACCTAGTCACGACGATTGATCTCGATCTTCAGAGAGAAGCCGAGCGGATCCTCCAAAAAAGAGCGAAACGCGGTGCGATTGTCGTGATCGAGTCGAACACGGGCGAGATTCTGGCGCTGGCCTCCTGGCCGACCATTAACCCCAATGATTTTGTGCCTGCGATTTCGCAGGAGAAATTCGCAAAGATACAAAGCGATCCAAATATTCCGATGCTGCCTCGTGCCTATCGGTCCGCTTATCCTGCCGGCTCGACATTCAAGGTCTTCGTTGGAGTTGCCGCATTCGAGAGCCATACGATTGAACCGTCTGATGAATTCGATTGTCCGGGAGCATTGCAGATCGGAGATCGAGTATTTCACAACTGGAGAAAGGGAGATCGGGGGGATCTGAATTTCAAACAGGCCTTAGCTCAGTCATGCGATACCTGGTTTTATCGAGTAGGACAGAAGATAGGTGCGCCGACGATGGTAGATTGGGCACTCCGACTCGGGCTGGGGAAACGCACGGGCATTCTTCTGAATGGTGAGGCAGAAGGTAGAATTCCGACGGAAGAATATATGCAGCAGACGTATCACCGCCATTTCATGGGTGGTGACGTCGCTAATTTCGCGATCGGGCAGGGAGATATACTTGTTTCTCCATTACAAATGGCGCAAGCGATGGCTGCCATCGCCAACGGCGGGATCGTGTACCAGAGCCGCATCGTGCGCCAGGTGCAGACGCTAAACAACGAAGTTGTCTACACTTATAGTCCACGAGCAAAAGCGATTTTGCACCTGGGCCAGGTGACGATGGAAGAATTGCGGCACGGTATGACGGCTGTGGTTAGCGACGGCACTGGCGGGGCTGCTGAAGTTAAAGGTGTGAAGGTCGCCGGAAAGACCGGTACCGCCCAATGGGGGCCCAAAACCAAAGAGCGAACCGCTGCCTGGTTTGCCGGGTTCGCGCCGGCCGATAAACCGCAGTACGCCTTCGCTGCGCTCTATGAGGGGGCTCCAGGAGAAAAAGCGCACGGCGGTGAAGTCGCAGCCCCGATGATTGGTGAACTTCTCCGTGGGGTTTTCGGCGACGAATCTAAGAAGAGCAAAGACGAATCCGACCAATCGGATGAGGATTCGATGGGGCAGGATCAAAGTGATTAGGGAATACAGGATACAGAAGACGGGAGACGAGAGTGACAAATGAGCGAAGTGCTCTCCCGTCTCCCCTATTCTGTCTCCTGTATTCTGTCTCCTGCCTCCTAACAAAAAGGGGTTGCAGCCTCTTGGCTTTGCGTTGAGGCTGGCCGGAAGTATGAAGAAATGGATCTCCCTCGCAGCCCTTTGGATGTCGTCCGCGATCGTTATCTGTGCGCAAGACAATAACCCGAACTCTGCGCCAGCCGGCCAGGCTGCCAGTCCTTCTGCGAGTGCTGCCCCCGCGACCAGTTCCGCCTTTAAAGATGACAAGGAAAAGGTCAGTTACAGTATTGGCGTAGACATCGGCCGGACACTTCAACGACTTCAATTGGAGCTGAATCAAGGAACGCTCACCCAGGGGATCACCGATGTGCTCAGCAACAAGCCAATTGCCATGAGCGACCAAGAGCTCCAGGCGACTCTTCAGGCGTTCCAGAAGCAGCTGATGGAAAAGCAGCAGGCCGCGATGAGTAAGAAGCAGCAGGAGATGAAAGCCGTAGCAGAAAAGAACAAAGCGGACGGCAAGAAGTTCCTGGACGAGAACAGCAAGAAGGACGGGGTAAAAACAACATCAAGCGGACTGCAGTATAAGGTTGTTAAAGAAGGGACGGGAGATAAGCCAAAAGACTCGGATTTTGTAGAGACAAATTATCGAGGCACTACCATCGACGGAAAAGAGTTCGACAGCTCAGCCAAGAACGGCGGCCCGGTCAGTTTTCCGGTTAACGGGGTTATTAAGGGATGGTCCGAGGCCCTTAAGTTGATGCCGGTCGGTTCGAAGTGGCAGCTCTATATCCCCGCCGATCTCGCGTACGGTGACGAAGGAGCCGGGGAAGATATCGCTCCAGGATCCACTTTAGTTTTTGATGTAGAGCTCCTCAACATCAAGAAAGATAACGGTAAGTCCGGAGCTGCAACCGACCAAGGCGCGGGCGCGGCTACTCAAACAAAGAGTGCCGATAAGAAAGCCGGCGATGCGAAGGCGAGTTCTAAGCCGAGCGCATCAGCGTCGAAGCCCCAGTAGCCGCACGTACAGCGCGGCTGTTAACCGTCAACCGTCCACGGTCCATTGTCGAGCGTTGCGCGAATGCCCGCACGAGGTCGCGCTGAAGCGCGACCCCTACCGACGATTGACCATCAATACGCGCGAAACGCCAAACGCGAAAACGCTAACGGCGGTCGGTCGACGGTCAATCGTCCACCGATAACAACCGCGCTGAAGCGCGGTTTCAGGTGTTCCGGATATGCAGTTCTCTAAGCTGCTTGTCCGGAACTGGACTCGGCGATTCCATCATTAGATCCTGGCCCCGGCTGTTTTTCGGAAAGGCAATCACGTCACGGATGTTGGACGTTCCGGCGATCAGCATAACGAGCCGATCGACTCCGAGGGCGATCCCACCGTGTGGCGGCGCCCCGTAAGTAAAGGCCTTGAGCAGATGACCGAAGAGGCGTTGCTGCTGCTCCGGGTTAATTCCCAACACTTGAAACAACTTAGCCTGAAGATCCTGCTCATGAATCCTGATACTCCCGCCTCCGATTTCCACGCCGTTCAACACAACGTCGTATGCCTCAGCTCGCACCTTCGCCAGGTCACCCGCCTCGAGTAAGCCGACATCTTCCGACTTCGGGCGGGTAAACGGATGGTGCATCGCGTTCCATTTCTGTTCGGCCGGATCAAAGGCCAGGAGCGGAAAATCGGTCACCCATAGAAACCGCAGCTCTTTCGAATCTCGAACCAGGTCGAGTAGTTCGGCGACCTTTAACCGGATGCGGCCAAGAACAGTACAGGCCGTTTCCCAGGTATCCGCTCCGAACAAAATCAGGTCACCCTCGTCGATCTGCAGTCTTGAAGTCAGCGCGCTTTTTTCTTCATCCGAAAAGAATTTAACGATGGGCGATTTCCATTCGCCGTTCTCGACTTTGATGAATGCGAGGCCTTTGGCTCCCGACATTTTTGCCAGATTAGTCAGGTCCTCGATCTGGCCCGTAGTGATACCTGCAAACTTCTTCGCGTTAAGTGCTTTGACCACTCCACCGGCTTCGAGCGCGGAGCGAAAAACCTTAAATTGCGACTTCTGAAAGACTTCTCCGAGGTCTACTAACTCCAACCCAAACCGAAGGTCCGGTTTGTCCGTACCAAACCGGTCCATCGCTTCTCGATAGGTCGTCCGCAAAAAAGGTGTTTCAACATCTACCCCACGGGTCTCACGAAAGATTTCTTTCATGAGTCCCTCAATCAGAGTGAGAACATCGTCTTTATCTACAAAGGAAGCTTCGAGGTCGATCTGCGTCAGTTCGGTGATTCGATCTGCCCTCGGGTCCTCGTCGCGGAAGCATTTCGCGATTTGGAAATACTTCTCGATACCCCCCACCATCAGAAGCTGCTTATATTGCTGCGGAGACTGAGAAAGCGCGTAGAAATGGTTTGCGAGCAACCGGCTTGGAACGAGAAATTCTCGCGCGCCTTCCGGCGTGCTCTTGGAAAGGATTGGTGTTTCGATCTCGATATAACCATTCCGGTCCAAGTAACTTCGAGTCACTTTGGCCACCTGATGGCGAATTCTTAGATTACGCACCAGGGCCGGTCTCCGGAGATCCAGGTAACGGTAGGTAAGGCGCAGGTCTTCGTTACCAACTTCTGTGTCGAGTGGAAACGGCAGCACGGCGGACCGGTTGAGGATGGTGAGTGAGGTCGCGACGACCTCGATATCGCCGGTCGCAATTTTTGAATTACGCGTTCCTTCCAGCCGGGCCGCGACCTGACCTTTTACCTGCACAACATCTTCGCTCCGCAATGTGTGAGCGGTCTCCGAAACGTCCGGGAAATCCTCCGGCCGGAAAACGACTTGCGTTAGTCCCTCGCGATCGCGGAGATCGATGAAAATCACACCGCCGTGATCTCGTCGCGAATCTACCCAGCCGGAAAGCAGAACTTCCTTGCCGATATCGGAGACTCTCAGCTCGCTGCAGTGATGTGTTCGATACATGGTTTACGATTGCGAAATGCGGGCCGCCAGTTCGTCCTTGAATATGACCTCCTCGGTACGATTCGCGAGATTCTTGACTGTTACCTTCGGCCACTCCTGGCCGATCACCAGGGCGTATTCGGCGCCTAAGCTCTCGGCCGATTGAAACTGCTTACTGACTTTTGCTGGATGAAACGAATAGTCGGCTGTCAGTCCAGCCGACCTCAAGCTCTGTGCCAGCTGTAGCGCTGGCTCTCGGAAACGTTCGTCGGCGATCACTAAAAAAGCCTTCAATCGACTGCGGAGAGCCTGCTCCATTCGCTCACGCGAATGATCAACTTCGCGAACGAGATTGCCAAAGGTTACATCGCCGATCGCGAATCCTGTTGCCGGCAAATCGACTGCTCCGTCGCTGATCAAGGAGATGAGATGATCGTAGCGCCCCCCACCGCAGAGAGCCCGGTTCTCTTTCTTTCGATCGAAAATTTCGAAAACCCAGCCGGTGTAATAGTCTAGACCACGCACAATAGTTAAATCGAGGTGCACGAAAGGTTCTAGGTCGCGCCATTTGAGTTCTTGCAGTAACGAGGCGAACCCTGGGATCGATTCGGCTGGAGTCTGTAAGAAGTCCCGGACCTGGTTCAACGTGATGCCGAACGTTCCAAGCTTTCTTGCGGTGACCTCCTGATTTTCGCGTTCAATTTTGTCGATGATCGCAAGGAATTCGGGCAGGCGCTCGTCCGGCTGTTGATGCTTTTTGAGAAAGTCCGCCCACAGATCCCGATTGTTCAGGCGAACAAAAAAGTCTTCTTCGGTGAAACCAAACGCACGGTGCAAAGCAACAGCGAGCGCGATCAGCTCTGCGTCCGCCGCTGGGGATGGGTCGCCAATAATGTCGCAATTGATCTGATAAAACTCCCGGAGCCGGCCTTTTTGCGGTTTCTCGAAGCGGAAAAAAGGCGCAATGCTGAACCATTTAAGCGGCTTTTTGAATTCACGCTCCCGAGCCGCAACCAGGCGAGCCAACGTCGGCGTCATCTCAGGCCTGAGACAAACGTCGCGATCGCCCTGATCGATAAAGCGGAATAGTTGAGCCTTCAGTTCGTCGCCGCTCTTTTTTTTGTAAAGCTCGGTCGGCTCGAGCGTTGGTCCATCATATTCCTGAAATGCAAAGGAACGGGCGACTCGGCGCCACGTTTCGAAAATGTAATTCCGAAACGCGCACTCTTCCGGGTAAAAATCGCGAAAGCCTGGAAGCCGTTGCATACGAAGGAGAGCCGAAAGGATGCATTTAGCTAGAAGATTTGCAAACGCGAGAGTTGGCAAATTTCTGGCTTACTCGACGATGTCGAACCCTACAAACCGCAATGCTTTGACTGCTTCACCCAGTTGGGCATCTCGCACCAGAACGTAGTCGGTGTCATGCGTAGCGATTGGCAGAATGCCGACTCCCGACTGTGCCAGCGGACCGGCTACCGACACAAGGATGCCAACCAGATCCAAATCGAGTGGTCCTTCTATCTTGAATGCCCGCCACCCTCGGCTTGCGGAAATCGTTTCCGGAATGAATCGGTCTTCGCAAATAATCGAGAGCTCGTCACGCGTACGGCTGATAGAAAGAAATGCGTCGCCCTTCGCCCACTCGGGGACGGCATCTGCGGCACCTAGCCGGCAGACCGCAAGTCGTTCCGGTAGAACTACTAACTTCAGTTGCGGAGGATTCATGGGGTCGCCACCATCGCATCAAAAGCGGACTGTATCCAGCGGTTTTCAGTTTTGGGCGCTCGCGCGGGTTTGTCACGCTTCATTTCCCTTCCTGCATCCGTCTGGTGTACATGATTTCAAACGGCTCCGGACTGATCCCGATCTCCCCTCGGAAAGGATTGTCTAATGCGCCAAGCAGGTAAATCAGCAGGCCCAAAAGCGCTGACAGAAAGACCGTCATCCAAAAGTGCATGCTTTGGCTGCGCAAATCGAAAAACCAGGTCACTCCGATGTTCAGAAATGCTCCAGCAAAGACAACGATCCATAAGGGAGGCGCCAACCCCCCGTTGACGCTTTGTAAGCGTCTCCCCCTGAATTCCGCAATCTGGTTAAACCCGCGCAAAGCTTCTCCGTAGATCGCTTTCTGACTCTCGGTGCTTGGCTCGAATTCGAACAGATGCATCTGCAGAACGCTCAGTGTGACACCCTCTTCCTGTGGGATAATTCCTCGCCGCTGCAAGGGCCACGCCTGATCAATCACTTGCCGCGCGTAATGCCGCAGATCTCATTGAAGTTCTTTACGGTTCGGTTCAGGCAAACCGCTGACGTCTCTGTAGAGAGCTCCAACCGCCGCAGCTTCTTCGCCAACCCTCGTTGCTACATCCGAGTAGGTTTGCCAGGTAGCGACTGCCAGTAAGCCCAATGTAATTCCGTAAAACACACAGACAGCTGCCAGGTAGTAGCCAACGACTTCGTTATGCGAATGCCTATCGCCCCATGAACGTGTTGTACCCATCGCCTTGTCACATATAAGCCAGTCAAACCAACCGCCACCGTTATCCCGATGGTGAACGCTCCAAAGAGCCAGCTGGGAATGTCATATATCCAGGAGATGCTCATCATTGTTCAGCCAAAGCGGTCCCGGTGGTTTTGCTGTTCTAGTCCCTCTCGTTTTTAACGCATTATTACGAGGCGCAAAGAGGTCCGTTCAAAAACATTTGTGATCTTTCCGATGAAGCTCACATCCGGGGCCCGGACATTCGGAACAAGGTGAGTGCTGGCGAGTCTGGCCGGATCTGGTCTCGATGATTAAACACCCCAGGTTTACTTGCGGCGGCGCGAGAAAGGGTTGACCACTCGGACCGGTCCTGTGCAAAATTTAGACCCTTAGCGAGCCACGGAACGCCCTGGCGCCAAAGTAAGAGGGCGCACTGTTATGATACAGGAAGACATTGCCGTAGCGGCGATCAGCAAAGAGGGCGCCACCGAGTTTTCTAATATCAGAAGGTGTTTTCACCCAGCTCGACGTTTTCGTGTCGAAATCGCCAAGTTTCTGCAAACGCTCGATATTGTTCTTCCGTTAAAAGCTCAATACCCATCGCAGCTGCCATATCAATAGCGTTATCTTGTGGTTTAAATGCTTTCCTTGCCTCCTGCCCTTCACGGTCGTAACAAAGATTCCTGCGGCCTTTAGGACTTTCTGCTGAACAATCATAAAAAATGTATTCGCCCGTCTTTTCATCAAGAACAACAACATCCGGTTCACCGCCAGTTCTTTCCATTTCATTGAGTGACCACAGTTTTTCAGTATTGGCTTCCAGCTTTGCTTGCACTTTAGCCCATTCAAGTCCTTTATGGCGGTTCATGTTTTTCTCAAAGCGGGCTTTCAATGCTCTGAGTAGTGCTTCACGTTGTTCGGGTGACAACTCCTTTTTATCGCACTTAATGTTCTTCATACTTTTATATTAGCAGCGCGCCGCGGGGTCGGACCTAAAAATATAAGAAATGATTTCGTTCTTTGGCGCTTTGTTCTCTCCTTCGGAGCGACCTCTTTTTTGTTCGAGGCGTTCTTGGATGCCATTGTCGTAACAGCCTCAATTCTTATATTTTTAGATACGACCCCGCGAAGCCCTGCGACCCCGCGAAGCCCTGCCGCGCTGGGAATCTGCCGGTCTTTCAGACCGTGGCTAGGCATGGTCCAAGGCTGGGAATACCAAATCATTCATTTGACTTATTCATATGAATGAAATAACTTGGTCTGTGGGCCGGACCTCCCCGAAAAAACTTGCCGGTGACCCAAAACAACGCCTGATCGAGGCAGGCCTCGAGATCTTCGGCACGTTCAATCTGGAAGGAGCAACCACCCGGCAATTGGCTTCCA
>Ga0070706_100001052_pt1 | contig 29968 bp, 31 predicted proteins | sample KBSK5501metaG_FD_65476 | JGI IMG/M metagenome (GOLD analysis project Ga0070706, IMG submission 65476) | Corn, switchgrass and miscanthus rhizosphere microbial communities from Kellogg Biological Station, Michigan, USA - KBS K5-50-1 metaG | ecosystem: Host-associated > Plants > Roots >... | reverse complement strand
TCGATGACCTTCTGGAGCGCGACGTTGTTGGCTGCCGCGACCTGGGCGACGGTCTTGCCGCCCTGGAGCGCGGTCAGGAGGTCGGCCTCGCTGATCCCGATCGCCTTGGCGACGACCGACACGTCGGTCACGGCCTCGACGTGGCCGCCGAGCCCACCGGGACCATGACCGGCCCCTCCGGTGCCGGTCGATCCGGATCCCGTGCCCGACGAGGCAGCGGGGGCCGGCGACGCGGCAAGGGTCGAGATCGGTCCGAGGATGGCGGCGCCGGCGACGCCGCCGAGGATCAGCGCGCCGGCGAGCTTCGCCTTGTTCGTGCCGGCGGCCCGGCGCGAGGCGGACCGGATCGGCTCGGGCGCGATGGCCTCCGCCGGGTCTTGCGCCGGGCGTCCCCAGATGTCGTTGGTGTCGTTCACAGGTGGATCTCCAGATCGATCGATGGGTCCGGCACGGAACGCGGCCGGACGATGGGTGCGTCCATGCGGGCAGTCTCGACCGGGCCACCTGTCGGGCGGGTTACGGTCTCCGCGGGGTCGATCGACGGGCGAGGGAGCCGGGTGTCGAGCGTCGGAAAACCGGTGTCAGGCCTTCGCGGCGTCCCCGAAATCGGTCTCCTTGACCACCCGGCCGGTTCGATCGAAGGTTCGCCAACGGCCGACCTGTCGGCCGCGGTCGAAAGCGCCCGCCCGCATCAGGCTGCCGTCGAGGCGAAAGAACTCCCAGACGCCGTGCATCTCGCCGTCGAGATGGAAGCCGGTCATCTTGACCTTTCCATTGGTGTAGTGCTCGATGTGCGGCTCGGGTTCGATCGCGTTCGCCATGGCCGCAGTATCCATTGCGGGCGCGGTGGGATGGCGTCGCGGCACGCGGGCGTCCCACGGTGCGACGCGCCATTGACAAGCGAAGAGGTGACGCGACACTGCGTCCATGCCGACGAATGTGGTTGATGCGCTTGCCCAGGTCCCGCTGCTGTCGAGCCTCGATCGGCGCCATCTCGAGAAGCTCGCCAAGGACTTCACCGAGCGAAGCTTTCCCGCCGGCGCGGTCGTCGTCCGCCAGGGCGACGACCGAGGAATCGGATTCTTCGTCATCGCCGACGGCGAGGCGATCGTCTCCGTTGACGGCGCCGAGGTCGCGCGACTCGGGCCGGGGACCCATTTCGGTGCGATCGCCCTGATCGCCGACCGCGTCCGGACCGCGACGGTCACGGCCGGGACCGACCTCCACTGCTACGTCATGACCCTTTGGGACTTCCGCTCGTTTGTCCAGAGCGACGCGGATGTCGCCTGGAAGCTGCTCGAGCAGCTCGCCCAGATGCTGCAGAAGGCATCCGCGCAGCACTGATCCAGGATCGCTCAGCTCCCGAGGAGGAGCCCTGGCATGTCCGCGCCGGCCAGCTTCGACGACTACCTGGCCTCCCTGCCGGTCGAACGGCGCGAGCCCGTCGAGCTGTTTCGGCGGACGATCAAGGCCGCGGCGCCCGAAGCGACCGAGACCATTGCCTACTCGATGCCCGCATTCCGTAGCCACGGCGATCAGTTCCTCGTGTCGTTCGCCGCCTACAAGAGGCACTACAGCCTGTTTCCGGCGAGCGGAGCGGTGGTCGAGGCTCTCGGCGAGGAGCTCCGGCCGTTCCTGGCGGGGAAGGGGACGATCCGGTTTCCGGCCGGTCAACCCATCCCGACAACCCTCGTCAGGAAGGTCGTCAAGGTCAGGCTCGGCGAGATCGCGGCGCGCGGCGGAACGTAGGGCCGCCGGGGCCGACATCAGCCGATACTGGTCCACGTGACGGGCGGCCCTCCCGGCGCACAGCGGCAGATCGGCCACGACACCTGGAGGAGAACGCCATGATCGGTGCGCGAATGATCGTGCCGACGATCCCGGTGAGCGACCTCGACAAGGCCCGTGTGTTCTACGGCGAGACGCTCGGGCTCGAGCTGCTGTGGGAGAACCCTGCGTCGATCCGCTTCCGGGCAGGGCCGTCGAGCGAGGTCTCGACGTTCAAGCGTCCGGGCCTCACGACCGAGCACACCCTCGCCCACTTCGAGGTGGACGACATCGAGGCGACGGTCCGCGAGCTCGAGGGCAAGGGCGTCGTCTTCGTCGACTACACCGAGGGCCCGCTCATCACGACCAAGCACATCGCCCAGCTCGGGCCCGCCCGCGGCGCGTGGTTCCGCGACCCCGACGGGAACTTCCTCGGCCTGCGCGAAGGCTAGGCCAACGAGCCGTCTCTCAGAGGCGGCTGCGGATCTCCCAGAGGTCGGGGAACACGGGCTGGAAGAGGGTCGTGCGGAGGTATTCCACACCGGCCGAGCCGCCTGTCCCGCGCTTCGTCCCGATCGTCCGCTCGACCATCTTCACATGGCGGTAGCGCCACTCCTGGAAGCCCTCGTCGAGGTCGACGAGCCGCTCCGCGACGAGCGCCGCGTCCGGATCGTCGCGATAGACCGCGAGGAGGGCGTTCTGGACGCGCTCGTCCGGAGCCGGGGGGAGAGCGACGTCGCGCGCGAGGACGTCATCCGCAAGCACGTGGCCGCGCGCGACGAGGAACCTGAGAAACGACCCCCACACCGAGCTCCGGGCCTGCGCCGCCTCGATTCGTGCCCGCGCCGCCGATCGCTCGGGCTGGGCGGCCGCCGCGGCCGCGTCACGCCTGCCGAGGACGGCCTCGACCTCGCGAAACTGGGCGGACTGGAATCCCGACGCCGACTCGAGCCGGTCGCGGAACGAGGTGAACTGGAGCGGCGTCATCGTCTCGAGGACGTCGATCTGGGCGACGAGCGTCTTGAGGATCTTCAGGATGCGGTTGAGCAGATGGAGGGTCGTGTCGGTGTCGCCCGCCTCGAGCATCCGCTGGACCTCAGCCAGCTCATGAAGGAGCTGTTTGAACCACAGCTCGTACACCTGGTGGATGACGATGAAGAGCAGCTCGTCGTGCTCGGGTCGGCCGTCGGGTCCGACCGACAGCGGTCGCTGGGTCGCCAGCAGCTCGTCGATCGCGAGGTAGGTCGAGTAGGTGACCGCCCTCTTCGTCACCCGGCCTTCGCCTCCGGCTGGTCCTGGCCGACGGCGCCACCGCCCCGGAGAACGGCGAGCACCTGCTCCCGCGTCGCCTCCATGTTGTGGATCCGCTTGCCGTGGTCGATCGTCGCGTCGACGACGATGTCCTCGGAGCCGGTGATCTCCCAGCCGCACGCGCAGCGGTTCGTGACGTCGGCGTCACCCATCGGTTTCTCCTCCTCAGCCGAGCGCCCGGAATGGCTCGGGAACATAGGCTGCGAGCAGCGGGCGCCAGCCGCTCGGCAGCTCGGCCGCGACGACCGGATCGTCCTTCGCGAGCCAGGCAAGGTGGCGCAGGCCGTGCTCGACGACGGCGCTGACCGCGATGTCGCGCGGAGCGGCCGTCGCCTCCGAGCGGGCGAGCTCGGCCCGCTCGATCGGGATGCTCGCCATGCCGCCGACGAGCTCGGGTCCGATCACCACGACAAAGCTCAGGATGACGGCGTCCCGATCGCGACGCCACGACGTCGAATGGACGAGGATCGGCGGCCCGACTACGTCGCGGACGATCCGGTCGACGACTTCGACCGGGTGCTCCGTCGCACCGAGCTGGAGGATCCACGGCTGCGGGCCGTCAGGACCGGTCAGCGCGAGCCGGTCGCCGTCGAGCCAGACGACGAAGACCTCGGCCTGGACCGGGCTGTCGACATCCCAACCGGCGGGCGCGCGCGTCACGGCGTCATCGTAGGCGCGGGCCGGGGATTCATGCCGGGTCCCGGCGGGTTGATCCGTAGACTCAGCGCGTGACGAACCGAGCGATCGCCCACGCCCGGCTCCACAACAGCCGCCTCGTCGGACCCGCGCTGGCGTCGCCCGAGGCGGTGGTCGGTTGGTTCGGCGCCGTCCAGTCGCAGGACGTCCCGGGCGCGTTGTGGGCGATCGCCCAGCGGCTGCCGCCGAGCGCCTCGCCAACGTTTGAGAGCCTCGGGGCGGCGATGGACGCGGGCCCGTTCATCCGGACGCACGGGCCGCGGCCGACGTGGCACTTCCTGGCGCCGGAGGACCTGCGCTGGATCCTGTCGATCGTCGGACCGCGCGTCGAGGCCCAGAGCGGCTCGATCAGGCGGCGCGAGGGCGTCACCGAGGACGAGCTCCGTCGGGCGGTCGCCATCCTCCGCGATCGGCTCTCGGGCGGGGTCTCGATGACCCGCTCCGAGCTGGCCGCGGCGTTCGCGGAGGGCGGGATCGAGCGTGCCGAGGGGCTCCGCGTCGGCCTGCTCGGCATGCACGCCGAGCTCGAGGCGGTCATCTGCAATGGCCCCCGGCGCGGCAGGCAGTCGACCTTCGTCCTCGTCGATGACTTCGTCCCGCCGGCGCCATTGCGCTCCCGGTCCGACGCGCTTCGCGAGCTCACGACGCGCTACTTCACGAGCCACGGGCCGGCGTTGGCCCACGACATGGCGTGGTGGTCCGGGCTCACCGTCGGCAGCGTGCGGGAGGGAATCGAGCTCGCCGGCGACGCGCTGGAGGGCCGGCGGGTCGAGGGCAAGGACTACTGGGCGGCCGCCGCTGCGTTCAATCCGGAGCCTGGGCTCGTCCCGGAGCGGCACGTCCTGCTTCTGCCGAACTACGACGAGTACCTCGGCTCGTACACCGACTACGCGCCGATCTTCGACGACGCCCTACCTCGGGCGCGGACGGTCGCCGACGTCCTTGGGACCCATCTCGTCGTGCGCGACGGGCTCGTCGTCGGCGGCTGGCGACGCTCGCTGGGCCGCGACCGGGTGATCGTCAACGTGACCCTGCTGATCCCGCTGACGGCAGACGAGCTCGACGCGCTCGCCGCGCAAGCGGAGGCGTACGGCCGGTTCGTCGGCCTGCCGGTCGACCTCCGCGTCGCGATGGCCTGACACGTGAAGGGCCCAGCCCGGTGCGCCGATCCGCGCAAGCGCCCGGCCCGAACCTTCAGCCGGCCCGCTCGCGACGCAGGTTGTGGCGACGTCCGGGACCCGCGTCGCCCGCGCCGGCGGCCGGCTCCGGCGCCGGCGGCACCAAGGGCAACGGCGCGTCGTGGTCCTCGAGCCCGGACCGGATGATCCGCTGCAGCTCGGCGTCCAGGAGCGGATCCGTCTCGAGCTGCCGATAGGTCGCCAGGCGGCGGTTGACCTCGTCGGTCGCCCGTTCGTCGATCTCCTTCACCCCGGCCCTCGTCCAGGCCTCGCGGTTGTCGCGATCGATCAGGGTCGACGGCAGCAGCAGCTCGTCGGGCCAGTGGGCAAGCGTGTGCGGGGCCATGATCAGGTGCTGGTCGGCCATCAGCTGGTCGATGAGCTCGTGGACCGGGAGGTCGTCGAGCTCGCGCACCGACCGGACGAAGTGGAGGACCTGGCCGCACATCGCGTCGTCGAACACGAGCTTCGGCAGGGAGAAGACGAGCAGGAAGTCGAGCATCCCGGGACCGCTGACGCTGTTCACCCCCGCCAGCGCCGCCAGCAGCGCCGACCCGAACGTCTCGGCGCCCGCCTGGGCATCGAGCGTCTTGGCGTCCGACAGCGCCATGTACGACTGCGTCGGAAGCCCCAGCGCTTTGGCGACCGCGACGTACGCGACGTCGAGCTGGAGGGCCTCGATCGCGGCCATCGGTGACGACGCGATCTTCATATGGAACGTCGCCGGCGCACCGCCGAACAGAACCGGAGCGCCTGGCCGGATGACCTGGGTCATCGTGATCCCGGCGAGGACGTCGATCGTGTGGAAGACGGTCGCTCCGATGAGGGTGACCGGTGCGATCAGCCCCATCAGCGTGACCGGGACGATCTCGACGGGAATGCCCGCCTCGACGCAGTCGATGAGGTTCTGGCAGGAGTCCTCCGAATAGCGGAAGTTGCCGGTGGCTGTGATCGTGAAGATCGACATCGGTCGAGCGCGGAGGTCGTCGGCGCCCGAGCGGAAGAGGCCCATCATCTCGGCCATCCGCGGGACGCCGTGCTCGGTGAACGCGCCGGACACGACGGGCTTCGTCGAATTCGTGAGGCAGAGATAGAGCCGCCAGGCGTCAGATACTTGCGGCTCGATGTCGGCTGTCGAGAAGGCGGTCGCCAGGTACGGGATGTTCGCCAGCCCGTCGCCGAGCCTGATGTACTCGGCGAAGTCGATGCTGAGCGCCTGGCGTGCCTCACCGGTCCGGTGGTCGAGGACCTTGAGCCCGCTCGAGCCCGGGATGAAATGGACGCGATCGTCGCCGATGTCGGCCCGGGGGACGCCCGCCCGGTCGAACAGAACAAAGGACGGCGGCGCGGTCCGGATCGCCTCCTCGACGATTGCCCGCGGAAACAGGATCCGTCCGTCGTCGCGCTGGGGGAGGCCGGCCGCGATCAGGCGCCGCCCCATCTCGGCCCCGCGGATCTCGAAGCCGTGCTCGCCGAGGACGCGCTTCGCCTCGTCGACGACGCGGCCGATCAGCTCGGGCTCCAGGATGTTCAGTCCGGGTCGCATCGCCGCTCCATCATGCCCGACCGATGGTGGCGGCTCGGACCCGGCGGGACGGCGAGGTTGCGCGGCACGGATCGGCCACTGACCGAGCGAGTATTCGTCAGGACGACGAACGAGGCGACTCCCGCATGGAGTCGCCTCGTTGATTCACCGGCCCCTGCGGCATCGGCCGGGAGCCAGGCATCAGCTCACGCAGCGAGCCTCAGCCCATCCGTCCGAGCCGGCGCGATCCGCTCGCGAAGCGGGCGATGATGATGATCGCGATCGCGCCGATCGTGGCGATCAGGATGCTCTCGGCATTGATTCCGTTGACGGACCCGATCTTCAGGATGTTCCGTGCGACGTAGCCGCCGACGAGACCGCCGACGATGCCGAGCACCACCATCCACAGCAGGCCCTCCCGGCTGCCCGTGAGCAGGCTCGCCAGGAAGCCGGCGATCGCGCCGACGACGATCCACGAGAGGAGCTCCATATCGATGTCCTTCCAGGCCGTCCGGCCGAACAATCGGGCCGGACATGGGGTGCGACGGGTCGGGCCGCGCCGAGCCGCTGCGGCGGCGGTTACCGCGGGTCAGACAGGCTCGCGGCGGAAGATCGCGACCGCCCAGATCACGATCATCTCGAGGACGGTCCAGCCGACGAAGGCCAGGATGGCGGTCAGGTCGAGAATCGAGCCGGCCGCGTGGAGTGCGTTCGTTCGGAGGATGCCTTCGAACGGAGCCACGAACCAATCACTTGCGTTCAGGATCCAGGTCACCAGAGCGTTGGCCTCGCGGGCGTCGAGGAGGAGCAACACGATCCGTGCTCCGATCAGGATCTGGATCAGCCCGAACAGGAGGACGACGATTCGCCGTCCCATTTCGGCCCCGCCGGGCCCGGATTGCGTGATGGATCTGACCTCGGTGCGGACCGCGGGCGTGCCGCTCTGGGTGTCGACCGTGCGGTCGACGCGTTCGGTCGTCATTGCTTCACCTCGCCCCAAACAGGCATCCGGGGAAGCGGAGGTCAGGGTGACCTCCGCCGGGCTTTCCACCGGCCACTGCCGTGCGTGGATTCAGCCTGCGCGCGGGTGAACACTTCAACTGCGATTCGGCCTTGCCAACCGACGCGTGCATTACAGATCGCGCTTGACACGCGCATACCGATACGATATCGTATCGTATCGTAACGAGACCGCCGATCGGCGGCGGTCGCCCGGCTGAAAGGGAGACAGTCGAAATGTCTGCCACCTCTCCGGCGATCGACCCGAGGGTGTACGCCCGTCGCTGGGCGATCCTTGGCGTCCTGTCCCTCAGCCTCGTGATCATCGGCCTCGACAACACCGTCCTGAACGTCGCCCTGCCGACACTCCAGCGGACCTTCCGGGCGACGGCCGCCGAGCTGCAGTGGATGGTCGATGCGTATGTCCTCGTCTTCGCCGGCCTGCTGCTCACGATGGGCGCTCTCGGTGACCGGTTCGGCCGCGCTCGCGCCCTCCAGATCGGGCTCGTCGTCTTCGCCGTCTCGTCGATCGCCGCGACCTTCTCGACCGAGGCGATCCACCTGATCGTCGCCCGGACGGCCATGGGCGCCGGCGGCTCGTTGATCATGCCGAGCACGCTCTCGATCATCGCCAACGTGTTCCCGCGCGAGGAGCGCCGGAAGGCGATCACGATCTGGGCCGGTGTGTCCGGGCTGGGAGTCGGGCTCGGCCCGCTGATCGGCGGGCTGCTGATCGAGAACTTCAGCTGGGCGTCCGTCTTCCTCATCAACGTTCCGATCGCCGTGCTCGCCCTGGCCCTGGGCGCCGTCCTCGTGCCCGAGAGCCGCGATCCCTCGGGTGCCCGCCTCGACTTGCCGGGTGCCGTCCTCTCGATCGGCTCGGTCACGGCGCTCGTCTACGCGATCATCGAGGCGCCGGGCACCGGCTGGACCGACCCGCTCATCCTCGCCTCGTTTGCGGTGGCTGCCGTCCTGGGCGCCGCGTTCGCATTCCGCGAGACGCATGCCGCGGCGCCCATGCTCGACCTCGCGCTCTTCCGGGACGCCCGGTTCACGGCCGGCGCCGGCGCGATCGCCCTGACGTTCTTCGCGATGTTCGGGGTGATCTTCGGGCTGACGCAGTATCTCCAGTTCGTTCTGGGCAAAACGCCGCTCGAGGCCGGCGCGCTGATGGTGACCCTGGCGATCGGCATCCCGGTCGGCGCCCGGATCAGCCTCAAGGCTGGCGAGCACCTCGGAACGAACCGGATCATCGGCGGCGCCCTCGTCGGCCTCGCCCTGGTCCTGCTGAGCGTCACTCGGTGGACGCCCACGACCGACACGTGGGTCGTATCGGCGACCCTGTTCGTCCTGGCGATCTGCCTGGCCAATGTCATGGCGCCCGCGACCAGTGCCGTGATGGGCGCGGTTCCGGAGGCGAAGGCCGGGGTCGGATCGGCCATGAACGACCTGCTCCGCCAGCTCGGTGGGGCGCTCGGGGTGGCGATCATCGGATCGGTGATGAACACGGCCTATCGCGACGACATGAGTGGCGCCCTGACCGGCCTTCCGCCCGACGCGGCCAAGGCCGCCGGGGATTCGGTCGGCGCGGCGGTCGCGATCGCCGGACGGATCGGCAGTCCGGTCGGGGATGCCCTCGCGACCGTGGCCCGCGGTGCGTTCGTCGATGCCCTCGGGCTGGCGGCGGTTCTGGCCGCGGCGATCGCGATCGTGACCGCGATCCTCATCGGGCGCACGATGCCGGCGCGAGCTGCCGACCACGTCGAGGCCGGCACCGATCAGGTCCGAGCCGAGCCCGACGGGCTGGCGGCGGCGAGCGGGTCGGGCCATCGCTGACGCGGCGGCCTCGGCTACGCTGGCCGCGATGGCGAGCGCATCGAGCAACTCGACGACGACCTCGACGAAGGGCCGGCCGCGCGACCCGGGGGCGGACGCGTCGATCCTCGCCGCCACGTTCGCCCAGCTGCTCGAGGTCGGCTACGGCGGCCTGTCGATCGAGGCCGTGGCCTCCGCGGCCGGAGTCGGCAAGACGACGATCTATCGCCGCTGGCCGTCGAAGCGCGACCTCGTCATCGCTGCGCTCGGGACCGAGACGTCGTTCACGCCGCCCCGTCTCGAGGTCGAAACGCGAACCGCGCTCGGGATGCTCGTCCGGCAGGCGATCGCGACGCTCATCGACAGCGGGGCGGTTCGGATCCTCGGCTCGCTCCTCGTCGAGGAGCAGCGCGAGCCTGGCTTGCTCGACGCGTTCCGGCAGCGGATCCTCGGGCCGCGGCGCGGCATGGTCGAGGCGATGCTCCGGGCGGGCATCGAGCGCGGCGAGATCCGGGCCGACATCGACCCGCTCGTCGTCACCGAGATGATCGCGGGCGCCGTGTTCGGACATCACGCCATCCTCGGGCTGACCGCTGACGACGCGTGGATCGAGTCGCTCGTCGCTCACGTATGGGCGGCGATCGCGGCGCCGTACCGCCCCTGACGAACGTGTCCTTGCGGCTCAGTCGCGCCGCGGCGCCCGATCTCCCGGTGCAGCCGCGCACCGGAACCGGAACTCGTTCATCGGCCGTTGATCGGACGCACATTCACACGTCACCAGACCGGTTGTATGGTCACCGCATCCACCCTCGCGTGCCCCGGAGGAGGAACCGTGAAGCACCGAAGCGGGCGGCTGCGCGCCGTCCTTGTCTCGGCGTCCCTCGTGTCGATCAGCCTGATGGCGGCCGGGCCGGCCGTGGCCGGCGACAAGGGTCCCCTCGGCATCTACAAGCACATCGTCGTGATCTACGAGGAGAACCACAGCTTCGACAACCTGTACGGATTGTGGGGCGACGTCAACGGCCAGCACCCGAACGGCCTGGCGAACGCGGACGCCGCCCATACGACGCAGATCGCCCAGAACGGCACGCCGTACACGTGCCTGAAGCAGCTCGACGTCAACCTGAACACCGATTTCGCAGGAACGGCGAGCCCAGCGTTCCCGGCGAACACCCTGTCGAAGCAGGCGGCGTGCAACCCGGAGACGGTGACATTCCCCGACAGCACGACGACGACGTACACGAGCCACTTCCTGAACGCGCCGTTCAACATCGACGGGTACATCCCGGCTGACGCCGCGACGTGCCCCCGCCCGAACAAGGAGTTCAGCTTCGGCAACGGGATTGCGAACGGGGCCGTCGACCCGGCGACCGGGGCGACCTACGGCCTGCCCGGCGGTTGCACGCGCGACCTCGTCCACAAGTTCTACCAGGAGCAGTACCAGCTCAACGGTGGGGCGCAGAACCGGTACGCGACCGGCAGCGACTCGGCCGGGACGGTCATGGGCCACTACGACACGACGGCCCTGCCGATCTACGAATACCTCCATCGGAACGGCGCCCCGAAGTACGTCATCGCCGATCAGTTCTTCCAAGCGGCGTTCGGCGGCTCCTACCTCAATCACCAGTACCTGATCGCCGCCCAGCCGCTGCTCTGGCCGGGCGCGCCGACGGGCCAGCACGCAATCCTCGATACGGCCGGGTTCCCGCACACGGGCTTCGGGACACCCGGCGGCTATCCCCTCTACAAGCCGGATCGGGCCGTCGTTGACGGCGCCGTCACCCAGTCCTGCGGTCTCGGCACGACCGTCGCCGGCCTGGCCTGCGGTGAATGGGCCATCAACACGCTCCAGCCGCCGTGGGAGCCGCAGGGCAGCTTCGGCGCCAAGCAGCCGGCGACCGACGACACCCACACCGCGCTGAACATCGGCGATCGGATGAGCGACGCCGGCATCAGCTGGGCGTGGTACGCCGGCGGCTGGGACAACGCGGCCGGCAACACGAGCGGACCGGGCTGGACCAACGGCTCGACGCCGGGCACCTGCACGGACCCCCACGTCTCGATCGCCGATCGGCAGTATCCGTTCTGCCCGGATTCGTCCTTCCAGTTCCACCACCAGCCGTTCAACTACTTCTCCAGGTACGCCCCCGGCACGCCCGATCGCGCGGCGCACCTGCAGGACGAGGTGGCGTTCATCGCCTCCGCCAAGGACGGGACCCTGCCTCAGGTCAGCTTCGTCAAGCCACTCGGCAACGAGAACGAGCATCCTGGCTACGCGAGTGAGTCGAACGGGAGCGACCACCTCGTCGACCTGATCAACGCGGTCGAGACCGGCCCGGAGGCCGGCAACACGCTGATTCTCGTGACGTACGACGAGTTCGGCGGCGAGTGGGATCACGTCCCACCCCCCGGCCTCGGGACCGCGGGCGCGCACGATCAGTTCGGTCCCGGCACCCGCGTTCCCGCGCTCCTGATCGCGCGGAGCTTCACCTCGTCCGGCGTGGACCACACGGTCTACGACACGACCTCGATCATGGCCACGATCGAGCACCAGTTCGGTCTCGACCCGGTCGCCGCGCGCGGAGCGGTCACCCCCCGGGATGGCCTCGTGAACGACCTCGGCAACGCGGTCTCGACCGGTCGCAAGGGCCACTGACCGGGACACGCGACCCAACGTCCGTCACGAGGCGTGCGGCCCCGACCACCGGTCGGGGCCGCATCGATTCACGTCGAGCCCGCACCGCTTCCGGTCGGGCCCACGGAGGTCGCCCGATCAGCCCGCCTCGTCGACGACCGGGGCCGGCGCGGCGGCACCCTCGCTCGATGCGTGCTCGTCGCGAGGAGCGGCGCGATCGAGGTCGAGCGTCCGCAGCGACGGGGCGAGCCAGGCGGTCGCGCCGACGACCGCGACCGTCAGGATCCCGCCGCCGATGACGCTCGGGACCGTCCCGAAGAGGCGGGCCGCCACCCCGCTCTCGAACGCCCCGAGCTCGTTCGACGCGCCGATGAAGACCCAGTTGACCGATGCGACGCGGCCCCGGATCCGCTCGGGCGAGAGGACCCGCAGGATCGTGTTGCGGATGATCATGCTGACCCCGTCGGTGACGCCGGCGAAGAACAGGGCGGCGAGGGAGACCACGAAGACCGTCGACGCACCGAAGACGATCATGCTCACCCCGAACCCGGCGACGCAGAGCAGCAGCGTTCGCCCCGCGTGCTGGCTCGGTGGCCGGCGGGTCGCCACGAGCATGACGAGCAGCGCGCCCACCGATGGGGCCGTCCGGAGCACGCCCAGCCCGACCGCGCCGACGTGGAGGATGTCCGTGGCGAAGATCGGGAGCAGCGCGATCGCGCCGCCGAAGAAGACCGCGAACAGGTCGAGCGCCATCGAGCCGACGAGCGCGGGCGTTCGCGCCACGTAGCGGATTCCGCCGAGCAGGCTCTGGATCATCGGCTCGCCCTCGATCGGCGCCGAGATCGGCTTGCTCGAGATCGTCGCCAGGCAGCCCGTCGAGATCGCCAGCAGGACGCCGATCCCCGCGTAGGTGGCCGGGATGCCGACGAGCACGATCGCGATCCCGCCAACCGCGGGCCCGACGATCGCCCCGGCCTGGCTGACGCTGCTCAGGATCGAGATCCCGCGGGCGGCCTCGGCGCGGGGCACGACCTGGGCCTCCAGCGCGGTCAGGGCCGGTCGCTCGAAGCCGCTCGCGACGCCGGTGGCGAAGATCACGGCCAGGATCCAGGCCAGGCTCGGCAACCCGGCCGCCGACAGCGCCGCGAGGATTGCAGCACAGACCATCAGGATCCCGCCGCTGACGACCACGATCAGCCGCCGGTCCCGCCGGTCCGCCAGGTGGCCACCCAACAGGACGAGCGACAGGGCGGGGATCGCCTCGACCAGCCCGAGCCAGCCGAGCGCCAGCGGGTCACGCGTGATGTCGTAGGTCTGGAAGGCGACGACGGTTGCCAGGGCGCTGACCGCGAGAGCGTTCGTCGAGCGCGCACCGACCAGCGCCCGGAACTCTCGCAACGAGAACAGCGGGCGACGCGCGCTCAGCGGGGAAGCCGGCCGGTCGCGATGATCCACCGACGGATGGTATGCAACGCCGGCGATCCCGCGTGCCGGGCGGCATCAGCCCGACGTCAGTTGATCGTCAGGTTGCCGGCGGACTGTCGGCGGCTTCGGCGTCGACCGCCGGCCTCGCGGGCTCGAGCGGACCCTGGCCGTGGAGCTCGACGAGGACCGTCCGGCCTCCGCGCGGGCCCTGCTGATCGGCGGCGAAGCGGACCTGGCCGGCGAGCGCCTCGCCGGCCCGCGTCGACCCCTGGAGGACGCCCTCGGTCGATCCGTGGCCGGTCTTCATCAGGACGCGGGCGGTCCATTGCTCGCGGCCGTCGTCATCCTCCCATGCGTCGATCGTGCAACTGCCGATCGGCGTGTCGTCGAGCGTGACCTGGAGCAACTCGAACCGACGATGCCTACGAACCACACCACAACGGTATCAGGGTCGGGAACGAAGCCGATCGGCAGAGGGCGACGGCGTCGACTCCGGGCGCCGGACCTGCCGCCGGCCCTGCGACCGCCGGCGAACGGCATTCTCGTGGCGGCCTGAACGAGGCTCAGGTGTAGCGGCGGAGCGCTCGACCGATGCGCTCGAGAGTGTCCTCGGCGACGGGTTCGATCGGTCCGGCCGCGGCCAGGACATTCGAGATCTCCTCGCGACGGCGGGCGAGGACCGTCTCGCGGATCAAGCGGCCTCGCTCCGTCACGAAGACGCGCGTGACACGCCGATCGCGCTGATCCTTCTCGGTCGACACGAGACCACTCCGGGCCAGCCGCGTCACCAGGCGACTGACCGGGGAGACCATCGCGCCGAGCCGGACGGCGATCTCGGTGACCGACGCGCCGTCCGGATCCTCGCCGACGATGACGAGCACGCGCCATTGGGGGAACGTCAGCTCCAGGCCACTGGCGGCGATGGCGAGCGTCGTGATCGCGACCGCGCCGAAGAAGATCGCTTCGAGGGCGTCACGAGTACGGATCGTCGACGGGTCGGAGGCGGACACGGGTCGGACGATACCGATTCCGCGCCGGATCGGTCGTTCAGCCGTTCCCGTAGATCAAACGGTCGCGGTCGTCCGGTCGGCGCTCCGGAAGGAAGTTTCCACATGGAAACCAAAGTCCCATCACCGAAGCAACCGGTGGGGGATGGCTGGTCGAACGGGCCGCGCCCACGCTGGCCACGGACCTCCCCATCCGACTGGTGGAGGAAGCAAGAGGGAGACATCCATGCGCGCACTCGCGGCCCTGCGACGGGCCCTCCGGAAGGACGATGGCCAGGGCCTCGCCGAATACGCCCTGATCCTCGCACTCATCGCGATCGTCGCAATCATTGCCCTCATCTTCCTGGGCGGCCAGGTCAGCACGATCCTCAGCACGGTCGGAGGCTCCGTCTAGTACCCGGGACGGCGCCATGCACGAAACGAGGGCCACACAAGTGGCCCTCGTTTCTTCTTGAGACGGTGGTTCGTTGAGGCGAACCGCCTCGCCCGCCCGTGGCGCGTTCCCGATGGTCAGGGCCTCGGCGCGCTGATGGAGGTGGTCACGTTGTTGGCCGCGTTGTAGCTCCACCCGGACTTGGTCAGCCCGGTGACGGCGTAGGTGACCGCGGTCGTCTTCTTGTTGAGCGGTGAGGTCGTGACGAGGCAGTTGCCCGCCACATCGGTGGTGCACGACGTTCCCCCGGTTCCGGCCGACCACGTCCCCGCTACCGAAACCCCACCCACGGACCCATGCTGATCGACCACGTGGATCGTCACCGTCGCGGTCCAGCTGTTTCGTGCCGAGGTCGTCGTCGCGGCCAGGCCTCCGACCCACAGCGGCTCGGGCGGCGGCGGAGCGGTAACGGTCACGGTCGAGGTGGCCGACGCCATCGCGCCTCCGTTGTCGGTGACGGTGAGCTGAACCGTGTAGGAGCCGCCCGATGCATACGTATGCGATGGGTTCGCCGCGGTCGAGGTGGCGCTGTCCCCGAAGGTCCAGGCTCGGGCCGCGATCGCCCCGTCCGAATCGCTCGAGGTATCGGTGAACGAGCAGGTCAGCCCCGAGCAGCTGCTCGTGAACGATGCGTTCGGAGGCGTGTTCGGCGGCGGCGGCGCGGACGCCCAGGTATAGCCGGCAGACCAGCTGACGGAGGCGAGCTTGGCCTGACCGGCGACGGACGGGTGGAAGTAGTCACCCGAGACGTCGTCCGTGGCGAACTGGGTGTTGAAGACCGCGTTGCCGTCGTAATGGCAGCGGGACGCGAACGTGGCGCAGACCGCGGCCAGCTGCGTGTTGTAGTCGATGTTCCGCTGGCGGACCAGCGCGCGGCGCTGGACATCGGCCGGCAGGGTCGACGTCGGATTGGCCAGCAGCGACTGGCACACGCCGCCGATGGACCAGATGAATCGCGCCCAGCCATTGTTGTGGAACAGGCTCCACAGCTGATAGGCGTCCGGAATGCTGACGACGTACACGTTGGTGTTTGGCGATCCGGACACCTCCGTCGTCATCGCCGTCAAGAACTGGTCATGGAAGTCGCTGACGGTCGTCATCTCGGCGGTGGTCGCCGTGCACAGGTCGTTGCCGCCGATCTGGACGGTCAGGTAGTCGGGCTGAAGACCAACGACGGTCTGCATCTGGGCGTTGAGTCCGGCGGCTTTGGCCCCGCTCACGGACCGATTGTTGTTCTGCCCGTTGATCGGCGCGCCGAGCGCCAGGAGGCGCAGGTAGTGGCTGTTGACCGCCGTGCTCGTGCCCGTCGACCACGAGTTCTGCGGCGCGTCGGCACCCAGCGTTCCGGCGCTGCTGGCGGCCTGGGTAATCGAGTCGCCGACGGCGGCCATCGTGGCGGGCAGCGGGAGGGCGGTGTCGGCCACCGCCACCGAGGGCAGGAGGCTGCCCAGGAGCACCACCAGGAGAATCGACAAGGTCCCGACACGCACACGCATGCGTCGTCCCTCCAACCGCTCAGGCCCGGGCCGAGCGCCGCCGGGGAGCTCGTCGATCCCTGCATCAACGCGTGTCGGCGGCGCGGCTGCGACGGGGGCGCCTGTGAGCAGCATAGGCCGCGGCGACCGCCAGGAGAAGTCCGGCGGTTCAAGTCAACGTCGGATTGGGAAATGTGGAGCGGGAGACGGGGTTCGAACCCGCGACATTCAGCTTGGGAAGCTGACACTCTGCCAACTGAGTTACTCCCGCTCGGGAGAACGCCAGTCTAGCGATCGACGGCTGGGTCGCCAAGCGCGCCGCAACCGCTCCGCGCCGGCCGAAACCGCCGATCCGCTGGCGTCGTACCCCTCACTGCGCACCGTGCGGTCCTGGCCGCCCACATGTCCCCGGGTCGGCCGACCGCGCCGCAGGAGGAACGACGATGGCACGACGCGTGCTCGCCCTGACCGCGAGCATCGGGCTGGTGCTCGTAATCGCGGTACCGGCCACGGCCCGCAACATCAACGCCGAGAATTCGTATCACGTCCACCGTCTCTGGTCCGACGTCGCGGGTGCCGCGGCCGGCCAGGATCCGGACCTGGTCAACGGCTGGGGGATCGTCGCCAGCCCGACGTCGCCGTGGTGGGTCTCCGACAACGGAACGAGCAAGTCGACCCTGTACAACGGCACCACGGGCGCCAAGCTCGGGCTGACGGTCACCGTCCCGGGTGCCCCGACCGGGACCGTCTTCAACGGCGCTGCGGGCGACTTCAAGGTCCAGGTCGGTGCGGCCGCGCCGGCCGCCGCCCGCTTCATCTTCGCCACCGACGACGGCCAGATCGCCGGCTGGAACGGCCAGGGCACCGCGGCCATCAACGCGGTGACGACGCCGGGCGCGATCTACCTCGGCCTGGCGATCGGCAGCACGGGCGGCCATAACTACCTCTACGTCGCGAACTTCAGCGGCGCCCGAGTCGACGTGTTCGACGGCGCGTGGGCGCCGGCGAGCCTCTCCGGCAACTTTACCGATCCAGGCCTGCCCGGCGGGTACGCGCCGTTCGGAATCCAGGCCATCGACGGCCAGATCTTCGTGGCCTACGCGAAGCAGGACGCGACCGGCCTGGCCGAGCTCCATGGTGAGGGCCTCGGCGTCGTCGACGTCTTCGGCACCAACGGCACGTTCCACGCCCGCGTCGCCACGTTCGGCGACCTCAACTCGCCGTGGGGCATGGCCATGGCTCCGTCGAACTTCGGCAAGTTCAGCGGCGACCTCCTCGTCGGCAATTTCGGCGACGGCCGGATCAACGCGTTCACGTGGAGCGCGGACGACGGCTGGGAAGCCCACGGCGTGATCAAGGGCGTGGACCATCGGCCGATCACGATCGACGGGCTGTGGGGGATCGGGTTCGGCAACGGTGCCGGCTCCGGTCCGACCAACACCCTGTTCTTCGCGGCCGGCCCCGACGACGAGACGCACGGCCTGTTCGGCTCGATCACCCTTCAGTAGCGAACCTGGCACCCCCGCGACGCGCTGTCGCGGGGGTGCTGCCAGCTCCCCGTGGCGGCCGGGTCAGGATCCGGTCGTGCCCGCCAGACGGTCGAGCAGGTCGGCCAGCTCATCTGGCCGCGACAGCATCGGCGAGTGGTCGCCGTCGATCTCGACCGCCTCCACGCCGAGCCGCTTCCGGGCGGCGGTTCGCACCCAGTCGGGATTGATCGCCCGATCGGCCCGACAGACGATCGACGCGACCGGGGTCGACGCCGGCCAGGCGACGAGCGGGCTCGTCTCGGTCATCACCCGATACGCCTGCGGACGCAGCCTTGCCTGCGCCCAGCTCGCCATCTCGAGGGTCGCCTCGTGCCAGAACAGGGCGCGCGCGGTTCCGGCTCCGACCGCCCAGACGTTGTCCCCGAGGTCGCTGAACTCGGTGACCTCCAAGGGAATCGGCGAATCGATCGGCTCGGCATTGCGCTGGTCCATCGCGCTGGCGCCGGGCTGGGCCAGGAACGACGCGAGGAAGATCAAGCTCCGCACCGGACGATCGGACGCGACCAGCGGCGTCACGAGCCCGCTCATCGAGTGGCCGACGAGGACGGGCGGCTCGGTCCAGTCGACCGTGGCGACGATCGCGTCGGCATAGGCCCGCGCGTCACCGGCGGGATCGGAGATCGGAAGATCGACGGTCGTGACGCGGTGACCGTGCCGCTCGAGCGGCGGCCGCACGAAGTCCCAGCACCACGGCCCCATGTACGAGCCATGGACGAGGACGATGTTCATGTCGGCTCCTCCGCTGGGTGCTCGACCGTCCGGCCGGCGCGTCGCGCCGGCGAGTCGTCGTGGGTCATCATTCTGATCCGCATTCGTGCGTTCCGACGGCGATCCGCGGATCGGTCGCAGGCGCCCCTTGGTATCCTCGGGTCACCGTTTCCTCGCTCCGGGGCCCCGATGCGTCCACGCTTCCCGTTCGTCCGCCCCATCCGGCTCCTGGCCATCGTTGCGGCGTCGACGCTCGCGATGTCGCTCGCCGGCTGTGACCTCATGATCGCCACGGCGACTCCGCGACCGTCGCGGTTGGTGGCGACGCCGGAGCCGTCGCCCCCGCCGGAACCTTCGGAGGACGACGAGACCCCAACGCTCCGACCGGACGCGTCCGGATCGGGGCAGGGCCTGCTCGATGCGGCGAATGCCCTGGCCGACCTCAAGTCGTACCGCGTCGCGGTCGCGAGTCGCGGACTGGTGCCGGCGACGCCGGCGTCGGGCACCGTGACGATGACGTCGACCCTCGTCCAGGGCGACAACCCGGCCGCGGAGTTCAGCATGGCCGGCGTCGACGGCTTCGCCGGGGGCCGGCTCCGGGCCGTCGTCATCGGCGACCAGGCGTGGCTCAAGGAGGGAGCGGGTCGGTGGGCCAAGAGCCCGGGCGGAGCCGCCGACTTCGACGCGGCGTTCACGACCCTCTCGCCGATCGACCTCGTCGCTGGGTTCGACGACCTGTCGCCCGCGCTCCGCCTGGTCGGGACCGAGCGCAGGAACGGGCGCCCCACGTTCCGGTTCCACACCGACGCGAGCGACGCCGCCGCTGCCGCCGCGGGCCTGACGACCGGGTCGGTTGATGCCTGGCTGGCGACGAGCGGGCGCTTCCTCGTCGGACTCGTCATCGACGGGACGTGGGACCTCGACGGCACGCCGACGCGGGTCTTCCTGAGGATCGACGTCACCCTGGTCAACGACCCCGCGAACAAGATCGTGCCGCCGGCCTGACGGTCCGCGGCACGGCCGTTCACCGGGTCCGCGGCCTGGCTCCGCCGAACGGCCTGCGGGCCGCGCCCTGCTATCGTGCGGGCGTGGACGCGATCGCCCGTCGAGACCCGTTTCGCCCGATCGATCACCCGGAAACCGGCCCGCTCACGGCGGTCTGGCTCGGTCGGGCCGACTACCGCGGGGTCTGGTCGCGCCAGAAGGAGCTGGCGGCCGCGCGCGCGACGGGAACGATCGGCGACCACCTCCTGCTCGTCGAGCATCCGGCCGTTCTGACGCTCGGACGCCACGCCGACGAGCACCACGTCCGCGCGGCGCCCGGCGCGCTCGACGCCCGCGGCATCGAGCTCATCCGGGTCGAGCGCGGGGGCGAGGTGACCTATCACGGCCCCGGGCAGCTGGTGGCCTATCCGATCATCGCGCTGTCGCGGCGTGGCCTTCTCGTGCGGCCGCTCGTCCGCGCACTCGAGGCAGCGATGATCGAGACGTGTGCCACGTTCGGGGTGGCGGCCGGGCGACTTGACGGCCATCCCGGCTGCTGGATCGCCCCGGACGGGCCCCGACCGCGCAAGATCGGGGCGCTCGGGATCCGCGTCGAGCGCGGCGTCAGCTACCACGGGATCGCCCTGAACGTCGATCCCGATCTCGCCGATTTCGACCTGATCGATGCCTGCGGGATGCCCGACGTGGTCTCGACGTCGATCGCGCGTGAGGCCGGCTGGACTGTCTCCGGAGCTCGCGGATCGCGGGTGCCGGAGGCGGCGGCGGCGTTCGGCGCCGCGTTCGCCCGGCAGATCGGCGCCGACCTCGCCGGTTTCGGGTCGCCGTCGGACGTGCCGGGTGACGCGAAGCCGTCCGTCACGGTGCCCGTGGGTCGGTCCGGCGCCGTTGCCGCGGTCCGCTGAGGTGGCCGCCGGACTCTTCGAGCTTCGCAAGGATGCGATCACCGGCTGGTGGGTCGCGACCGTCGTCGACCGCGCCTTTCATCGCGACCGCTTCGCGCGGTCGGCCGACCAGGTGGAGGACGGCGGCGACTGCCAGAACTGCCGGCTTCCGTCGGGCGATGGCGTTCGGCTGCGGACGCTCAAGGACTTCGCGTTCCACACGGTCGGCACCGACGAGCAGACGCGCGAACGCGACGTCAACGTCGCCCAGGTCTCCCTCCAGGATGCCCGGGCGAGCGGCAGCTGGCGGACGATCGTCGCCCCGCCAGGCGAGCACCGGCCGCTCCACGCCGTGGGAAGCGGGACGATCCTCGCGATGCTCACCGCCGCCCGGGCAGCGCTCACCGCTGCCCGCGGGACGGCCCTCACGGATCATCTCCAGGTGGTCCAGAACTGGGGCGGCCAGGCGGGCGCCCGGACCAACCACCTCTGCCTCGACCTGTACGACCTGCCGCAGATCCCGCACCGCATCGCCGAGGAGCTTGGAGGGGCCGCCCGCTTCGTGATCCGCGAGGGTGAGTGCCCGTGGTGCCGCCTCGTCCGCGACGAGCCGAATCGTCCCGATCGGCTGATCTGGCAGGACGACGACTCGGTCGCCTTCGCCCCGTTCGCGTCACGCTCGCCGTTCGAGGTGTGGGTCGTCCCGCGCCGCCACGACGCCGACTTCGGCCGGGCCACCGATGCCGATGTGGCCGCGACCGGCGAGGCCCTCCGCCAGGTGCTTAGCGCCCTGGCCGTCACCCTCGACGGACCCCCCTACAACCTGGTTCTCCACACCTCGCCCCTGCGCGAGCAGGTCGATGCGACGTACCACTGGCACTGGGAGATCCACCCGCGCCTCCGGGAGATCGCCGGTCTCGAGCTCGGGACCGGGCTTCCGGTCAACCCGGTGTCGCCCGAGGATGCGGTCGAGGAACTCCTGACGCGGACGCGGCGGATCGGATCGTCCCGAGCGGAGGCGTCGGGCTGATGTCGGGCACGCCGCGGGGAGGACGGCGTCACACAACGCTGCAGCGCCTCGTCTCTGGGCCACGAAGCGCACGGCGACCGCCGCTCGCTCCGATCCCATCGGGTCTCGAAACGGAGGTTGCATGGTCGGCGCGCTCGACAACCGGATCGGCGTCAGCCGTGTCTTCGGTGGGGAAGCGGCCGTGACCGGCGCCTGGGAACAGGATGCCGCCGCAGGCTTCGTGGAAGAGCTGTTCGCGGCGCATCACAACGAGATCTACGCCTACCTGATCCGCATGCTTCGCGACTCGGAGCTTGCCGCCGATTTGACCCAGGACGCCTTCATCAAGGCCTACCGGAACTACAACGTCCTCGAGAAGCCCGAGAACGCTCGCGCGTGGCTGTACCAGATCGCGCACCGGGTGGCCCTCGACCACATCCGCCGCCAGAAGATCGTCCGCTTCTTGCCGTGGACCGGCGAGAGCCACGGCTCGGCGCCGTCGACCGAGCGCCTGGTGATGGATGCTCACCTGTCGGGCGACCTCCAGCGGGCTCTCGCCAGGATCCCCGAGCGGCAGCGGGCCGCCCTGCTCCTCGCCGAGATCCACGATCTCACCGGCCTGGAGCTGGCCGCAGCGCTCGGCGTCAGCCACGTCGCGGCTCGTGCCCTCCTGACCCGAGCCCGGGAGAGCCTTCGCCAGGCGCTTGCCGCCGAGCGTCAGGCCGATGCCGACGCGGAAGCCGACCGCGACGCCGCCTCGCCGAGCGGCACCGACCGCCGATCGGGCACGGCGCGATGAATCTCGGCCGTGGGCGCGTCCGCCGCCCCGACGACTGGCCGTCGAGTCACGTCCGCGCCCGGGCCGACCTCTCGGATCGGCTCGACTCCCCGCTCGATCCCATGGAGGCGAACTGGCTGTCGAGCCATCTCGAGGCCTGCCCGGACTGCCGCGCCATCGCCGCCGCATACGCCGCTCAGCGCCTCGAGCTCCGCGCGCTGCGGGATCGGATGCCCCCGCCGCCGCGCGACCTGTGGGCCCGGACCGCCGCCGCGATCGAATCCGAATCCCGTTTCCGCAACGGCCGTGCCCGTTCGATGGGTTGGCGCAACCGCCGCGTCCTCGCCCCTTCCGCCGTCATCGCGGCGGCTCTCATCGTCGTCGTCGCTGTCGCAACGCTGACCTCCTCCCGGCGTTTCGACAGCGGCGGCGACCTGGGATCGCCGGCCCAGGTCGCACGCGGCTCGGGAGCGTCCACGACCGCCCCGGGCGGCAGCAACCCGCGTCCGACGCCGATCGTGGTCGCCAAGAAGATCGAGTACCTCGCCCGCGATTCCGCGGGTGTGTTCACGATCAAGGTGAAAAACGTCGACCAGGTCTGCCCCGACGCCTCGACCCAGCCGTGTGAAGCCAACTCGCCGCCCGAGGAGCACCCGGTCAATCTCACCCAGGACGCGGCCACCGTGTTCGGCTCGCCGCACGATGAGCGCCTGATCGTCGTCAACGACGCCTCGTCCGCGAACAGCGGCACGATCTCCGTCGTCCCGCTCGCGAGCGCTGCCCCGGATGCAAGCGCGACCCCGCCGGCTTCGTCGACGCCCGCGTCCGCGCCGCCGTCCGACGGCTCGACGCCTCAGCCGCCCCCATCCGCCCCGCCGAGCGTTCCGTCGACGCCGAGCGCGCCACCGATCGGCAGCGGTTCGCCGACGCCGTCGGTCGAGGTGTCGCCGTCGCCGTCAACGAACGGCGCGATCGAGATCGCCCACGACGTCGTCCTGGTCGGCCAGTCGGCGGCGTACTCGCCGAGCGGCGCCTGGTTCGCGTTCACCGCCCGTCCCGCGAATGGCCTGGCCGGCCCCGACATCTTCGTCTGGAAAGTCGGCGATTCAGAGGCCCATCCGGTGACGACCGACCACCGCTCGGTGTTCGGCTCCTGGTCGGGCGACGTCATGGTCGGCAGCACGATCGTCGAGACGAAGAAGGGTTCCGGCGCCGACGCAAAGATCGAGCTCGAGCCGGTCTCGTATCTCCTCGACCCAGCGACGAACGTCATCACCGCGCTGCCGCAGACCGGTCGGGCGTGGCGGCCGGCCGTCGATCCATTCGGGCGCCTCGCCGTCTATTGGGCCGGAACGGTCCGCGACACCATTGGCCCGGGCTTCGCCCCCGACGCCGGGCGGTTGGTTCTCGGCAATTGGGGAACCGGCAATGCCGCCCCGAGCGACGGCGCGCTCCCGACCCCGCTCAAGGGCGACCAGGGCGCGGTCCGCCATGAGACCACGGTGACGGCCGGTCGGATTGGCGACTGGGACGCCCGTTGGGACAGCGCCGGGACCCATCTTGCGATCTGGATCGCCGACGACCTGAACCCGGCGGTCGGTCGCCTGAGCCTCTACAACGTCGACAGCTTCGACGGCAAGATCGACCTCAAGAGCCCGCTCCTCGACGCGAAGCCTGCGATCGCCGGCTACTCGATCTCGGACGGCCAGCTCGTCTGGGCCGAACCGGCCCCAGCGGGCTCGACGACGGGCGCCAGGATCCAGCTGCTGGCGTGGACCGATCAGGGCGTCGGCACGGTCGGAACCGTCACGGGCCCGGTGATCGTCATCCGCTGACGAATCCGGAGCCGCGAGTCTGCGATCTTCGAAAGGCGCGCCGATTTCATGCCAGAAGTCTGCCGTGGCGAGCTTTGGCAGGATCTTGGGCCGCCGACCGGTGGGTCAGCCGGCATCGCGAGCGTGGCTCGACCCGCGGAAAAGCTCGCCGGGTCCCGTCAGGGCCCATTCCAAGGTCCGGTTGTGCGCCCAAGGTCGCGTCACGGGACTCGTGGCATGAAACTCGGTAGGCCTCGCGACTGTGTTCGTCGCGCATGGGTGCGTCAGCGAGGACCGCAGGCGGCAACGCCGCCATCGTCGTTCCAGTGCGACAGCCACCGAACGTTGTATCGTTCCCTGCCTAGTGCGACCTTCCAGGCTGGTCGCGGGCTCGGCGCTCACCGCCGCCCTCGTCCTGGGCGCGCTGCCGGGTATCGCCGGATCGGCCGGGCCAACGCCCGACTCGGTCCTCGACCCGTCAGCGTTCCAGTCGGTTCAGGTCCCCGCGTTCGCATCGACCGATCTCGCGGTCGAGCCGCTCGACGACGCCTTCCGCACTGCCGGCGCGATCGACGCGACGACCACGCTGGTCGAACCGGGCAAGGAGCCCGTGCGGGTCGTCCTGGGCCGACCGACCGTCGCGGTGCCGGCGGCCCCGGTCGGGTCGGCGCTCAAGCCGCCACGCTACAAGATCAGCGGCTACGCCACGTTCTACGCGAACGGCACGACGGCGATGCGCCTGTCGCGCGGCACGACCGTCATCGTCTGCGGCGCGGGCGGCTGCGTCGAGCGCGTGATCAACGACTACGGCCCGATCTACGACCCGAACAACCACCGGATCGTGGACCTGTTCACGCCCGATTTCTTCGCCGTTTGTGGTTGCCCCTCCTGGTCCGGCACAACCTGGGTGACGGTCTCGATCTACTGATCTGCCCCTCCCGATCGCGTGACGCTTGCCGAAACCCAAGCTGGCCCGCCTTGTGCGTGAAAGGGGCAAGAGGACCGACGAACCGCCCAGATCGTTCGAGATCGGTCCGAATCGCGACAGGACCGTGCTCCAGAGGAGCAGCCCGTCGAAATATCGCCCGGGATTGCGATGTCGGGATAGCGTCGGCGGTCCGGTTGCACGTCTGACGCAAAAGCACCGCGATCGGCGACCCACGGTCGGCGACCCGCGCGGCCTGAGGTGCTCGGTCCCGCACACGCGTCGGGTATCCTTCTGCCCAACCTTCGGTCGGCCCGGTGAGGCCGCTTAGGAGCCCCGAGAGGCCCGGGAAGGAGCGATGAGCGGCCGGCAGATCATGACGGCGGACGAGATCCGCCGGGCGACGATCCGGATCAGCCACGAGATCGTCGAGAAGCAGGCGGGGACGGCCGGTCTGGCCCTCGTTGGAATCCAGCGCCGCGGCGTCCCACTCGCCCGCCGGATCGCCGACGCGATCGCCGAGCACGAAGGCGCGTCCGTTCCCGTCGGCGCCCTCGACATCACCTTCTATCGCGACGATCTGTCGCTCATTGCCCAGCAGCCCGTCGTCAAGGGGACGGACCTGCCGTTCGATCTGAACGGCTCGACCGTCGTCCTCGTCGACGACGTGCTGTACACCGGTCGGACGATCCGCGCCGCGATGGACGCCCTCGTCGACTTCGGGCGGCCGCAGGCGATCCGGCTCGCGGTCCTCGTCGACCGCGGCCATCGGGAGCTCCCGATCCGGGCCGACCACGTCGGCAAGAACGTCCCGACGTCGCGCGAGGAGGTCGTCAAGGTCCAGCTCGAGGAGATCGACGGCGAGGACGGGGTCAACATCGAGCGGGCCGTCGAGATCGCAACCGCGGCGTCGGTCGGATGACCGTGATCGACCGGGAGACCCGGGTGGGTGAGGGAGCCCTGGAGATCCCGGTCGTCGATTCGCCCCCCCACGCCCAGCCGGTCGGCTGGCGCCATCGACATCTCCTCGACGTCGACGTCCTCTCGTGGGCGGACATCGAGCTCGTCATGCGGACAACTGACGCGATGCACGAGGTCATGTCGCGGCCGATCGCGCGCGTCCCCGCGTTGCGCGGCCGGAACGTGACGCTCCTATTCTACGAGGCGTCGACGCGAACGCGGGTCTCCTTCGAGGTCGCCGCCAAGAACCTGTCGGCTGATGTCGTGAACATCGCCGCCGCGACGTCGTCGGTGACGAAGGGCGAGTCGCTTGTCGACACCGTCCGGACGGTCGAGGCGCTGGGTGCCGAGATGCTCGTGATCCGCCACGCGGTGTCCGGGGCGCCGTACCTGGCCGCCGAGATCTTTTCGGGCTCGGTCCTCAACGGCGGCGACGGCTGGCACGCCCACCCGACCCAGGCGCTGCTCGACCTGTACACGATGCGCGGCAAGTTCGAGGGAGGATCGCTGGCCGGTCGCAAGGTCGTCATTCTCGGCGACGTCCTCCATTCGCGGGTCGCCCGATCGAACATCTGGACCCTGACGGCCGCCGGAGCGGACGTCTGGCTGACCGGACCGGCGACCCTCCTCCGCGGCTTCGAGGCGTGGGCCGCTCGGGGCGCCGCGGACGGTCGGCGGTTCCACGTGACCCCGTCGATCGACGACGCTCTTCGCGATGCGGACGTCGTGATGGCGCTCCGGATCCAGAAGGAGCGGATGGCGTCAGGACTCCTGCCGTCGATGCGCGAGTACGCCGCGCGCTACGGGCTCACCCGGGACCGCCTGGCGCTGGCCCGACCTGGTGCCCTGGTCATGCACCCGGGCCCGATGAACGAGGGCGTCGAGATCGCGGCCGACGTGGCGGCGGGCTCCCAGTCGCTGATCGAGGAACAGGTCCGCAACGGGGTCGCCGTCCGGATGGCCCTGCTCTACCTGCTGGCAGGGACGGCGCGGTCATGACCCTGGCCACGACCGCCGCCATCGGGTCGGTCGTCGCCGATCTCGAGATCTCGCGGGCGTGGCTCGTGGATCCGGCGTCGGGTCGGGAAGGCCCCGGCGAGATCGTCGTGACCGACGGGATCATCGAGGCCGTCACCTGGCTGGAGGGTGGCGAGGTCGACGGGATCGACGATCGCGGCGTCGTCGTGGCGCCCGGGTTCGTCGATCTCCACGTCCACTTCCGGGAGCCCGGCAACGAGGACGCGGAGACCGTTGCGTCCGGTCTGGCCGCCGCGGCGCATGGCGGGTTCACGACCGTCTGCCTGATGCCGAACACGACGCCGGCACTCGACGATCCCACCGTTCTCGCGCGCGTCCGTGAGGCAGCAGGTGCGTCCGGATCCCCCGTGCGAGCCCTCGCCTGGGGCGCGGTGACGGCCGGTCGGGCGGGCGAGACGCTCGCCGCGCTCGGGGAGCTCGCGGATGCCGGCGTGGTCGGGTACTCGGACGACGGCGCCGGGGTGCCCTCGGCGGCGCTCATGCGAAACGCGCTCGCGTACGCCGGCGCGCTCGGGCTGCCGATCGTCGACCATGCCGAGGACGCGACCCAGACCGCCGGCGCGGAGGCCAATGACGGGTTCGTCGCCACGGTGCTCGGGCTGCGCGGCTGGCCCGCGGCGGCCGAGGAGACGGCGGTCGCTCGCGATCTCGCGATCCTCGCTGACGTCGTGCGGGACGTGCCCGCGGCGCGGCTCCATCTGACCCACCTCTCGACGGCTGGCGCCCTCGACCTCGTCCGGCGCGCGAAGGCCGCCGGACTGCCGGTGACCTGTGACGTCACGCCGCACCATCTGGCCCTCACCGACGAATGGCTTGCCGGCGCGCGACGCTGGGCCTGGGAGGCGACGGGCGACCCGTGGGGCGACGGGACCGGTGCGATCGTGGCCGCGCCCTACGCGTCGTCGCTCCGGGTCAATCCTCCGCTCCGTACGCCCGCGGACGCGGCCGCCTGCAGGGAAGCGCTGCTCGACGGGACCGCCGACGCGATCGCGACCGACCACGCGCCTCACACGAGCGTCGACAAGGACGTGGAGTTCGGGTCGGCGGCGAACGGGATCAGCGGGATCGAGACCGCGCTCGGGGTGGTGCTGGCGGCGGTCGACGCCGGGCTGATCCCCCTGGCTCGCGCGGTGGCTCTGCTGACCACCGGCCCGGCCCGGGTCCTCGGCGGTTCCTCGGCCGGTGGACCCGCTCCGGCCCTGATCGAGGGCGCGACGGCGGACCTCGTGATCTTCGATCGATCGGCGTCGTGGGCGGTCGTTCCCGACGCGCTTGCCTCACGCGGCAAGAACACACCGCTCGCCGGTCGCGAGCTCCAGGGCCGGGTCCTGGTCACGGTCGCCGGCGGACGCCTCGCCTACGAGGATGCGGGGGACTGACGGCTCACCGACTGGGCTCGCCGGGCACGAGACCGGGCGCAAGCCCGACCGGCGTGACGTCGTACCACCAGTTCAGTCCGAGGCTGGATGGGTCGCGGTCGGCGACGATGCGGGTCCGTATGACTGGCCTCGCGGATTTCTCGCGCTCGACCCAGCGGACCATCCATATGATGCGCGCGCCCCGCAGCTCCGGTGCGTGGGCGATCGCCGGTTCGAGCTCTGACAGGACGGCTGTCCGGACTGCGAAGGCGGCCACGATGCCAGGATCGGTTGCGTGGAGGCCCATCGTCCCGATCGCCTGGTCGATGGTCAGCCGAGGCCGCGCCTGCGGATCGACGCGATTCACGTCGGTCGGGCGATCGAGCCGTCGATCCGACGCGTCCACGGTGGCGTCGACGACGAACTCCTTCCGACACATCTCCAGCTGCTGAGGCGGGCACGAATTCGCGCGGTGGTCGTCGAAGTGGCCGAGAACGATCATCGGGAGCGGATCAGTCGTCGGAATCGAGACGTCCCCGAGGGTCTCAGGTTGCACGGCGAGGTCGAGCGAGGGCGCCGCTGGACCATCGTTGAAAATTGGCGTCCTCGAGCTCTCGAGGAGCATGGTCGTCGAGCACTGGATGAGCGCCGGTACCGCCACCCGAACCATCGGACAGGGAACGTCATTACGTGCGACCCACCCGAATCCGCTGACGGCAAGCTCGGTGTCATCGAGGCTCGTGTCGCGCCGTTCGTTCGCCTCGCCGACGGTGATCGGGTGGGCGAGGAGAACGTCGAGGAGGCTTGTTCCGACCTCTGCAGATGGAGCTGGCGACATCGACGGAGCGCCACTGTATTCGATGGCAACCGAGCTGCCGACCGATGGGTTGACGCTGGACGCGGCTGGCGGCCGACCGACAAGAGTCGTCGCTGCGAGGAGCCCGATCCCCAAGACGACCACTACCGCGGCGGCCGCGAGTACGCCCATCGGCCAAGGTCGGATTCCGGTCTTGCGCGAGCCATGGCCGAGTCGCTCGATCACGGCGTGAGCGAGATCCGGCCGTGCGATCGGCGCAGCAGCCGCTCTGGCGGCGAAGGCCGCCGACAGGCGCTCATCGGGCCAATCTCCCGACGGTCCGGTCATCGGCCACGTTCTCGATCTGAGTCGATCGCCTCAGCAAGCGCGCGCCGAGCCGCGAAGAGCCGCGACTTCGCTGTGCCCTCCGGAATCTCCAGGATCGTGGCCAACTCGGTCAGCGGCCGGCCCTCGAGGTGATGGAGGACGAGGATCGCCCGCTGGTCGACCGGCAGCGTGGCCAGGGCCGCGTCCAGGATTGCGGCGTCGTCGCGCGGCGCGCCGGCGGCCCGATCCGCGAGCGCGACCACCGTCGACGACGGGATCTCCCGAACCCGGCGTCGGCTCCGGGCACGCCAGGTCTGGCGGGCCGCATTGACGGCGACCCGCTGGAGCCAGGCATCGAACTTCTGGAGCTCGCGAAGACGCGGCAGCTGGCGCCACGCGGACACGAATGTCTCTTGGGCGGCATCGCGGGCATCGGCCTCGTTGCCGAGGATCGCGCTCGTCAGTCGGTACACGGCATCCATCCGGGCGTTGACGATCGACTCGAACGCGTCGAGGTCGCCGTTCCGGGCCCGGTCGATCAGCGACCGGTCGA
>Ga0070706_100001050_pt1 | contig 30004 bp, 13 predicted proteins | sample KBSK5501metaG_FD_65476 | JGI IMG/M metagenome (GOLD analysis project Ga0070706, IMG submission 65476) | Corn, switchgrass and miscanthus rhizosphere microbial communities from Kellogg Biological Station, Michigan, USA - KBS K5-50-1 metaG | ecosystem: Host-associated > Plants > Roots >... | reverse complement strand
AACTGTAGCCGCTTGGCTGTGCGAAGCGCGGGGTGGATCGGCCGCTCCGTCGGGCGATGCTAATTAATGCGGCTTCGCCGCCATTTGTAACATCGAGCATTGGACTGCTCGATCCACTTCGTCCAAAGGGCGCCTCTACACTTTTCGTTGCAATTGACTCGAGACGGAATACGCATTGCGCGTTGTGACAACGATTGGCAAAACCAGGGTGGCGGTGATTGGCGGTTCCGGTTATGCCGGCGAAGAGCTCGTGCGTCTTTTGCTCGCGCATCCGGATGCGGATTTTGTCGCGGTTACGTCACGGCAATATGCTGGGAAAACAGTCGCGGACATCTTCCCGCGTTTCTCGCACGATGAAAGAGCGGGCCGTCTCAAGTTCACCGATCTCGATCCGACTAGAATCGTCGATGCGGCCGATATAATCTTTCTGGCACTGCCGCACGGGGTCTCGGCGGAGATCGCAAAATCACTTCTCGGTCTTGATGCACGGGTCATCGATCTGAGCGCGGATTTCCGGATTCGCGACGTCGCCGTCTACCAAGAGTTTTACGGGCGCGATCATCCAGCGGCCGAATTGCTTGGTGCGTCAGTTTACGGATTGCCGGAGGTTTATCGTGACAAGATTCGCGACGCGAGGCTTGTCGCATGTCCTGGTTGTTATCCGACCAGCATCTTGCTGCCGCTCCTCCCGCTGGTTCGCGCGCAACTGATCGATCTGCGGAGGATCCTGGTTACTAGTTTAAGCGGAGTTACCGGCGCGGGTCGAAAAGTCGAGGCCGATTACCTATTCGCTGAATGCAATGAGAGCCTGCGCCCCTATGGCGTTCCGAAACATCGGCATGTCCCCGAAATCGAACAAGAGTTATCGATTCCCGCCAAACAGAAGGTCACCATCCAGTTCACGCCGCATTTGGTTCCGGTTAATCGGGGAATTGTCAGCACCATCTATGTCGATCTTGCCGGCGACGTTGACGTCGGTGGAATCAATTCAGTTTACGATCACGCTTATGGCGATGAGCCGTTCGTGCGCTTGCTTGGCCAGGAGCGGCTGCCGGACACGAAAAACGTTATCGGGACCAATTTTATTGACCTTGCCTGGAAGATCGACCTGCGCACCGGGCGGCTGATCCTGATGAGCGCGATCGATAACCTGACCAAGGGGACAAGCGGCCAGGCGATGCAATGCTTCAACTTAATGCGCGGTTATGACGAAACCGCCGGGCTCCTTTGAAGGCGCCGCATATAATTCTGGGGAGCGCGCCCGTCTCGGGCGCTGGCAAAAGCGTCTCGCTTTTGCGAACTTTTGAGAGCCGATTGGCAAGAAGGAGAAAAGTTCGTTGCAGCGGGACACCGCAACCGACACGCGAGACGCCCATTCGACTATCGCTCAGGGCAGGCAATGCGCTCCCCAGCGTCTGCCACGCCCGCCTAGTTTGAAATGAACGCCAGCGATTCTGATCAGAAAGCCTTTCGAAAAATTCCCGGGTCGATTTGCGCGCCGCTCGGTTTCAAGGCAGCGGCGGTGTTTTGCGACATTAAGAAGATCGGCACCGGCAAAGGCTCGGAGAAAGGAAAAAAACGCGACCTCGCGCTGATCGTTTCGGATGTCCCCGCGGCGGTTGCGGGCATGTTTACTATGAACCAAGTGTGCGCGGCGCCGGTGAAGTTGAGCGCGCAACGCGCCGCTAAAAATTTTGCGCGCGGAATCGTTGTGAACTCGGGAAACGCGAATGCCTGCACCGGAAATCAAGGGATGAGAGATGCAGAAGCAATGGCGCGAATAGCGGCTGCTTCTGTAGCGGCGCTCTACCTGTCGCGCCGTAGCGACGCAAAGGCGGATGAGTGTCGCAAAAATTCAAATCGAGCGGCGGTCATAGACCGCCGCGACAAAATACCCCCCCAAAACGTCTTGGTTTGTTCGACCGGTCGGATCGGCGTGTCGATGCCGATGAAGAATGTCGAGCGCGGGATTCGCGATTGTGCGTCATTGTTGGCGAAATCGACAAGGAATGCGCGCCAGGTGGCCGAGGCGATTATGACGACCGACACGCGCCGCAAGGAAATCGCGGTCGAATTCAAGATCGGAAGATCGACAGTCCGGATAGGTGGAATCTGCAAGGGTGCCGGGATGATCCAGCCAGGAATGGCCCTAGCCCAATCCATAGCCACCGGCTTGCGGCGGATCGCAACGGCGCGCAGCGCCGTGGCTAGAAGGCCGGTCACGCCCAAACATGCGACAATGCTTGCATTTATTACGACCGACGTGGCTATCGAACCGGACCTCCTCAAATGTGCGCTCGAAAGTGCGGTCGCGCGCAGTTTTAATCGGATCACGGTGGACGGCGATATGAGCACAAACGATTCGGTGATCGCGCTTGCCAACGGTTTGGCGAGAAATCCGAGATTGGGAAATGAAAAGGCGAAAGGATTCAAAATATTTCAGGATGCACTGAGTTTCCTTACGCTTGAGCTCGCTAAAATGATTGTTCGGGACGGCGAAGGCGTAACCCGTTTCGTCACGTTGAACATTCGCGGCGCGCGCTCCTCGCAAGATGCGGAGGTCGCCGCGCGCGCGATTGCCAATAGCTCTCTCGTAAAGACGAGTTGGTGCGGTGGCGATCCCAATTGGGGTCGCATTCTCTGCGCGCTTGGCTATTCGAGCGCGCGGATTAACGAATCGCTGGTCGATGTGGGCTATAGTCGCGCGGGCAATGGCGCAATCGCCTACGGGTTTCGTCGCGGACAACCGACAAACATTCCTTTTCGCAAGCTCGCCAAGATAACGGCGGCCGCTGAATTCGATGTCCATGTCGATCTCCATTCAGGCCGGGGCGAATGCGTCCTGTATGCGAGCGATCTTACAGAAAATTACGTGGCGTTTAACAAAGGAGACGTTAACGATCCAACAACTCTCGGAGGCTAGACGTGAGAATGCTCGGAGGTCGACAAGAAAGATGAACGAGTTCAATTCAGACGGAACGTTTGCTCCGCGCGCTTTGCTTTTTAGGTCAAACGCCGTTCACCCTCGCCCTCACCTCAATCCTCTCCCTCTGGGAGAGGAGGAAGGCGGGCGTAGTTCGCGCCCAGAGGGGGATTTCTTTTTCCTCTCCCTCAGGGAGAGGATGAAGGTGAGGGCAATTGTTTCCGATGTCTGTTTCTCGTTAGGCTAAAGATGGACGAAATTATTTCCAAAGCCGCGACGCTGCTCGAAGCGCTCCCTTATATTCAGCGCTTCCGCAGCCAGATCTTCGTCGTTAAATACGGCGGCAGTTTCATGGATTCGTCCGATCCGGAGGTGCGGCATCGCGTCGCACGCGATGTGGTTTTTCTCGAGGCGGTGGGCATTAATCCAGTGGTGGTACACGGTGGTGGCAAGGCCATTACGCGTGCGCTCGAAAACGCCGGGATAAAGGCGGAATTTGTCCAAGGTCAGCGGGTCACAGATGCGGCCAGCGTTGAAGTTGTCGATCGTGTTCTCTCGCGCGAAATCAATCCGGAGATCGTAAAAGCAATTCAAGATTTCGGCGGAAAGGCGCGGGGATTCGCCGGGTCGGACATTTTCCGTTGCCGAAAATTTTCTCCGCTAAGTGATGCTGGAACGCCCATCGACGCCGGATTTGTCGGCGAAGTCTATGACGTAAATATCGATCCGCTGCGCGAATGCATTCGACGCCGCGTTACGCCCGTGATCAGTCCGACTGCGCGCGGATTTGCCGGCAAGATTTACAATTGCAATGCGGACATCGCCGCGGCCAAAACCGCTGTTGCGCTCAAGGCGCGGCGACTCGTTTTTATGAGCGACGTGCCAGGTTTGCTGAAGGACCCGACAAATGATGCCACTCTCATGAGTCATCTTTCGGCTGCGGAAGTTCCAAAGCTGAAAAACTCAGGGGTGATTGATCACGGAATGATCCCAAAAGTCGATAGCGCGATCGCGGCCATCGAAAGCGGTGTGGAGAAAGTGCAATTCGTCGATGGGCGAATTCCGCACTCGGTTTTGCTGGAGATTTTCACCGACGCAGGAGTTGGAACAGAAGTGGTTCTGTGATCAAAACCGAAGAAAACGCCGAACCCGTTCGGCAAGCTCAGGGCAGGCTAACGTCGAACGCCGAATCTCGAACTCAAGAGGTTCGCGAGACATTTGAGCATTTCGTTGTGCCCTCCTACGCACGGTTCGACCTTGTGCTCGAGCGCGGCGAGGGGAGTTATGTTTGGGACGTCGATGGCCGGCGATATCTTGATTTCGGAGGTGGAATTGCGGTTTGCGTGCTCGGTCACGCGAATCCGGAAATAACTGACGCGCTCAACGAGCAATCGCGAAAGCTCGTTCACGTTTCCAATCTATATTATAATGAGCCCCAGGGACGGCTGGCGAACCGAATCGTCGATCTCATCGCTCCCGGCCGCTGTTTTTTCTGTAACAGCGGTGCGGAAGCGAACGAGGGTTTATTCAAGCTCGCTCGAAAATTCGGGCACGATGAAGGCCGTTACGAAATCATTACAACCTTCGATTCTTTTCACGGACGAACGTTGGCCGGCATCGCGGCGACGGGTCAGGAAAAAATTAAAAAAGGATTTGAGCCAATGGTCGGCGGATTTAAGCACGTCCCGTTCAACGACCTCGAGGCCATGCGGCGCGCCCTGACTCCAGAAACGGCCGCGATTTTGGTCGAACCCATCCAGGGCGAGAGCGGGATCACGATCGCCAGCCCGAAATACTTACTTGGATTGCGCAAACTTTGCGATGAACGCGATCTTCTTTTGCTCTTCGATGAAGTGCAGGCGGGGCATTTCCGGACCGGGAAATTTCAAAGCTGGCAACGCATTTTGGAAAACGTGGAAGCGGCTTCCAGCCGCTTAAATCCTTCGAAAAAGAGGCAGGATGCCTCTTCTACTTTTCTGCCTGACGGCGTATCCATGGCAAAATCGTTAGGCGGCGGGTTTCCCATCGGCGCGTTTTGGGTGCGTGAAAAATTCGCTGAATTGCTTTCCGCTGGGACACACGCGAGCACATTTGGAGGAACTCCGCTGGGTTGCGCGGTCGCATTGAAGATCCTCGATGTGATTGAACGAGATCATCTGGCGGAAAATGCCAGGCGGATGGGCGATTTTCTGATCGGTGAATTGGAACAATTGCGGCAAAAATATCCGCGAGTGTTGCGGGCCGTGCGTGGCTTTGGCCTGATGATTGGAATTGAATTCGATCCGAAAGCGGCGGTATTCGCAGCTGACGAGAAGTCGCCGGCGATTCAGGTGGTAAACCGATTGCACAATCGAAATCTTCTCACCGTCCCGGCTGCTGCCTCGGTTATCCGTTTGCTGCCGGCCCTGAACGTTAGTCGAAGCGAAGCCGAAGAGGGATTGAAAGCGATCGCGGCGGTCGTTGAAGAATTGAATGGAGAACTATGAAGTGAACATCGGTGTTCGAAGTGTTCCGGGGAGCACATGCGTCTCGCGTGTCGGCGATGGTGTCTCGCCATCGCGAACTTTCTGTAATTTCCGCGGCGTCGAGTGGCTGAGTCGTAATCGCTGTTTCTCGCAAAAGTTCGTTGTGGCGGGACGCCACAACCAGCACGCGAGACGCGCGCGCTCCCCAAACAAGACATGACAAAACATTTTCTCAGCATCGAAAGTCTGGAGCCGGACAGGATCAGGACGATTCTTCGCCTTACCAAGGATTACAAAAAGGATCGCCCGACGAAATCGCCCCAGCCGCTAGCCGGTCAAACCTGGGCGTTGATCTTTTCCAAGCCCTCCACGCGCACCCGCGTTTCTTTTGAAGTGGGGATCCAGGAGCTCGGCGGCAATTCAATTTATCTTAACGCCGCCGATGCCCAGCTTGGCCGGGGCGAATTAATCAAGGACACCGCGCGCGTTCTTGGCCGGATGATCCATGGTGCCGTGATTCGCACCTACGCGCAGCGCGATATTGAGGAATTCGCCGAATTTTCAGGCGTGCCCACGGTTAACGCGTTGACCGACGATGAACATCCGTGCCAGATTTTGGGCGATGTTTTTACGATCGAAGAAAAACGAGAAAGCATCGCCGGCAAAATTGTAACCTTTGTTGGCGACGGTGCGTCGAACACAGCGCGGTCGTGGCTTTTCGCTGCGAACAAGCTTGATTTCGAGTTGCGCATTGCCTCGCCCAAACGGTATCAGCCGAACGCCAAATCATTAAAACAAGCCGGCGGTCACGTCATTTGCACCGACGACCTGCTGGAAGCGGCGCGGGACGCCGACGTGCTTTACACCGATATTTGGGTATCGATGGGGAAAGAAGCGGAAGAAGCCCGCCGCCAGGCTGAGCTCGCGCCCTACTGGGTCAACGAATCACTGGTAAAGCTGGCCACACCCGACGCGCTGGTCATGCATTGTTTGCCGGCGCATCGTGGTCAGGAGATTGACGAGAAAACTTTCGAAGCGCACGCGCAAACGATTTTCGACCAGGCGGAGAACCGATTGCACGTGCAGAAAGCGATTCTGGCGGAATTGGTAAGCTGAATTGATCCGGGAGGGCGGAGCTCTGCGACGCCACTTAAATCCTCGGACTGCCGCGGACTCATAAACAGAAGGCAACCAAGGAAACGAAGACCATACATTTAAACAGAAGCAAACGAAGGAAACAAAGATCAAGACGTCATTGAAGGAAGTTTCGCTACCTTCCTATCTTCTGTTTGGATTCTATTGACGCAGGCAAAATCCGCAGTGGGAAAGTATGCTGTACGTTTGAGCATCCCCACGCTGTCATCCTGAACGGAGTGAAGGATCTCTCAAAAGCCGACTTGGTCACGCTGTTTAACCAGGGTGACATTCGCGTCGCCTGGCCCGGTCGCGATCCCGGCTCTGGGACAATTGAAGCGTGATCGCGGCAACCAAACAAATTGGTCCATCCGATTCTTTCCAAGATGAGTATGAAAATGGCCCCAAAGATTCTCTTGATCCTGTTAGCGATTGTCTTTTCCGTAAATTGTGTCCTCGCCGAAATTTCAGACGTGGAAATTCATTGTATTCCAAAAAAAGTGGACGCCAGCGGGAACCAAAACTCTCCTTCCGGCAGCATCATGCGGGCAAAAGAGCGCTGGGTCCTACGATGTCACGATCGAAAACAAGACCTTCAAAGATCTCTCCGGACTTGAAATGAAATATGTCATCTTCTTTAAGCACGAAAAATTGGGCACGCGAGATGCAGCTACGCCACGGCGGCAGAGCGGCAGCCTAACGATTGGTTCACTCAAACCGCGCGAAAAAAAGTCTGTTACGACCAATTCGGTCGAGCTGGATAACGCGCATTTAGCGCCAAATTATTATTACTCAGACGGCGGCCGGCAGAAGGCGCAGGACACACTGGGCGGGCTTTGGGTGCGCGTTTATCAAAACGGGCAACAGTTAGGCGAGTATGCCAATCCTTCTACCCCGACCAGGGAACGGTGGGAATAGGCCCACGATGGAATGAGCGGCGTCATGGCGTAACGGCGTTTTTGGAGTGCGGCGATATTTCGCCGCTTTCGATCCGCGGGTGTGGAATCCGCACTGGCATCCAAGATAGCAGGAGGAAAGAATAGGAACCGCCGATACGCCGACACGCCCATACGCCGTCAGTGCCACAGGCTGATTTTCAACGACTTACAACATCGCTTGGTGGCCGGAGCTAGCCCTAAAAAAATATTTACGTTTTGCGAAGGTTTTTCGTTGACACTATCCCTGAAATGTGGAAAAACCTCGGCTCCCACAACGGAAAAAAACTTAAATTCTATTATCTCTATTAACTAATAATTATGATCAAGAAACTTGCCCTAGGGCTTCTCGCAATCGCGTTGCTTACACCCGCTGCTCATCTGTTTGGCGCAGCTGGTATCTTTGGTACCGACATTGGATTGAAGAGCAATCTAATCAATGCCGGTGATAACACATTCTTTGAGGCCGACTTGTTAGGTGACGGCCGGCACGCGCCAATTGCGAGTGCCAACGTTACTTTGCCGGTCGATTTGAATACAACCGGTTTTAACGGCCTGAATCTGGGCTCATTTAATCCAGGCGCAGGCGATACTCTGACATTCATCGGTGGCGAAGCTTTGACTTTCAAGAACACTGGGACCGACGTTACCGGCACCTTCATCAATTACAGTATTGATGGAGGGGGGTTCACCGGATTCGGGCTCGCCTTCAATGAGGACAATGTGAATGCCACCACTGGCGATCAAAGATGGGCCAATACCGACCAGACGACAAATTTGCTCACTGGCTTGGCCCCTGGCCCGCACACGTTGGCCTTCTTCACCAGCGGCACGACAAATAGTGTCGACTCTCCGCCAGAAATATTTGACAGCAACGGCGGTGCAAATTACACCGCGACCTTTACTGTTGTCCCCGAGCCTGCGACGATTCTGCTGGTCGGCCCGACGATGTTGGCCGGTTTGTTCTACATTCGCCGTCGTCGCTCTTAATATATTTTAGCGGATTTTGCTGTCCAAAAAGCCCCTCTTTTGAGGGGCTTTTTTTTGGCTAGGGGCGATTGCCCGCCGTGCCGTAGCCTTGCGCGAAGGCTGGACCACAATCGCCGCGGCGCTGCGCCGCAAGCCGAAGGCTTACTTTGAGAACCGCGCAACACGCGTTACCTATTTGGGCGAAATTTTCGACGCCGAATTTGCGAGGCCCTAGCGGCCCCGAAAACATTCGGGGTCGCATTTGGGATTTCCTAGCGGCGTTAACTCCCGGAATCAATTAACGCGGCGATCAGAAATCGCGGATCTGTTTAGTGTGAACTCAGAAGCAGTTGAGCACTGAGCTTTTTGAGCAGTCTTCGTTTTTCATTATTATCTTTTGTTAAACCTCTCCTTCAATGAATTAAACAGAAGGGAACGAAGGCCTCGGGCTCTGTAAAGCCTACCCTCCGGCCTGGAGGCCCTACGGGCTGGAAGCGGGCTCGGAGAGCAACGAAGTTTTTCGTTTGAAATCCAACTCACACTCCGCAGAGCAAAAGCGCCGGAAGCCGGCGCACCCCAAGACGCTCGCAAGAGGAGCGATAATTTTCGCCGTCGCGAAGCGTCTTGGACTGCGGTGGCCCTCCACCGCTTTTCGGGACGTGTATCTGGCTCGACGCGATGACGCGCCTAGAATTTTGCGCTTAGCCGTTGGTCGAATATCGCCCAGCAAATCATCAGCGCTGTGGGAGTGGCATGTTCGCGCCCGGTCATGATGAGACATGCCGCTCCTCCGGAGCTTGGCCATTTTGTATTTACGGGAGCTATAAACGTGACGCGCCGCTGGCGCTAAAGGGTGCTTCGTGTGGACTTTGCCAATCCTCATTGCAACCCACTCCGTGCATGCAGCCGTAGCCAACCTAAACAGATACGCGATCAAAGATCGCCGCTACACCCCGCTTACCTGCCGTCGGTAATTGGCCGATGGCAACTTGAATGGTGGATCGCTGCTGCAATTCGGTCTACGGGCTTGCGCTATCTTGCGTGGGTAGCAGAAACAGTAAGAGATTTGATCGCGCGCTCCCCGAGACGCTCAGCCGTTTCGTCACTTCTCCCAAGTCGTGATCCCGACCCGCAGTCCATCCGGCGGCGTCCCCGCACGCCGTATTGGGAGCGCGGCCGCTTTCCCTGGCTCGCCAGCGGAAATGGAAGACAGGCCTCCTGGCCTGTCAGGGCAAACAGCCGTCTCGGCTGTTGCATAGGCTCCGTGACAGGCTGGAAGCCCGTCTGCCATGACAGGCGGGACGCCTGTCTTCCAAAACGGGGCGTTGATCCCGTGATTAGATCTTTCAGTTCATTGGCGGCTCCCGAGGAAACCCAGCTTCTGTAGGTCTCGGGACAAGACTTTCGGTCGAAATGACAGAAGACAACGTGTCCGACTTGTGTGCCGGTCCTTGCTCGTCGGCCGTCTCTAGCGTGTGGCCGCCGATGAGACACGAACTGTTCCAAGGGCTGCCCGCGGAGGTGGATTGTGACTTCTCGCCAACGCTCCCGGGTTAAACAGGCAGTTTACACAGCTGCCCTGCCGGCCGGGCTATGACCGCGATTCGGTCGATCGGCGCTACCGAAATTTGGGTCCGCCAAGCACGGTTGGCTCCCGAGGGGAAAGGTGTATTTAGGGGTGAAAAAAATTTTACGAATTATTGCGAAATGTTATTGACTTCGCCTTGACTTTCCCCTCAGAATCAGCCCAGCAAAACCTATACACATTGGCCCTCCTTATGATTATGATTAAGAAATTTGGTTTAGTATTGGTCGCTGGCAGCCTGACGTTTATTAACCTTTCGGCGTATGCGAGCTCCGGTATATTCGGTTCAGGCGTTGAATTAAACGCGAATGGAGCATTAACTAATACGCTTTACGCGTTGGATAACACGGGCACGACCCGGCTAACGCCAACAGGCTCGACGGCAACACTTGATCAGACTAGTTGGGCCAACGGAAGCGAACCGGTACCTGTCTTGAATCTTGGCGCGTTTAACCCCGGTGCTGGTCAGTCGCTCACGTTAACGGGCGGCTCTTTATTGACATTCAAAAATAGCGGAAGCGATGTCACGGCAGCGTTTCTCGACTTCCGGATCTTCACCCCAGTGGGCACGCCATCTGGGAGTTTCACTGAAATAAGCCTTCCGTTCAATCAAGACAATGTCGGTGGGAATACTGGCGATCAGCGCTGGGCGACGGAAGCCTCCAGCGTCAATCTTCTGACCGGGCTTGTCAATGGCAGTTACGAATTAGGCGTTTTTCTTCGCGAAACATCGAGCGACGGCGGAGCGTTTTCCAGCAATGGCGGAGCAAATTATGGTGCAACCTTCCAAGTAGTCCCCGAGCCGTCGACGTGGCTGGCGGGAGCAATGACATTGGGCGGATGTTTCTATCTGCGCCGTCGCCGCCGCAAAGCCTAACAAAAAGAAAATTTCCCTGGGAAGAGCCCGTCGTTCGCGATGGGCTTTTTTCTTTGTAGCCGCTGTCGGCGCCTGGTTCCGTTTGCTCGCCGCGGCGAGCGCTTCGACAATAGCTAGCGCGCGGTTGCACAAAGTAGAAGAGGCATCCTGCCTCTTTTTATAAAACCAAAGAGCCTGGGAAGGCTCTTCTACTTGGCGCGTGGGTTGTAGCGGTAGTACTTGCCTGAGCGGCCGTCGCTCGCATCCACGCACACACACGCGTATGAAGTTGTTTGGGACTGGCAGGACCCTAGGTGCGTCATGTTTATAGTATCACGAATCAGAAGATCCAAGCTCCGGAGGAGCGGCATATTGTCTTGGCCACGAAAAAAGATGTCGCCCAAACATGCCGCGCCTATGGCGCTCCGCTCGCGGTGGCAGAAAGTAGAAGAGGCATCCCTGCCTCTTTTTATAAAACCAAAGAGCCTGGGAAGGCTCTTCTACTTTAGCCACGGATTGTAGCGGTGGTGAAGCCTGCCCTGAGCGAAGTCGAACGGGCCAACCACCGAATCGTCCCGCGGTCGCCGACGGCGATCATTTAGACGAGCCGGGGTCAACGACCCCGGCTACAACTGCCGAGGGTTTATCGCGCAAGTTTCCAACGTGGGAGGGGCCTTAGTGCCGCGACCTTCGGGACACTGAGGTCCCTCCCACATTGAACCCCACCGTCAGGTGCGGCCCCACGCAAAAAAGCGCTAAAAGGCGCAATTTTGTCGCGCTTTTTTCTCGAAACAAGCTACACTCCTCGGTATCGTCCGCTTGTGAAAGTGCATAGGACGAGTCACTCCTAACTCGACCCCGGAATGAAGCATTTTAACGCCCGCGCCCTTGTTCTATTCGCGCTGGCATTTTCGTTCTTCCGAGCGTCGCCCGTTCAGGGCGAGGCGATGCTCCAGTACTTCAACACGGACTGGAACGAGATCGCGATGAAGATGCCGGAGTTGGCCGAGGCCGGCTACGACTCGCTCTGGTTGCCGCCGCCAACGAAAGGCAGTGGCGGACTCTCGGTCGGGTACGATCTGTGGGACCGATTCGATCTCGGCAGCAAAGATCAGCGCGGATCGGTCCGCACGCGTTACGGCACCGAAGCCGACCTGCTGCGCATGGTCGAAGTCGCGCATCGGTTCGGCATCCGCGTCTACTTCGACATGGTGATGAATCACAACGCGTTTGACGTCCCCGGTTTTAACGCGTCCACCCCAATCGATATTTATCCCGGCTTGGTGCCGGAGGATTTTCATCTCCGTGTTACCCAGGAAGGTTTTTATCGAAAGTGGGACAACATCGCAAACTGGAATGACACCTGGCAGGTCCAACACCGCAATTTTTCCGACCTGATCGATCTTGCCCAGGAGCCGGGGAGCACGAATGAAAATTTCGGCGCGACTGAAGGATCGACATTTCCCAAGATCAAATTCGTTAGGCATCCGAACAATCCCGAATACTACTGTTTCCTGCCGAACGGCACTTACGTCGGGTTCGGACCTAATAACGGCATCACCGCTCAGATGCTGGCCCAGAACGCGAGCTTCTACGGCGAGTACGTGCAGGATTTTCTGAATCGCTCTGCTCGATGGTTGGTAGACCGCACCAAAGCGGATGGTCTGCGTCTCGATGCGGTGAAGCACGTGCGCTACGACTTTTTCGGCGCCAGCTTTGGTTCGGACAAGGACTACAGCGATTACGGATATCTGGGGCAGGCGCAGCGGCAGTTCAATCTAAGCCGCGGGTTTAACGACCCAAGATTTAACGCCCCTGGCGATAGCACTACCCAATCCGATTTGCGCGAGACCGTATTTGATACAGAGAAGCCGCGGCACAACGCCATGATGTTCGGCGAACATTTGGGTCAGCCACCGCCGTATGGCGATTATTTCAACGCCGGGATGCGACTGGTGGACAATCCGTTGCAAAGCGCGATGAATGGCGTGTTAGGAAATCCATCCTCCGGATTGCAAGGCCTTGATCAGGAAGGCAGCTACGGCTTTGGCGGCGACGATTCCGGGATCAGCGTGATGTACGCCCAGAGTCACGACAATGATTACGCCTCCCGCCGCGAATTACAGTTTGGTCTTTACCTAACCCGAGCAGGCCTTGGCTCGGTTTATACCGATGGCAACCATCAATCGCAAACGCTGAGCCAGAGCGGTGGCGCATTTCCGAGACACGCCAACACCGCTTTCCTTGGACAATTTCAGGATCCGCGCATTCCGAATTTGCTCTACATCCACAACCAATTCGCGCGCGGTTACCAGAACCCAAGATTTTCGGACAACGATTTCGTCGCCTACGAGCGGATTGACAAACGCGAAAACGTGACCATGCCGGATGCCGATGGGGTCACGATGTTGTTTTTATTGAACGACAATTACGCCGCGGGTCAGGGTCGTAATTTTAATACGAGTTTCCCGCATACCGCCGGCGGGGTCGACGCCTATCTCTACAATTACTCGACCTACGGCGCCGGATTTTATCAATATGCCAGTAACATTGTAAACGGATCGACCATCGTTCCGCCTGGCGGCTACTTCGCCTTTTCCTGGCGGAATCCGGAGGAATCCGATCTCTGGTCGTTAGGCGGGGGCAAGCCGATCACGATTCTGCAGGGCGGCCAACCGACGTCGACCCTGACTTATATTCGCAAGGATGGACCCGACGGCGACCCGAACTTTAATCCGTACGGCGTGGCTGGCGCGGTCGCAGGCAGCTATTCCTATCCCTACACAATTCCCCGGGTCACGAACGCTTCCGATTTGACCTTCGTCGCGCGCACCGACGGCTCCGCGGAAAACATTCTGATGGAACTCGATGGCGGCGTGGATATCAACTCGCAAATCCCGCTAGGGCCTACAACCGGTGAAAAGCGGGACAATCCGCCCGGGCTTTCCACAGACGTTTTTCTCGGTTACGAGCAACCGCAGTTTGTCGATCGCATCGGCCCGGAGAAATTCGCGGCCATCGACACCGCTCGCTGCACGTTTGGTTCGGTTGGCGCGGAAACCTACACCGATGGCGGCGCAACGGTTAATGGTTTCGGCAACAATCCACAGGACGCGGCTGCGGCGACCTTCGTTTACCACGAACCTACCGCTGATTTCGCGAATTGGCCGGGCACGCATCCAGCCACGCAATTTGTCGATAGTGGATCGACCATTGAAGTGTGGGCAAAAACGAATGGGGTCGGCTCGGGATTTAGGATGTTCTTTTATTATACAAACGACGGCTCCAACCCGGAAGGCGCGGCCGACGTCGGACTCGGCACGACGCAGGTTGCGGAGATGTTTTTCCAATCTCCGCCTACGAGCGGTGGAGATAATTGGTGGAGCAAATCGGGCATTGCGAGACCAGCCGGCACGATCAAATACAAGATCGGTATCTATAAAACGGGACAGGCCAGTCAGTTTCCGGATGGCGCTACCAACGTCGGTCGCAAAAAGAAAATGCTGACGACGTTTCAGATTCCACATTTCAACGGAACGACGGCGGTGGTTTATCCGCACAACGATTACGGGGCGACGCAAGTGGGACTCACGGAAGGCTTCCATGTCTTGCGGGCCCGCGCTTTCCTCAAGCGTGACAGCTCCGGGGTCGGTAACGGGCTGCGCAGTTCGATCTACAACACGTTCACGCAGACATTTTATTACGACGCGCAACCGCCCCAGGGGGAGATCAAGTTCCCGGCCGAGAACGATACCATCGGCGGTTCGCGTTATGGCGTGGTGGTTCGGACCGATCCGAGCGTGACAGAGGTTTGGTATCACATTGACGACAGCGATCCGTCGAATAATGACACCGCCACTCACACGCAGGGCGGCAACGGGACTGGCTTCGAGCCGTTCACCGATACCAACGGCAACGGCACATGGGATGTGGGCGAGCCGTTCCAGGATTTGAACGGCGACGGCGTTTGGAACAACAACATTCCCACAACTTGGGTGAAAGCGACGCAGCTTACGCAAAACCCCGCAGTGATCAGCGCGTACCCGAGCGAGTGGCGGTTCGATTACACGAACATTCCCGCGAGCGGAACGGCGACGATCCAAGTGCGGCTGCGCGAGTTATCATCCGCAGCGTATAAGGACTTTAATTTAAGCGACGCCGCTGGGCATTACACCACGCTTGTTCGTCACGTCACCACCGCCGGTCCCAATACGAAGATGTTCGTCGCTTTCCCGCCGAACGATGGAGATCTCGTCGATTCGAATTACGTCATGAAGGTCTGGTTCAGTAAGTCGCTCGCCGACGGCATAGACACGCAGACTTTGATTAATCGTTTTCTGATCAAGCTGGCGAGCAGCGAGTCGGGTTCCTCGGCCAATGGCGTCGCGCAAAGCCGGACGAATTATCAGATCAACTACAATGTCACGAACGATTATCACGAACTCGCGTTTCAGTTGCCAAATCTTTACAACGATCAGCCCGACTTTTTACACACGATTGACGTGACCTACACGAATGTCGGGAATGCAACGCTCGAGGCCACCCGGTTAGTGAAGGCGCGTGCGGTCGCAGTCATCAGAGACGTGATCGTGACGCCGCCCGAAGTTGATTCCGACGGAAAACAGTACGTGATCACATTGCCGGATGTGGCATCACCGACGCAGGCGCAGCGCGCCGTCCCTATCCAAGTTGAAACTGATCTCAATGCCACGGGCACGGCAATCACCGTCACTCCCGATGTGGGAGTTGTGACCCCCGATCCGACAAATCCGAGCACCAACGGCACAAGCAAGTTCTGGAACTTCACCTGGAACTTGCCGTTGGATAACACCAGCCAGGGCAATTACCAATTGGTTTCCACTGTCACCGTCACCGCGCCTAACGGCAGCGCCACCGCCACCGCGACACGAAATGCGCAAGTCGTCTTTCGCCAAGTGGTCGCGGCAAATCCAAACAAGCAGGACGTCGATGATGACGGGCTTGGTTATTACCTCCCTTCTGGCGCAACAGCTTCGGTGCCGATCGAAACGACCGCGATTCCGCTACCGACGACAAACTCGGAAACCTGGACAAATGACCAGGTTCACCTTTGGGCCATCTCGGGTAAGACCGATCCACTCAATCCGGACACAGATGGCGATGGGCTTTCCGACGGCTTGGAGCTGGGTTGGGGGAGTGCGGTGGGCGACACAAACACAACGACCGATACGAACGGCGACGGGGTTCCGAACTTCCAGCCCGATCTGGATCCGCCAATTTACAATACGACAGATAACAGCAGCGCGCCCGCCGGACAGGATTACAGCTTCTACGATCCCTGGCCCTTTAATTTGAACAATTCACGCACCGACCAAATCGCCGGCACTGTAACCGATCCGAATAAGCCGGACACGGATGGCGATGGTTTGAACGACGGCCTGGAAGATCGCACCTTCGCCATCACGACATCGGGCGGAAACACTACATATCGATTGATTCACAATGGACGCGTCGACATCGGTGTGCCCGGTGCGAACGGTGTCCTGACCGTCATCGCGCACCCGCCAACCGTCTATAACACTTCGCAAATCGACAAGACGAAGGTGCTGGCACACGCGCCAAATGCTGTCTGGCTCGAGACAGACCCGAACAACGCCGATACCGATGGCGATGGAATCATTGATGGAGATGAAGACAGTAACCACAACGGAATTGTCGATCTTGCCATCATCGATCGGAATCAAACGGATGGGCAGGGCAACTTCGTCGTTTTGGCCACCCTGGATGATTTCAAAAAGAGCGTCACTGTCACCGGTTCGGCCGCCGGCTCGCAGTCGGCAACCTTCAGATATTCCGATTTTTGTTACACATTCGTCGAGCCGACCGATGGATTGACGTACACCTCGACCGCGCTCGACAAGGGCAAACTGAACGCAGTCTTTCGTCCAAGTGGAAATATCCGCGCGGACAAACTGGATGTTATTTGGCTCGAAACCGATCCGCGGCGTTTCAGTACGACTGGCGGTTTATTGCCCGATGGCTGGAAGTTACAGCACAATCTCGATCCATTTGATGATGGTGTACCGGGCCATTACAACCTGCACACGGGTAAGTTAATTACGAACACCGACAACGGCGACAACGGTGACCCAGATGGTGATGGCATCAGCAATTATCTGGAATATCTGAACGGGAGCGATCCTCACTTCGCGGGAACGCCGCCGCCTCCTCCGGCGGGGGCGATTACAATCGGACCAGGGTCGACTACGATTGTAGGTGCCGTAACCAACCGGCACGAATTCACCGATTGGAGCGCCAATGATCTAATCGCACTCGATCCCTACGACGGGGACGGCATCAATTTCAACCAGGGCGACGTTTACCACGCCTATGACGGCTTCGACTCATCGCGTGACATGGTCGCATTCTATGCGCACGACGGAGGCGCTGTCGCCCAGGGCGGCGACGGCAATTTCTATTTCCGGGTCGATATGCAAGACCTGAAGGCTTACGCGGAGCAGGGCAACCTCGACATTTATGTCGCGATTAATTTCGGTAATCCCGGAACAGGCGAATATAACTTGCCCGATCAAGTCGACACCGGCACGACGATGAAGTGGCAGGCGGTGGTGGTGGCATATCAATCTGACGTCGGCAGTGTTTATCTTTGGAACCAGAATTCCGCAACCCATTCCACTGCGATTGGTCAGGACCTCTCGCAATTCGGCGTGACCGTTCGCAATCAAAATACCGCGAACGGATTCAAAAAAGCGTATTACAATTCCGATCTCGACGCGGTGGAGTTCTCGATCAGCCGGCAGGCGTTGCTCGATGCCGGATGGAATGGGGTCGCTTCGAATCTGCTCTATCAGGTCTTCACAACCAAGGATGGCACGCAGAACAATCCGGTGGGTGCCGGAGATATTGGTGGCCGCTCAGACATTCGTGACTCAATTCGCAACGATAAAATCGCGTCGGACTATTGGCAGGACCAGCCAAACATTGCCGGTGCAAACAGCGTGTTAACTCAATATGTCGGCCTCAGCGCTGATAATGATCGGGGCAAACGCGTGAAGGTCATGAGCATTGTGCATGGCAACCAGGCGATTCAACCCGGCAGCGTGACACAAAACATGATCAACAACGGACAGGGCGCTGGCTACTACCGCGTCCTCGATGCCCACCAGGCGTTTAACGTTCCATTGACGCTGCACGTCACGCCCGCGCTCGCTTCGGCGATTCAATGGGCGAAGGTCGCATCGACGTCATCCAACACCTTCAAGGATGGCCCGGCGTTGAATGCCCGTATCGCCTCCCTCATCGGCAATGGCACGATTGATCTCCTCGGCAGCACCTTCTCCGATCACATTCTCGATTATTTCACGAGCGCATACAACATGGATAATGTCGGGCTGGCCAACGGCTTTCTGACCACGATTTACGGCCACGCGCCATCAACAAGTGTCTTCTGGACGCCAGAGCGCGTTTCAGATTCCGGGGTGCTGCAAAAAGTCTCCGATCTCGGCTTCAGCTACACCTTCATTGACCAGATGCGGCATGTCTTCAAATGGTTCGGTCGCAATTCCGCGCTTGGTAATGACGGTTACCGCATTAACCAAATCAATGGCACGAAGACGTTCGTGATCAGCGATGGAGTGAGCACTCAGCTGTTCCTCAACGACGATAATGGCCTGCCTGTTTTGCTGCGCCAGCTATTGAGCCGCAAGGCGCGCGATGGGCAGCAGGATCAAGTCGTAGCATTTGTTAATCAATGGGAAGACTTTGGTGTCAAGGCGAATGCCGACGCATACGATAAGAATATTCGGTGGCTCGCGAATCGTCCCTGGATTCAAATCGTGACGCCTGACCAGATTGCATCGAACCAGATCGACACCTCCGTGCCTCCCAACGGCAGCGGTACGCAGTGGGGGACGGTCGCCCGCGGCACTAACCTTTCCCTACCGAACGTGTCGAAAGATTTTCTCGATCACGCCACCGAGGAAAACTACAGCAACTGGTACGCGGGATCCGCTTTGGAGGAAAGTCTGCAGACGAAAGTTTTCAATATCCGCACCGGCGTCGCCATGCCGACTGCCTATGGTTTGTTAGGCTCGAGCGGCATCGTGAACTCAAGCTGGCAGTCGGTAAGCGGTTTCGTGTCGAGTCCGGCGAATGTTGGCCTATTCTCGCTGGCCCGGGCCGTGTTCCATGCCTCCGAGTTTGAGACCGCATTCCATAATCAAACAAACAACGACCTGACTAAATTCAGCACCGGCGCGTACATCAATCCGGACACAGGCTTCCAATCACTCGCCGGTTTCGCCAAGATCGCGCAATCGCAAACGCGGGAAGCAGCGATTTATGCCCGTGTAAACACATGGGCGCAAGCAGCGAACAACGGCACTTACGCCAGTTCGGTGGTCGCGGAGCAAACCGATGTCGACCTTGATGGGGAAAACGAGTACCTGATTTATAACGATCGCCTGTTCGCCTTGTTCGAAAGCGGCGGTCCGGCCAACCCGGCCAAGTCGCTCGGCGGCCGCATGGTTGGCGCCTGGTTGCGCGATATCGACACCGGTTACGTCTCGCAAGTAGTGGGAAATACCGCGAGTTACGCCGGTTCGGAAACAGAAGAAGAAGGCGCGGGCAATTTCAGTAATGGAGCGGTGAACGCATTCCGAACGTCGGCCTTTAAGGACTGGTTTGCCAAGACTGACAACGCCGGCAACGGGACCTTCCAGTACGTGAACGATTATTATTCCGTTGCGTCTGCGCCGTCAGGTACCGGGTGGAAGTTTACCAGCTCGGACGGCAAGATTGTAAAGACGATCACGCTCGCTCCTGGGAAAAGTGCGCTCCAGGCGAGCTATACCACGACTGGTTTTGTCCAGCTTTTTGTTCGCTTCGGATTGTCCCCGGATCTTCTCGACCTTCTTACTGCCGGACAATCACACCTCGGCAATTTGATCAGCAGCTCGCAGGAAGTTGATGTGTTTAACAATACCGCGAGCCGGACAGTGCGCGCTTATTTGCGCTTTGGAGGCACCGGCTATTCCGGGGCCATGTTCAATGCCTCGGCTAATGATTCGGACGCGAACGTTCTCGATACTGTGGCCATGCGCAATCAGGCTCAGACCCAACAAGTGGAGCTTCAGGGGAATGGCTCGATGAATTTTGCGCTTGGTTTTGAAACGGGCGCTGCGCTAACATATGATAGCGATGGGGATGGTTTGCCGGATTGGTGGGAAACGAAATACGGCCTCAATCCGAACGATCCAAATGGAGTAAATGGGGCGAATGGCGATCCGGATGGTGACGGCCGAACAAATCTGCAGGAATACATTCTGGGCACGAATCCAATTGTGGCTGACACTGGAAACTTCGGTCTTTCCATCACGCGCACTTCTTCGTCGAGCGTGACCGTCACCTTCCCGACCATCCATGACCGGATTTATCGCGTGTTTTATGTTAACAATCTTGGGGGCACCTGGCAGCAGGCCGGAAGCGATATTCTCGGCACTGGGTCGACAATAAATTATATCGACAACGGTACTGACACAGGATCGCCGCCGACCGTAGGTCAAAAACGTTTTTACAAACTGCAGGTCAGCTTAGTTCCGTAATTCTTATATGAAGTGTCGTCTCAGCTTTTCCCTTTTACTGTTTGCGATCGCGCTTCTATCGCTCCGCGCGACCGCTTTGGCGACGGTGATGACCGTAAGCGCAAATTCGATCATCGTTTCGCCGAGCGCGGTGGACGGTAATTACACGACGACACATTTGTTCATCGACGAAATCGCAGGAGACTCGGTCCCGATAACGATTTTCTTTGATCCGCAGACGACAAACGTGCGGACAGCTGAAGTTTTTACAAACCTCAATCGGCGCGACAAAGCGACGACCCTTTGGGCAAAGCACACGTTTACAGTCAGCGGTGTCGAGCAAAACGCGACCCGGCCTAGTAACGTCAACTTGATCGTAAGCGCGACTACCGACGTGATGCGCGGGAGCAGCGTCACTGTCTTCGGCACCGCAAATTACGACGGCACATATCGCGTGGTGTCGGTGCCGGCTGCAAACAAGATCGAGATCGCCAGGCCGTTCATGTCTTCACAGAGCGGCACAGTAAATTTGAATTACGAAGAAGGCATCGTGCCGTTCATTGGCAGCCAGATCGCTACCGGTGACGATTCGCATTACTACAAGACTTATACGATGAACGTCGGCGGGAACGGCTACTTTCTCACGCTTTTTGCTAGCAAAACGGGCGCGTATCGCATCACCGCGCGGTATCAGCTTAATACCGAAAGCGCTACGACTTGGCACTATTTCAACGATGACAATGGCCATCGCGATCACGCTGTGGTGGTGACGCCCAAGCTGGCTCGCGACATTCGGATGTATGAAATGAATCCGATCAACGTCAACGCGACCGGCACGCTGGCAAGCCAACGCGGCACCATTGCCGACCTCGCGGATAACACGAAGCGCTGGAACTTGAATTACGCTGCGACGCTCGGAATTAACTGGCTCTGGTTTCAGCCAATTCATCCCTTTGGCGTCGATGGCCGGCAAACCAGCGCGCAAAATATCAATGATCGCACATTTATTGGGTTCAACGGCTGTATTAACACCTCGTCGCCGAATGAAGACACTTATATCTGGAACCAGGGCAGTCCTTATCACGACGTGAATTATGGATTCGCGCTGGGCAGCCCGTACGCAGTGAAGAATTTTTTCGAGATCGAGCCGCGTCTCACTCGCAACGGTTCCGACCGCGCGGCGGCGAAAACCGAGTTTGCAAATTTCGTGGCGGCGGCGGACGCGGCCGGCGTTTCGGTGATGTTCGATGCTGCGTTTAATCACACGTCTTACGACGCGGAGTTCGGTAATCCCGGTGTGCAGCTTTTTGCGCCGGACAGCAACGCAACTGAGACTTCGCGCTTTCGGGATTACGAAGTGCGTTTTTATTCGCGGACAAGTCACTACGATCAGCGCGCGTCATATTACAACAGCCTATCGGATCCGAACAATCCCGACACGGATATCGCTGTCGCACCTGATCGCTATGATTTCGGCAAATTTCTTGACACGGTCGATGTTTATTTTGGCCGCTATGCTGCACTCGTTCCACAGCCTGGTGGCGCCAATTGCTCTCAATACCTTAATGAAGGCGACTGGGTCGATTATTCAGTGGGCGATGAAAGCTCCAGCGGCGACGGCAACGCGCACTTCGACACGATCACGCAGAACGTCTGGCATTATTTTGGGCAATATTTTCCTTACTGGCTGGCACAGACTGGCTATAGCGGCCACAACAGCACGCCAGCCGATGGGGATGCCACAACACGATTGATGCTCGATACCAAAGGCGTCGACGGTTTGCGCGCCGATTTCGGCCAGGGACTGCCGCCGCAATGCTGGGAATACATGATTAATGTCGCTCGCAACATCAAATGGACAACGGTCTTCATGGCCGAATCGCTCGATGGCGGGGTGGTCGGTTATCGTTCGGCGCGTCACTTCGACATTTTGAATGAAAACATCATCTTCTCACTCAAAAGCGCGGCGACGACGACTGATTATCGCGGCATTTACGATGCGCGTCGCACTGCTTACGGCCAGGGCCTGGTGCTTCTGAACACTATCTCGCACGATGAAGATAACTACAATGATCCGTGGCAGGCGGTCCTTCGCTATGCGGCCAATAGCACCATCGACGGCGCGCCAATGATCTTTCCCGGCCAGGAGCTGGGGATTGTCACCGATCCCAATGGATTCAATGGGTCAGGTTATAACTTTGGCTACGATTTGTTCGAGAAAAACTTCGGGAAGTGGATCCCGCTCTTCAAGACCTACAACTCGATGACACCGCTTTGGAACAATGTCGATCCGAGCAATCCCACATATAATTTCGACAATGCCCAGTTGAAACCGGTCTATGCCGGGATCAATGCAGCTCGCCAATTCAGTGGAGCATTGCGAAGTTCGAATCGTTATTACCTCAATCTGAAGGGGAGCGGCACGCCTCAGCAAAGCATCTTCTCGGTTGCAAAGTACGAGACTCCGAATGGTTCACCTGCAACGACAGATGTCGTGTTCGCGTTCGCCAATCTCGACCGCAATAATGATCAATCCGGTTTTTTCGATGTTAGTGTCTCGCAAAACGGCTCCAACCTTTTTGGAATCAAGAGCAACCGGACCTACGATGTGAAGAACATCGCCGCCTACCTCGGCGCATTTCCTGGTGCTGATCAGAATCGGCGGAATTATTTTCTAAACAGACAGACCGGCGCGAACTTGCTCAGCAACGGTTTGTTTGTCGGATTGAAGAAAGTCCCGAGCGGCCAGGCTGGCTGGTCGGCTACGCCATATGAAGCGCAATACTTGAAGCTCTACGATGTGACCGCACCCAGCACCACGCCTGGAACAGCGACACCGCCCAACGCCTATCTTTACGGTCTTGGCAATAATGTGACGGTGAGTTGGAATGCTGCTCCATCGGACGGTGAGGTTACTCCCTGCTATAAGGTGATCGTTAATGGTAATCCGAACCCCTTTGTCACCTGCTCAACGACCACCACGTTGTCCGGCTCGATCGGTGATACGCTCACCGTCGTTATACAAACTGTAAATCCAAGCGACAATAGTGTGACTGGTCCGGCCAGTTCGCCGGTGAATATCAAATTAATTGATCCGAACGGCGACGATGATGGCGATGGAATGACCAATTCCGCGGAAGACACGGCTGGCACAAATCCATTCGACGCCAATTCGAAGTTTCGCATAACGAGCGTGACCACCTCCTCCGTGACTTGGACGACGGTTCCTAATCGGAAGTATCAGCTCCAGGTGGCCAATACTCCTGTTAGCACGTCGTTCATGCCGATCGGGCCGGTAATCACGGCAACGGGCAGCAGTTTTTCGGAATCGGTCAGTGTGTCGCCACCCGCATTTTTCCGAGTTCAGATTGTGCCGTAAGATTCTTTTAGCCGTGCGGCAGCTGTCGGGCTACCACCTGCCGAAGGCGCCCGCCGCGGTTTGTGTTTAGCGCCAAAGGCGCAGCGTTCATAACAGCCTGGGGCAGCGCCCCAGGAATCCATACGTGCGACAGCACCAGCGCTGAAAGCGCGATTCATTAGGAAAGTGACAAGTGACGAGTGACAAGATTTCCGCTAAGACACGCGGATGGAAAAGAAAACATAAAACCACAGAGATCTTGTCGTCTGGCAGAAAGGTATCGAACTCGCGAAACTGCTTTATCCCCTCTCGGCTCAATTTCCTTCTGAGGAGAAATTCGGGCTGATAAGCCAGATTCGGCGCGCAGCCGTTTCAATCCCGTCAAACATCGCCGAAGGGCAAGCACGCCACACAACTGGTGAGTTCATTCAATTCATCTCTCATGCAGAGGGATCGGTGGCTGAGGTGGATACTCAACTGTTTCTCGCTGTTGAGCTTGATTTTGTCAGAAACGAACAGGCGGCTCGCTGCTTCGATTTGCTAGGGGACGAACGTCGCATGCTCAACGCCCTGCGACGTCGGCTTGCTGGACAGAGCTGAATCCAACTTGTCACTCGTCACTCATCACTCTTAATGAATCGCGCTTTCAGCGCTCCGTTCATCATGGGATCAGTATCTCGCCGCGGCGAGCTGGTATGAGACGGCGCCTTCAGCGCTAAATACCATGCCTGCCGGAAAAATATTGCGTCGTTATTAACAAATCGACAGAGTGAAGCGCTGTCGATTTGACTCCTCTTTGATGCGCCTCTTCGCACCAACCCTGCTTGCCCTGGCCATATCGAGCTCTGTGTTCCCAGCGGAAATCACAGGTAACCCGCCCTGGGCGGCTGAGGCGATTTTTTATCAAATTTTCCCCGAGCGCTTTTGCAATGGCGATCCGAGTAATGATCCGACGCGCGATTCGCTCGAGCAACCGATCAAGCCCGGCCCGTCGTGGCGCATTTCTTCCTGGACCGCCGATTGGTACGGGCGAGACGAATGGGAAAAGGAGTTGGGGCCGAATTTCTATCGGGATGGTGTTTTAGATCGGCGCTACGGGGGCGATCTAAAAGGCGTGCTCGATAAACTCGATTACCTTAGCGACCTCGGCATCAACGCAATTTATTTCAATCCGCTCTTCTATTCGCGTTCCCTGCACAAGTACGACGGCAATTCCTATCATCACATCGATCCATTTTTCGGCCCGGACCCAAAGGGCGATCTCGCCATCATCGCCGGCGAATCAAGCGACCCGAAAACATGGGGATGGACCGCGGCGGACAAGCTATTTCTGGAGCTTCTGAAGCGATGTCACGAGCGCGGTATGCACGTGATCATCGATGGAGTTTTCAATCACACCGGGCGCGATTTCTTTGCCTTCAAAGATATCCGCCAGAACCAACAGCATTCGCGCTACAAAGATTGGTACGTCATTAAGAGTTTTGACGATCCAAAAACGAAACGGAACGAGTTCAGTTACAAGAGCTGGTGGGGATTCGCTTCCTTGCCCGCTTTTGCGCCTTCCGCTGATGGCAAAGATATGCATCCTGGACCGAAGGCTTACATTTTTGAGGCAACCAAACGATGGATGCAACCGCGCGGAAAGCGAGACGATGGCATCGATGGGTGGCGCCTTGATGTGGCGGAAGAGCGTCCGGCTAAGTTCTGGGCCGACTGGAACGCGCTAGTCCGGCAGCTAAATCCGAACGCCTATACCACCGCGGAAATCTGGAAAAATGCGGCCGACCTCGTAAAGAAAGGCGGTTTTTCCGCTTCCATGAATTACAACGCCTTTGCCATCCCGGTAAAAGGGTTCTTAATCGACAATAACATTGCGCCTTCGAAATTTGCGCAATTGCTCGATCAACGCCGCAAAGAATTCCCGCCGGCCACCGCCGCGGTTATGCAAAACCTGGTTGATTCACACGATACGGATCGCGTTGCGTCGATGATCGTGAACGGCGAAGGAACAGTCTACAAGAATCCCGATGAGATCGAGTTCAATCAAAACAGCGGGCCGAACTCGTCGCAAAGTTACGACATCCGCAAACCGAACGAGCGTGAAAGAAGTATTCAGCGATTAATCGTTCTGTTTCAAATGGCCTATGTCGGTGCCCCCATGATTTATTACGGCGATGAAGCGGGAATGTGGGGCGGCACGGATCCGGATGAGCGGATGCCCATGGTGTGGCCGGATATGAACTTCGAGCCGCAAGCAAACGATCCGCGCGGAAAGGAACGCGAACCGGATGAAGTGAAATTCGATGAGGCGCTATTTAAATTTTATAAAGAAGCGATCGGCTTGCGTCGGCAGCATGATGTTCTGAATCATGGTGAATTCAGGGTTGTAACTATCGATGACGTGCAACGTTGTATTGTTATCAGCCGCCGCTCCGCCAAAGAAACTCTTCTCATTGCCGTCAATCGCGGCGAGCAGCCAGCGCATCTCGATCTTCGCCTCGCTTCAAATAAGCTCACGCCAATCTTCGTCACACAAGGCGAGATCGATGCGGTAAAAACACAGACTGGCGCAATCGGAATCGAAGTCACATTGCCTCCGCTCACAGGTGCCGTCTTCGCTTACGAGTGAGCGACGTCGCGGACAAATTCTGGGGAGCGCGCGCGTCTCGCGTGTCTGGTTTCGGCGTCTCGCCGAAACAGTCTTTTTCTAAAATGAAAGTTCGCAAAGACGAGGCGTCTTCGCCAACACGCGAGACGCGTGCGCTACCCGGACTGACCTTCCACTGCAGGGAGCGCCTTTTTGGGATTTCGATAGTGATATGCATTGCGGCATGTTTGTGCGCGTGCAATCGCGCAACCGATTTACGCACCCACGTTCTTATCTGGCATCAGAAAATCGGCGGTGAACGCGATTTATTTAATGAGGAAGCGGCCCGGTTCAACGCCGCTCATTCCGACGTTGTGGTCGATACCCTTTACAAAGAAAACGAAGAGCTGCGCAATCTGTTTGTTATTGCGGCGGTGGCGGGGCAAGGGCCAGACATCATCTATGGCCCGGCTGACAATGTCGGCGTCTTCGTCACGACACGGACGATCATGCCGCTGGAGGGAATCTTTTCCGACGAGTTTTTCTCACGGTTCATCCCGCAGGGGGTCGTTCGCTGGAAAAATGCATCGTGGCTGGTCGGCGACCAAATTGGCAATCACCTAACGTTGGTCTACAACACCGAGCTCGTGCCAAAGCCTCCCGCGACTTTCGACGAATTAATCGCCATCGGGCAGAGCCTGACAAAGGATTTCAATCATGACGGTAAAGTCGATCAGTATGGCCTAACGTGGAATTATCGGGAACCGTTCTTCTTCATTCCATTTCTGACCGCTTTCGGAGGCTGGGTGATGGATTCAAGCGGGCATCCCACTTTGGACAACGAGCAAACTGTCCGTGCGATCCAATTCGTTCTCGATCTGCGGGATAAGTACAAGATCATTCCCAAAGAGGGCGATTACGAAATCGCCGATATGCTTTTCAAAGAGAAACGCACCGCCATGATTATCAACGGTCCCTGGTCCTGGGCCGGTTATCATGTTCCGAATGGAAGCAGGGTCGCTCCGCTGCCGTTTAACTCCCAAACCGGTCTTTGGGCGCAACCGATGATCTCAGCCAAAGGGTACTCGGTTAATGCGAACACGGCCCAAGCGAAACTGCCGGCGATTCGGCAGGTAATCGAGTTTCTTTGCAGTGGGGAGGTGCAAGCGGAAATGTCGACCAGATTGTCAACCACGCCGGTCGACCGAACCGTGCTCGAATCCAGTGCAACTCGGTCGAATCCGACGTTGGCCGCATCGATGCAACAGATAGAACATGGACGTCCCATGCCGATCTTGCCGCAAATGCGCGCCATTTGGGAAGGGATGCGCGGTCCCTATCAACTGGTTATGAACGGCGCGATCACAGCCCAGGAGGCGGCTAAGCGCATGCAGCGCGAGGCCGAAAAGAATATCGCGGACAGTAATCTATGACTCGTTAAACCGTTAAAGCGATGAAGAGTTGAAGCGTAGGAGAATTTAAGCGCGTGACCGTGCTGGCACTTCCCGCTTCAACGCTTCAACTGTTCAACCCTTCAACGAAGAAATGAGCGACAAATCGAAAGTTCGTCTTTTTCTCGCCTTCCTGCTCGGTCCGGCCCTGCTCGTGATCCTGGCCGTAATCGCTTTTCCACTTCTCTTCAACTTCGTTTTGTCGTTCTCAAATGCGAACATCTATCATATCCGCGACTGGCGATTGATCGGCTTCGCTCAGTACGCTTCGGTTTTTCGGCAGCAGCTGTTCTGGTCGATCTTGTTAAAAACGATTATCTGGACACTCGTGAACATTGTGTTTCATGTCACGATCGGGGTCTTTTTGGCGGTGCTTTTGCATCAAAAGTTTATCCGCGGAAAATCAGCTTGGCGCGTCGCCTTGATCCTGCCGTGGGCCCTGCCGCAGTACATCACCGCGCTGACGTGGCGGGGGATGTTTAATTACGAATATGGTGCGGTCAACCTATTGATCACCAAATATCTGCACCTCCCGCCCGTGCAATGGTTGACCTCGCCACTTGAAGCCTTTCTCGCGGTAATCATTACGAACATTTGGCTTGGATTTCCATTTATGATGGTCATTGCGCTCGGAGGGCTGCAATCAATTCCGGATGACCTTTACGAAGCCGCCGATGTCGACGGGGCTTCGAAGTGGTTTCAGTTTTGGAATATTACGGCGCCGTTGCTTCGTCCGGTCATGATTCCCGCGATCACCCTGGGAGTGATCTGGACCTTCAACAATATCAATGTCGTTTGGCTGGTTTCGAATATGGGTGAACCGGCAGATTCGACCCATATTCTTGTCTCCTACGTCTACAAAGCCGCATTCAACATGTACCGATTTGGCTGGGCGGCCGCGCTCTCGGTCGTGATCTTTGCGATCCTGATCACCTTCTCACAAGTTTTTCTGAAGAGAACGCGTGCCGTCGAATCAATTTATTGATCTGGCGTAACCGTCCCTGCGACCGGGTGGGTGTTTAGCGCCAAAGGCGCGGGCTCATACCAGCCTGGGGCAGCGCCCCAGGACGGCGATCGCATCGACAACGAGCGCTGAAGGCGCGACTCAAGGGACCCGTTCGCTCTCACGTCCCACACATCGCGCTCATGGAACCCAAAGCGGAGCGAAAGGGCGCTGGAATGAATCGCGCTTTCAGCGCTGGTGCTTTCGCACGCACGCCTTCCTGGGGCGCTGCCCCAGGCTGCCATGAACGGCTGCGCCTTTGGCGCTAAACAGTTGCGTGGGCGGCGTCGCGCGCAGCGCCGTGGCTATAGAAGCTACAATCCGCCAACTTTTAGCTCGAAATAGCAGGCCGTCAGCGGGGGAATTTCAGCAATCAGAATTCCATGCTCGCTCGCTTCCGCGACGGATGAGCTTGCCGTAGCTCTTTCTTTTGCTGCTAGACGGTCGACTAATCGCAAATCGGAATTTCGGTATTGCGAATCGAGTCCGAGTGATTTGATCACAGACTCCGGTAAGATGATCCGGACATCTTTCAACGCGGTGGTCGGATTGAGGTTTACCACGACGAGAAATCGCTGAGCACTATTAACGTCGTATCGAAGAAAGCTATACAACCAATGGCCGCTTGGTTGCTCGTTCGGCAAACGGCCATACCTCGGGTTATCGCGGTTTGCTGCATTTAGCCCAATACAAATGCCATCGCGAAATGCCGGCTCGCTCGTCAGATTGACCAAGCGGCTATAGAAAGCACGCAGCTCTCTTTGCTCAGGAGAGAGACGGTTGCCATCGTATTTGTGGTCGTTGACCCATTTTATAAATTCCGGCATCGACCAGTAATCGAAGATCGATGTGCGGGCGTCATTGCCACCGAATCCTTCCAGGCCTTCGCCCGGCTCGCCAACTTCCTGGCCGTTATAAACCATGATTGGACCACGCGAGAGACCGTAGAGGATCGCCGACACGGGCGGTCCAACTTTCATCCCGAGTCCGCCCCATTGCGTTTTGGCGGCCAGCCGCACCTCGTCGTGGTTCTCGGCATAACGGAGCGAATTTTCGAAAATAAAATCATAAGCGCGGACTCCATCGATGTCGTTCGCCCAACCTGGGCCCTCATAGATTTTTTTTATCGCGCGATAGGTGGGATCGTCATAGACGGC
>Ga0070706_100001049_pt1 | contig 30004 bp, 24 predicted proteins | sample KBSK5501metaG_FD_65476 | JGI IMG/M metagenome (GOLD analysis project Ga0070706, IMG submission 65476) | Corn, switchgrass and miscanthus rhizosphere microbial communities from Kellogg Biological Station, Michigan, USA - KBS K5-50-1 metaG | ecosystem: Host-associated > Plants > Roots >... | reverse complement strand
GGGGACCGGCCCCCCCCACCGACGGCCGTTCGGGCCTGAACGGACGCCGCAGCGGCAGTGTCAGACGACGGACTGGAATCGGCGCCCCATCCGCCGGCGGGCGTTCTCCCGGAACGCCCGCTCCTCGATGCGATCCGCGATCGAGACCGCAAGGCCATTGCGCGCTTTGTGGATCTCCACGCGGACGCTGTGTACGCCTTCGTCCATCACCGACTCGATCGTCCAGAGGTTATCGACGACCTCGTCCAGGAGACCTTTCTCGCCGCTTCGAGTGCGCTTGCGCACTTCCGCGGCGAGAGCGAAATCCGGACCTGGCTACTCGGCATCGCTCGCCACAAGATCGGCGATTACTATCGAGAGAAGCTGCGAGAGATCGTGCTCGCCGACGAGCTCGATAAGGAGAGTCCACCGGCGAGCCTGACGGTCGCGCCCAAACTGGACGAAGAGCTCGACCGGCAGAGGCGAGACGCCAGGACGCGGCGCATCCTCTCGACACTGCCCGACCAATACCGCACCGTCCTCGTCTGGCGATATTGGGATCAACGACCGGTGGCCGAAATGGCCGCGATCACAGGTCACACGGAGAAGTCGATCGAGCGCCTGCTCGACCGGGCACGGCGGCTCTTTCGAAGAAAGTGGATCGATGAATAACGCCGACGACCGCAACGACGACTTCTTCGAACGCCTGTCTGAGCCCGCACCATCGCAGCTTCGAGCCCCGGCGCGCCTGAAGTCTCGCATCTACTCGGCCTTGATGCGTCGGGCGGCCGAAGCGGGACCGCTGCGCTCGCTCACCGCTACGGAAGAGGTGGGATACGCGCTTTGCGTCTTCGAAAAATTTGTTCAGATTCTGCCGCTGGGCACGACGCTCGACTCCCTCAACTACTGTCGCGTCTGTCACGGACGCATCCTGGGCGAGAAGTTGGACAGCGCTCCGATCTTCTGGAAGGGCTGTCCGTATGCGGACTTTCACAGTCGCTGACGAGTCCGGGATCTGATTCGCGATGGCCTTCCGGCGCTGGCTAATCTCTCCGATCCGGCGGCCACGCCATATGGGCGGCTCCCGCTCTCCTCAGCGGTTCCGCCTCGGTGACCGACACGCCGGCCGCCCTCGCGATCGACTCCCGCGGCAACCTCATCGTGACGTGCTGCGCCTTCAACGGCACCGACTACGACTGGGCAACCCTCAAGTACGACGGCCAGAGCAGTGCGACACTGTGGGGGCCGGTGCTCATGGATCGCGGGCCGGACAGCGCGGACATCCCGTGGGCGATCGTTCCGGACCGCAACGACGACGTCCCGCCCGGCTCCTTCGCCGCGGACTGGATCGAGGACCCCTTCAACCGCGCAATCCCGCCGATCTACTGCCCCGGCAAGCCCAACACCCGCGGTCAGATGGCGGTGTTCCTCGTCGAGACGTTCTTCGCACCCTGGGTCGAAGCCGGCGGGCCCGTGGACGGGCCCGCCGCTTGAAACCCGGGACTCTCAGAGACTAGCTGGGAATGGGGCCTTCCGGCACGTGTACCTCCTTGCCGGCTCGATCCCTGAGCCGGCGTAGAGGCGGACCCGGAGCGCTCCACTCCGCCTTTTCGAACGATGAAGTGTCTTAGAAGGGCCCTTCTTGAGGCACCCCTGCGCGGATTTTTTTCGGTCTTAGGAGTATTGAGGGCCGGCGCGACGCTGCAGCTGCAGCTCCGCCTGCTGTCGGAGGCTCCCGAGCTTCTCGAAATCGGGATGAGCCCCGGACAACGCCTGAGCGATCTGGAGGGCGACCGTCCGGTCGAGGGTGCGATCCCTCGCGAACTCGTCGACGAACAGCTCGAGCCGGTGCCGCGCCCGCGCTAGATCTCCGTGGCGCGCCCAGCTCTCGATCTCGTGAAGCTTCGCGAGCAGCGCGCTCGCGCGAAGACCGGAGTCCGCGTAGTATCCGGCGGCGCGCGACAGAGACATCGCCGCGTGACGAAAGCGGCCCGCGGAAAAAAGGACGTCGGCGAGCCCGTGTTGTAGATATCCAAGCCACGATCGATGCTCCTCGCGCGAGAATCGGCGCAAGGCGCGCGCGTATTCACGCCGCGCTTCGTCGAGCCTTCCCAACAAATGGAGGGAGCTCCCCATGCTGTTGAGCGCGCCGACGTAATTGCTCCAGAGCTCGTACCGTTCGAACACCGGAAGCGCCCGCCGGTAGGTCTGGACCGCCTCGTCGAGACGGTCGAGACCTCTAAGTGCCATTCCCTCGGCAACGGTCGCACGAGCGGCCAGATCCTCCAGGCCGCAGGCCTCGAAGGTCGCCCGGGCGCGTCGAGCGAGCGCGAGCGCCGAAGCGGGCTCGCCCGAGAAAAACCTCCGCTGGGATTCGATCAGCTCGACGAACGCGAAGCTCGTCTCGTCGCCGTCACTGCGCGCAAGGGATCGGTAGGCGGTGACCAGGTGCGCCCGGCTCTTCCGAACCTGCTTCATCCAGAGATTCGCCTGAGCGGCGAGAACGTGAGCCTGAACCCAGAGCGCGACCCACGGCACCATCCGCGCGGCGACGTTCTCCGGTGGATCCGAGGACTCTCGTCTGAGCCTTTGCAACACGGTACCGGCGAATTCGAGCGCGCCGACCGGCCCTTCGGCGATCCGGCGGCCCGACTCCTTCAGCGCGTAGAGCAGCGCGAACCGCTGCTCGGATCGGTCGAAGGAGAGATCCCGGATCGTGGGGGACAACCGCTTCGGATCGCGCACAGCGTCGAGAATCGCTTCCGAAGACGTGATCGCGGCGTCGGAGGCGAGCACCGCGTCGACGCCCACGGAAGCGCCCTTCTTCGCCCGGCGCGTTCCGTGCGCCGCCGGCCGGGGGCGCCGACGAAAGGGATCTCCGGGAAGGAACTCCGACGAGTCCTCCTCCGCAATTCCGCCGCGACTCGCCACCCGATGAAGCTCGGAATCCAGAACGCGCACGTCCGCGAGCGTCTGCCGGCAGTCGGAGCAATCCTCGAGATGCGATGTGACCGTTCTGACCTCGTCAGCGTCGAGGTCGCCGGCCGAGTGCTTGAGCAGCGTGAACTCGTCCAGGTGCTCCTTCATGCGAGGCATGCCCTCAGCTTCTTCAGGCACCGGCTGATCGCCTTCGGCACGGTCGAGGAAGCGAGCGAGAGCCGTCGCGCGGACTCGCGGAGGCTCTCGCCCTCGACGTAATGAGCGTGCAGCAGTCTCCGGCAGGAGGACGAGACGCCCTCGAGAGCCTCTCGGAGCGCCAGTCGGCGGTCCATCCAGTCGAAAGAGACCCCCTCGGCCCCCGATGCGGCGTCGCCGGCACCGTCCGAGAAAACCCGTCGCTTGGCGGCGCGGCCGCCGACGAACCGCGCGCAACGCGCGCGGAAAACCGTGAAGACGAACGATTCGGGGCTCCGGACGTACGCACGTTGACGGAGCAGCTCGAGCGCGGTTTCTTGAAGGAGGTCCTCTGCATCGGCCGAACCGATCTCAAACCGAGAGTGCGCGTAGCGAAACAGCTTTCCGCGCTCCGCGGGGTCGAGCAGAATGGTCTCGGCGACCTGGCGGGTCGTTTGAGGGGCGCTCGCCTCCATGCGTACGATTGACTCCTGGAAATGAGAGTCCATCGTATCTCGGCGGGATCCCCTCGCTACGGGAAAAATCCAGGCCTGCGGGTCCGAGTGCGTCTACACTGTCCGGCACTCATGAAAAAGACCGAGATCGACTCGACCTCCGCGGCCGAGCACCTGGCCTTTGCCCTGCCGATCCTCGAGCGTGCCCTCAAGCTGGTGCGTTCGCCCGATCTGATCGCGATGATCGCGGGCTCGATCGCATTCGCCGAGGGCGCGCGCGACAAGCTGGCGCGCTCCCGGCGGATCGAGGTCGCACGAAGGCCGGTCGATGCGAAGGCTTCCGCAGACGCGCCCTAGCCCTGGCCCTGACGCGCGGCCGGCGGGGGCACGGCCCCTAGAAGATGAAGCCGAGGTTCACCGGCACGATCGTGAACCGCGAGCCGTGGGTCGTGATCGTATCGGCGAACCGGTTGCCGTTCGTCGAGACGCTCACGTACTTGCCTTCGACGAAGATGCGACTGTTGCCGGCACCCAGCGGGAACGCGAAGCCCGTTCCGGCGTTCCAGCCGAACTTCGTCGTCGTATCCGAGAACACGTTGCCCGTGTCGACCTCCTGACCCCGGAATCGCAGGTCGTAGACGCCGACTCCCCCCATCACGTACGGCTGGAAGCCGCCCGCGAAGCGCGGTCCGATCACGAGGTCCCCCTCGCCCGCGATGATCCGGGTCTTGCCGTTTCCGAAGAAGAGCTGCAGCGCGTCCGCCGTCTTCAGCTCGCTGTACAGGCCGTCGAAACGAAGGCCGAGCGGCGCATCGCCGAAGTTGAAGGCGAGCAGCGCTCCGGCGTTCCAGCCGGTCTTGAAGACGTCCTTCTGGTCTTGAACAGGAAAATCCGCGCCACCGAAAACGCCGAAGCGCACGCCGGGCGCCCCCTGCGCACTCGCGATGCCGTAACACATCGAGAAACCGAACAACGCGACCAAGACTGCGAGAAGCCGCCGTTTCATGGGAAAGTCCTCCGCTTTCTCTTTGCGCTCAGTGAGCGCGTCAGACCCAGGCCCGCTCTGGAGAAATGCAACGTTTCCGCCAACCCAGAACGGAAGCGTCGCCCGTTTAGCGGGGTTTTAAGCGATTGGCTCTTTGCGCGCTAGGGATCCGTCCGAGCGTGCCCGAGGCGATCCCGTCGCCGCCGAGCCTGCGCGAGCCCGAGGACCACCGCCGCGTGAGGAGGACGATCCAGAAGAGATTCGATCCGACGGCCGCCGCATAGAAGAACCAGTCGAGCCGTCGCAGCGCCGCCAGAGGAATCAGCAGGTACACGAAATCCCGGCTGGCGATCCGCTCGAGAGCGCGAGACGGCGCTCGCCCGCTCCGCGAGGTCCGCAAAGCGAACCACCAGAAGACGAGCGCGCTCGTCAGAACGCCCGCGGCAAGAAGCGCCGCCGCCGGCCCCCAGGCTGCCGACGGGCGCGTCCTGCGGACGTGCGCCGCCACGGCCGCCAGGACCGAGAGGTTGACGACGTGATCGCCGAAGAGATCCAGCCGCTCGCCCCGCTCGGTGGACATCAGCTTGATCCGAGCGACTTCTCCGTCACACCCGTCCAGAATCGCCGAGAGCCAGACGAGACCCACGCCCAGGAGCGACTCCGCGTAGCCGCCGGACGCCAGGAGCCACGCGCCGCCCAATCCGACGGCGATGCTGATGGCGGTGAGCTGGTTCGGAGTCACCGGCGTCTCGACCCAGAGCCTCGAGAGAGCCGTGGAAATTCGGCGGTCCAGGCGACTCAAGTAGCCGTCGCTCTCGCGTCCCGCCTTCGCGAAGAGACCCTTCCGCGCGCGCGCGATCTCCTCCGGATCCCTCAGGGGAACCCAAGCCGTCGCCGGCGCGTCGACGCGGCGCACCGAGGCGGACTCGAGCGCGGAGTCGAGCCCCGCGCCCTCGGACCAGCCGTCGCCGAAGGCAACGCCGGCGGGCTTGTAGAGGCAGACCGGCCGACCGTTCCAGATCCATACGGAGGTTTCGCGGCGGCTCCGCGCTTCGCGGCAGAACCGGAGCAGGCCCTCCCCGTCGGGAATCCCGCGGCCGTCCAGCACGATCGCCGGGGAGGCGGAGGCGATCTCCGCCGGAAGGGTCGAAAGAGTCTCGACGCGGCCTGGCAGCCTCCGCAGAAGACCGCGCCATCGCCTCCGGAACCGGTCCGAGGCGCCGCAGAGGAGGATCCGCTCGACGGCCCCCGACGCGACGAGCCGATACAGTGTGCGGATCACGGCGGGAACGCCCGCAAGGACGGACGAATCCCGGGGGATGCAGACGATCGTGGTGGGTCCGTCCGGCATCGACTCAGTCATCGTCGCGCTCGAGAGCGCGAACGAAGGCGGCCCTGCGCGGCGGCGGCATCGGCGAGTGCGGACCCTTGACCGAGCGCCACAGGATCTCGTTCAGCTCCGCTTCGGACGTCCGGTCCGCCTCGTCGAAGTCCATCTCCAGGGAGGCCTGCGCACCGTATGCGCCGGGAGCATTCCTCTCGTCGAGCGCGATCGAGGCCGGCCGGGCGGTGAAGGGTCGCGTGTCCGGCGCGCTCCGAAACGCTCCGAACATCGGCGCGGCGGCCGCGTCGTACTGGCTCATCGGCGGGAGCCCCAGGATGAGCTCGATCGTCCGAAGCATGGCGCACGTCGTGTAGAGCGTCGAATCGACGGCCCCGCGCCGCGCCCAGGGGCTGGCGACCAGGGCGACCGAGCGGTGCGCGTCGACGTGGTCGGGGCCGTCCTGCGCGTCGTCTTCCAGCACGAAGATCGCCGACTCCTTCCAGTATCGGCTCTTCGAGATCGCCTCGACGAGCCGGCCGAGGGCGCGGTCGTTTTCCGCGATCATCGCCCGCGGCGTGAGGGACCCGGGACGCGTGCCCGCCGTATGATCGTTGGGCAGGCGAATGATCGAGAGCCGCGGCAGCCTGCCGTTGCGCTCGTACTCGCGGAGCTCCTTCAGCCAGGCATCGACGCGGCGCCCATCCGGAATCGCGAGGTCCCACGGCGGATAGTTCGGTGCGATCGCGCCGCGCAGCCCGGGCACGGAGGCTCTGTACGGAGGCGCTCCCGCGTCGTCTCCGTCCGGCTCGACCTGGCGCGACACGGCAAACTCGCCGTAGCTGCGGACGGAGACGCCGGAGCGGCGGCAGAGGTCCCAGATGTATCCCGCGGCCGGCGCCGTGACGTTTCCGTAGGCGTTGCGATTCGGGCCGCCGCCGGTCGAGAGAAACTTGCCGCCGCGATTCCCGTAGAGCTGCGGCCAAAACTTCTCGACCACATCGGTCGCGTAGGCCGCCGTCGAGAACGCATGGCCGTCGTAGCTCACCTCGGCATCGACGTAGAAATTGTCGAACAGCACGAACTCGCGAGCCAGAGCATGGGCGTTCGGAGTCGTCTCCTCGCCGAACAGACACAGGTTGGCGTCGCCGTCGCCCGTCGGCACGTCGCCGAGGATCTGGTCGTACGTGCGGTTCTCGCGGATGACGTAGAAGACGTGCCGGATCGGCGAGACCGCGCCGACTCGCGACGGGATCGGCGAGCCGCGGGGGCGGCGCCCGGATGCGGCGACCGGCGCGTCCTTCGTATAGCGGCTGATGCGATATACCGTGCGCGTGTACGCGGCGAGCGCCTCGTCGTCGGGCGTCGGAACGACCGACAGCGCTCCCGTCAGCAGGTCCCGGACGGTTCGGCCCGGCGCCGGAACTCCGGGCTGGGGCCCTCCAGGGTTGGAATGCGAGGTCAGTCCCTTGCCCGAGAGAACCAGGATGCGCGCGTCGTCCCGATCGAATGCGGCGGCGGTCGGATACCAGCCGGTCGGCAGGAATCCCTCGATCCGGCTGTGTCCCGGAGTCGCGACGTCCACCACCGCCACCGCGTTGTTGTCGGCGTTGGCGACGAGCAGCCGACGGCCGCTCCGGGAGAGCGCGACGGAATTCGGCGTCGAGCCTTCCGGCGCGCCGGGGAAGAGCGACACGCCGATCTGCTCCGTGGCGCGTCGCGAGGCGCGGTCGAGCACCCACACCGCGTTCGTGTTGGCGCACGCCACGTAGAGACGCGTTCCGTCGGGCGACTCCACCATCGCGTTCGGATGCTCGCCGGTCGCCGATTCGCCCTGCCGCTCCAGGGTCGCCGCGTCGAAGAAAAGCACCTCGGAACCGCCCCAAAGCGAGACGTAGAGCGTCTTCCCATCGCGCGACACCAGGCAGGTGTAGGGCTCCGCCTCGAGCGACGCGGTTTTCAGCACGGCGCCGGACTCCAGATCCACCGCGGCGACCGATTGACCCAGCGGATTGACGGCGAACAGGCGGCGGCCGTCCGGCGAGACGGCGATGCCTCCGACGAAGGTCGGCGGCCGGGGTGCCTCGATCGCGATCGTCCTCGAAGGCTCGAGGACCCCGTCTCGCCACGAGAGCTCGGAAACCGAATTGTCGGCGGCTCCCGAGCAGTAGAGCCGCTGGCCGTCGGGGTGCCACGCGAGACCCAGCCACGCGTTCTCCAGAGGCAAGCGGCTCGAGACGGAGAAGCGCTCCAGGTCGACCACCGTCAACGACGGCTTCGCATAGCCGTTGTTCGTGACGACGAGGAAGCGCCCGTCGGGTGACTCGGCCATCGCGAGCGGCAGATCGCCGATCGAGAGATGGCGACCGGCCGGTGCGATCGTCCATCCGTTCGGCAGCAGCGTATCGCCGCTCATGGGCCCGGGGCGCCGCGGGATGCTTCGCGATGCGGCCCCGCAGCCGAGCAACACCGCCAGCGCGAGCGCGAGCCGGGCAACCCGTCGAAGGTGTCGGTCCACGCCGCGGAGGGTAGCAGGTTGCCGAAAACTTCGGAGCTTCAGGTTTCAGGTCGCGTCACATCCTGAAACTCGAAACTTGAAACTTGAGACCCGAAACCGGAATGCTCCGCCGGGAGCGCTTCGTTTAAACCCGGCAGGAGGATGCCGATGAGGAAGATCGTTGAGATCGGTTTCTTGACCCTGGCGCTGTCCGCGGCGGCGACCGCGGCGGAGATTCACGGGACCGTCAGCGACAACGGCAAGCCCGTCGGTCAGGGGGTCTCTCTGAAGCTCGAGTGCGGCGCCGCATCCGCGAGCGCCACGACGGACGAATTCGGTTCCTACAGCCTGAAGATTCCGGCGACCGGCGAGTGCGCGCTCTCCGTTCAGTACAAAGGGTCGAATCCCTCGCTGAAGGTCACGGTCTACGAGAAACCGAGCCGCTACGACCTCGTGGTCAAGCAAGAGGGCGGAAAGACGACGCTCGCGCGGAAGTGATGGCGGAGCAGCCGGCGACCCGTCCCGCGCGCGACGCGTGGGACAAGGCGCAAATCATCCTTCAGCCCGTAGGGGGATTGCTGACGGCGATCGCCGTCGCGGTGCTCGGATTCTGGACCTCGAACTACCTCCGCCAGCGCGAAGGACGCGAGGCCGTGTTGCGCGAACGCATGCAGACGAGCGAGACCAATGCGCGTCTCTATTCGGAGCTCATCAGCCGGCGCGAGGAATCCGACAGCGCCCTGCGCAAGGACATGTTCACGTCGATCATCAACTCGTTCCTCAAGGAAGGGCCGGCGACCCTCGAGCAGAAGATGCTCAATCTCGAGCTGCTCGTCTACAACTTCCACGAGTCGCTCAACCTGAAGCCTCTGTTCCTCCACATCCAACGGCTGATCAAGGGGAGTCCGGCGCATCGCGAATCCCTCGCGCGCCTCGATCGCGTCGCCGATGAGGTCATCCACAAGCAGATGCTGGTCATCCAGGAGGGTGGCACCACATTCGACGCCACGCTGAACTGGAAGACGCTTTCGTTTCCCTCCCCCGCAGGCGGAGCTCCCGCGCCCTTCGTTGCGAAGGACCTCGTCGCGGACGGCATCAAGCGCAACTTCAAGCTCGAGCTGCTCGGCACGGACCCCGACGCCGAGCAGGTCCAGCTCCGCGTGACCGTGCGGGGCGGCGAGAACGGCGAGACCGAGACGACCGCGACGGAGTTCTGGCTGGGCCACTTCGACTTTCCGATGATCGACAACACGCGCTTGTCGCACGACCAGCGCTTCGCGCTGATCATGAACACCTTCGGCGCCGACGGAAACGCCGACGTCACGCTCGCGTACTTTCCGGGCAAGTACGCGGGTCTCCGGGAGAAGCCCTACTACGACGAGGTGCTCGCGAAGCTGCTCGCCGCCAACAAGAGCTTCGCGTCCGAGGGGGAGCCCGCGAGAACGCCGACTCGCAAGTGAGCGGCTGGCAGGCGAGTCTCTATCGGCAGCCGGCTAGTCTGCCTCGCGCCCCTTCTGGCTCGGAAACACGACGACGAACGCGTTGCCTAGCAACTCGCGCGGCTCGACGTAAATTCGGCCGCCGTGGAGCTTGACGGCCCACTGAACGATCGCGAGTCCCAGGCCGCTGCCGGTCGTGTCGCTGCCGCGCGCGTCCGGTGAACGGTAGAACCGCTCGAAGACTCGCTCGCGATCGGACTCGGACAGAGTCGGCGCTTCGTCGAAGACCCGGATTTCCCGCGCCTCGCCGCCGTTCTCAAGCGCGATGCCGACGGAACCGCCCGGCCGCGAGAACTTGATCGCGTTCTCGACGAGGTTCATGAAGATTTGACGCAGCAGGCGCTCGTCGCCTCGGTATTCGACGCCGCCGTCGGACTCGACCCGCAGCGCGATCCCCCGGCCGGCCGCGACGGACCTCAGGGCGCGCGTGACCTCGTGAGCGAGCTCGTTCAAGTCGACCAGGCGCCGCTCGACGGGATGGTCGAGAGTCTGCCCTTCCGCCAGTAGCGTCAGGTCGCTGACGAGCCGCGAGAGATGCGTGCTCTCCGCGGCGATGGCGCGAAGCGCTTCCCGGTAGTCCTCGCGCGTGCGGTCGGTCGACAGCGACAGCTCCGCCTCGGTCCGCACGACGGTGACGGGCGTCTTCAGCTCGTGCGCGGCGTCCGCGATGAAGCCCTTCATCTGCTCGACGGAAGACTCGATGCGCGCCAGAAGCCGATTGAAGGTGGCGGCAAGCCGTCCCAGCTCGTCGTCCGGATTCGCGATGTCCAGGCGGGATCCGGGGCCCGACGGCATCGCCGCCATCTGGTCCGCCTGCGTCGTCAGAGTGGCGATCGGCCGCAGCGCTCGCGCCGCCAGCCAGGAGCCGCCGACCAGCGCCAGGAAGAGGCCGCCTGCCCCGAGCTCGAGCAGGGAGCGCCGGATCGAGCGCAGCGTCAGCTCGACCAACGCCGTCGAGTCGGCGACGGCGAGCGAGATCGGCTGGGAGGCGCCAGCGAGCCGGAGGCTGCGGATGGTGGCGCGGCGGTCGCGGTCGACGGAAAACGAGTGCGTCGCCGGCGACAGCGCGATTTCTCGCCAGGGCTCTTCGCCGAGAAGCTGCCCGCCCTCCGGGACGCCCGCCCCGGGAATGCGCGCGAGCGGCACCTCGCCGGAGGAGCCCGTCCGGATCTCCGCGTAGAGACCGTTCAGGCGGAACTCGGCGAGGGCGCCGCGCGCCGCCTCCCGGAGCCGCTCGACGCCCAGCACGCGCACCTTGGCCGGAGGTGTCGCGGCTGCCGAGCGTCCGCCGACTTCCGCGAGGAACGCGCCCTGAAGCGTGTCGAGATTGTTGCGAAGATCGGTGTCGAACGCGGACCAGGCGGCGATGCGATACCGCCAGTACGTCGCCACCGAGAAGAGAACGAGAATGGCGCAGAGTGCCGATCCGTACCAGAGTGTCAGCTTCCAGCGAATCGGCAGGCGGATCAGCGTGGCTCCTGGCCCATGTCCTCGACGAAATAGCCCTCGCCGCGCCGAGTCGTGAGAAACGACGACGCCTGCTGGGCGAGCCCGTCTATCTTCTGACGCAGACGCCCGATGTACACCTCGATCAGGTTCGAGTAGGGATCGAAGTGCTCGTCCCAGACGTGCTCGGCGATCTCCTGCCGCGTCACGACACGGCCGCGATTGAGAAGGAGGTACTCGAGCAGCGCATATTCCTTCGCGGTCAGCTCGACGCACTGGTCTCGCACGAACGCCGAGCGCTTTCCACGCTCCAGCCGAATGTTGCCGACGGTCAGCGTGATCTGCTGAGGCAAGGCTCGCCGCCTCAGCAGAGCGGAAACGCGCGCGCGCAACTCCTCCACCGCGAAGGGCTTGGCGAGATAGTCGTCCGCGCCGAGCTCCAGGCCACGGACGCGATCGGCGATCTCGGAGCGGGCGGAAAGCATCAGGATGGGCGTCGTGTCCATCACCGAACGGAGCACCCGACACACTTCGAACCCGTCGATGCCGGGTAGGAGAATGTCGAGCAGGATCAGGTCATAGGCCGAGGTGCCGCGCGTCACCGCCTCGTTGCCGTCGCTGACGACGTCTACGGCGTAGCCCGACTCTCGGAGCGCGCGAGAGAGAAGAGCGGCCATCCGAGGCTCGTCCTCGACGACCAGGATCCGCATGGAGTTCGGAATTATAGCGTCGGCCGCACGCTTGGCTCACAATGGTTGTGCAGCGGCATGGATTTATGGTGCGTTCATCTTGGAGAACGGATCGAGCCGACGAAGTAGACTCGTCACCGAGCGGAACGAGCGCCGCGCCGGAGCCGTGTGCCGGAAAGGTGAGGGAGGTCGGTCCCAGGTGAAATCGAAATGGATCGGCTCGGAAGAGCACAAGCGCGTTCTCTGCGAGACGTTCGTGAAGACGCACAAGCGGTTTCTTCCGGAGGAGATCGAATGGCCTGAGCTCGACGCGGACAGCCTGAACCGCTTGAAGAGCCTGCCGATCTGGAACGAGGCCGTCAAGACGGAGTCCTCGACCGCGGTCGAGGTCCAGACGCTCGGCCGGGTCGAACCGGACCCGATCATGGCGGACGCCATCGCGTTGCAAGGGTATGAAGAGGGCCGTCATGCAGCCATCCTCGGCCTGCTGACGCGCCGGTATGGAATCGCGGTCGAGCCGTTCGAGGAGCCGGCGCCGCCGGAGGACCCGGTTCGGACCTTCCTCGCCACGGGCTATGGGGAGTGTCTCGACTCCTTCTTCGCCTTCGGCCTGTTCGCGATCGGCAAACGGTCCCAGCTCTTCCCAGCGGCCCTGATCGACATTTTCGATCCGATCATGCAGGAAGAGGCTCGCCACATCCTGTTCGTCGTGAACTGGTCGGCGTATCTGCGGGCGCGCACGCCGGCTCTGCGACGCCCGGCCTACGACCTGCGCAAGGCGTGGATCGTCGCCGACCAGATCGTCACGCACGCGCGCAACGCCACGCGTGTCGGGGGAAACGGCTCGCAGGAGGGCTTCACGATGAGCGGTCACAATGCGTTCGGCGAGCTCTCGGCGCGCTCGTTTCTCGAACTCTGCCTGGCCGAGAACGATCGCCGGCTGGCGCCGTACGATCCCCGGCTGCTTCGCCCGGCGCTCGTGCCTTCCGCGGTCCGGTTCGCCCTCAGGCTCATTCCGCCGAACCGAGGGCGCGCGAGCGGCGAACCGGCGGAATGTCCTCTCGGCGGCGCTCGACGCGCCGAAGTGAGCAGAGAGGTTTTCAGGCCGTAAGCATGCTGAAGGGCTTCGGTAGCAAGACTCTCGGCCGCCCTTCGCGGAGCGGTCTTCCTGGCGGCGCTCGTCGCGCCGAAGGGAGCAGAGAGGTTTCAGGCGATGAGCGTGCCTAAGGGTTCGGGTAGCAAAGGCTCTCGGCCGCCGTTCGCGGAGCGAATGCCCGCGGCCGAAAGTCGCTTGTCTTATCTGAAGACGCTGTTCTTGAGCCCCCCTTCCTACGAGGGATTCGACGGCGGCGCCGGCTCCCGTTACCAGGCGAAGCGAGAGATTCGGTCGTTCTGGTACCCGACATGGCTCGCGCAACCCGCCGCCCTCGTTGCGGGAAGCCGCCTCATCGACGCACCGGCTCGCGGCCTGACCCTCCAGGACATCCTGCCCCTCGCGCCCGAGTACGAGCTCGTCGTCCTGCACACGAGCACCCCTTCCTTCCGGTCGGACGTGCGCGTGGCGGAGGCGCTTCGGGCCGCGAACTCGCGTCTGAGGATCGGATTCGTCGGCGCGCACGTGGCGGTCGCGCCGGAGGCGGCGCTCTCCGCCTCCGAGGCGATCGAGTTCGTCGCCCGAAACGAGTTCGACTACACGATCGAGGAGGTGGCCCTCGGCGGCCCGCTGGAGACGATCGACGGCTTGAGCTTCCGCACGAACGGACGCATCGTGCACAACCGGGACCGCGTGATCCTCGAGGACATGGACCGCCTTCCGTTCGTGACGGAGGTCTATCGGCGCGATCTCGTCGTCGAGGATTACTTCATCGGCTATCTGCTGCATCCCTACGTGTCGCTGTACACGGGGCGGGGCTGCCGCTCCCGCTGCACCTTCTGCCTGTGGCCCCAGACGGTGGGCGGACACCGCTATCGCACGCGCAGTCCGGAGAACGTGGCCGAGGAAATCCGGCTCGCCAAGAGCTACTTCCCTCAGGTCAAGGAGTACTTCTTCGACGACGACACCTTCACCGACGATCTGCCTCGAGCCGCGGAGATCGCGCGGCGGCTCGAGCGCATCGGCGTCACCTGGTCCTGCAACGCGAAGGCGAACGTCCCCTACGAATCGCTGCGCATCATGAAGGAGAACGGGCTGAGGCTCCTGCTCGTCGGCTACGAGACCGGAAGTCAGCAGATCTTGAACAACATCCGGAAGGGGACGCGCGTGGACGTCGCGCGCCGGTTCACGGAGGACTGCCACAAACTCGGCATCACGATCCACGGAACGTTCATCATGGGCCTGCCCGGCGAGTCGCGTGAGACGATTCGCGACACGATCCAGTTTGCCCGAGAGATCAACCCGCACACCATTCAGGTCTCGCTGGCCGCCCCCTATCCCGGCACGGAGCTGCACCGCCAGGCGGTTCAGAACGGCTGGCTCGCCGGAGCCGACCGGCTCGTCTCGGACGACGGCGTCCAGGTCGCCGCTCTCTCCTATCCCGATCTCTCGCACGAGGAGATCTTCGAGGCGCTCGAGGGCTTCTACAGACGCTTCTACTTCCGGCCTCGCAAGATCGCCGAGATGACGCTCGAGATGGCCGCGAGTCCCGCGATGCTCAAACGGCGCCTGCGCGAGGGGGCGGAGTTCGCGCGGTTCCTCTGGAAGCGGGAGGACCGCGCCTGAGACAGCTCATCGTGACCGGAGACGACTTCGGATTCTCCAAGGGGGTCAACCACGCGATCGCTCGGGCCCACGCGGAGGGGATCCTCACCAGCGCCAGCCTGATGGTCACCGGCGCGGCGAGCGAGGAGGCCGTGCGGCTCGCCCGGGCCCATCCGCGTCTCGCGGTCGGTCTGCACCTCGTCGTGGTGTCGGGGAGCTGTGCGCTGCCGCCCTCCGAGATCCCCCATCTCGTGGACGACGCCGGGCGCTTCTCCGATGACCCGGTTCGCGCCGGGCTGCGCTACCAGTTTCGAGGCACGGCCCGAGCGGAGCTCCGTCGCGAGATCCGCGAGCAGCTGGCGCGGTTCCGGAGGACGGGGCTGACGCTCTCCCACGTCGACGGGCACCTGCACATGCACGCTCACCCGGTCTTGCTCGACATCCTCGCGGAGCTCGCGCGCGAGTTCGACATTCCCGCGGTGCGGCTTCCGAACGACGAGTCGCGGCTGATGCTCGCCCCCGGCCCGGGAGCGCTCCGCCTCGTCCAGTCGGGGATCTTCGCGTTGTTGCGCCGCTCGGGCGGGAGAAAGCTGCGGCGCCACGGCGTGGGTTACGCCGAGCGCGTCTACGGACTGCTCGCGACGGGCAGGATGACCCAAGAGCAGCTGCTCCGCTGGATCAGGGGAACGGACGCCGATCTCGTCGAGATCTACTGTCACCCGGCGCTGGAGCTGGAGGGCGAGCCACTCAACGGACCTCCGGGCTCCGGGCCTCGCGAGCTCGCCGCGCTTCTCTCCCCCCGCGCCCGAAGCGCGGTCGAGGAGGGAGGGTTCACCCTCGCGAGCTGTCGCGGATTCGCTCCGGGCCGCGGACCGTCTCTCGAGGCGGCGTCGCCCGCCCGGGCGGGAGCCGCTCCTTAGGCCGGAGCGTCGAGCATGCACGGGCTTCCGACGCTTTACTCCTGGCACGCTCTCGTGGTCGCCGGCCGCGGCCTGGCGGCGGTCCTCTGTCTCTCCGCGATCGCCTACTATGCCTACGCGCTCCACGCCGCGAGGAGGTTCTTTTCCCGGGTGCCGCCTCGGCGCCGGCGCTTCCATCCCGCGATCACGATCCTGAAGCCGATCCGGGGGCTCGACCGTGAGGCCTACGAAAACTTCGCCTCCTTCTGTCGGCAGAACTATCCGAAGTACCAGGTGATCTTCGGGATGGAGAGCGACGACGAAGCCTCGATCGAGGTAGTCCGACGAGTCGCCCGGGACTTCCCCGACGCCGACGTCCAGGTGATCGTCGGAGGCGCGCTTCCGGCGGCCAATCCAAAAGTCGGAAACCTCGCGGGCATGCTCCCCCACGCGAAGCACCCGATCCTCCTGATCTCCGACAGCGACATCCGCGTCGCCCCGTCGCACCTGCGGCAGATCGTGCGTCCGCTCGCCGACCCGGGGGTCGGCGTCGTGACCTGTCTCTATCGTTCCCATGCCGTCGGCTTCGCGGGCAGGTTGGACGCGCTCGGGCTCTCGACGGACTTCATGCCCTCGGTGCTCGTGGCGCGCGAGCTCGAGGGCATCTCCTTCGCGATGGGATCGGGGGTCTTGATCCGGCGGGAGGCGCTGGAGTCGGCCGGAGGATTCGCGGCGATCGGAGACTTCCTGGCCGACGATTACCTTCTGGGCAATCTGCCGGCCCGAGCCGGCTATCGAGTCGAGCTGTCGGACGGCGTCGTCGAGCATCGTCTGGGGACCACGAACCTGGGCGAGCTGATCGCGCACCAGATCCGATGGAACCGCGGGATTCGGGCGTCGCGGCCCTGGGGATACGCGGGGCTCCTGCTCACGCAGGGAGTGCCCGCGGCGCTGATCCTGCTCGCGCTTGCGGGAGGCTCCGCGGCGGCCGCGGTCCTCTGCTGCGCGACGCTCTGCCTGCGCCTCGTCATGGCCTGGTTCGTGGCCGTTCGGGGGCTCGGGGACTCGGTGGCGCGGAGGTCGCTCTGGCTCGTGCCCTTGCGCGACCTGATGAGTTGCGCGCTGTGGCTGGGCGCCTTCTTCGGTGACTCGGTCGTCTGGCGCGGCGGGCGGTTCCGGCTCGGCAAGGGAGGGCGGCTGTTGCCGCGCCGAACCGAGCCGGCGGGAGACGAAGCCGTCGTCGCTTCGAGCTCCGCGGCTGCGTCCTGAGCACACCCGACGATGTTTCAAGTTTCAGGTTTCAGGTTTCAAGCCAGAGGCGCCCTCTGAAACTTGAAACTTGGAACCTGAAACCCTGGAGCGAAGCCCGGCTCTGAAGACGATCGAGCGGATCTGCTTTGCGGCGGGACTCCTGCTGCTCGCCTGGCTGCTCTACCGGATCGGTCCGGCGACGCTCGTCTCTAACCTCGCGCTCCTGGGATGGGGGTTCCTGCTCGTCGTGGCGCTGCACGTGCTCGTGGTCTTCTTCAACGGATTGTCCTGGAAACTCCTTCTCCCTCCGGATCGGAGGGTCTCGCTGGTGACGTTGGGGACGATGATCGTCGTCGGCGACGGCATCAACGCGGTCAGCCCGGTCGGCTTCATCGGCGGAGAGCTGATGCGCGCGAATCTTCTGCGCCGCTACGTTCCGGGACCGGAGGCGGTCGGCTCCGTCGCGCTCGCCGCGATGTCGCAGTTCGTCGGCCAGGCTGTCTTCCTGCTGACCGGTCTGCCGCTCGCGATCGGCCGGGTCGGCAACGAGAGCCTCCGTGTGGTGTTTTTGATCCTGTCGGGCGCTCTGCTCGCGCTGCTCGCCTTCGTGCTGTGGATCGGCTGGTCGCGGCGTGCGTTTGCCTGGGCGGGCAAATCTCTCGACCGCGTGAGATGGCTCCGGGAGCGCTGGCAGAAGCTTCCCGAGCGCTGGCGCAGCCTGGGCGCGCAGACCGTCGATGCCCTGCGCCGGCGACCCGGCTCCTTCGCGGGCTCGGTGGCCGCCGCCCTGGCAGCGTGGCAGGTCGGCGTCGTCGAGACCTATCTGATCCTCAGGCTTGTGCGCCAACCGGTGGCGCTGACGGCGGCGTTCGCGATCGAGGTCCTCGCCGTCGCCATCGAGGGGGCGTTCTTCTTCGTCCCAGCGAAGATCGGGACCCAGGAGGGGGGAAAGGTCTTGATCTTCCTGGCGATGGGGCTCTCGCCCGCCAAGGGCCTCGCGCTCGGATTCGTCCGTCGGCTTCGGGCGCTCGCCTGGGCCGCGATCGGCTTCGTCGCGCTCGGCCTCTATCCGTGGCGAGGTGGACGCGCTAGCGCGTCACTCGTGGCGCGTTGAGAAGTGTCAGGTTTCACGTTTCAAGTTTCAGGCCAGAAAACGTCTTGAAACCTGGAACCTGAAACCTGAAACCCTGCTGACGAGGGCTAAGGAGTCCGGCAGGGACGCTCGGTCCCGAGCATGCTGCGCGCCAGCTCGCCCCGCAACGCCAACAGGCTCGCCCGCCCCTGGAGCGCGGACAGGTCCGCTTTCGCCGCCTCCTCCTCCGCGTCCGCCAGCGCGATCTCCCGCTCGTCCAGATCGGTCGTGCCGCTGCGCCCTTCGCGAAGAAGCAGCCGCGTCTCCTCCAGCGTCTGCTCGGCGATCCCTCGCGACCGCATCGCGAGGCTCCGCTCCGCCGCGGCGGAAGCGACGGCCGCCTCGGCCCGCTGGACCGCGATCGTGAGGTCGGATTCCCGCCCCGCGCGCTCCGCCTGCGCGCGATCCAAACGAGCCCGGGCGCCGCGAAGGCTGTCCGTCGCGCGGCCGCCGGTCCACAGCGGGATCCCGATCGAAACGCCCAGCGCGACGGAGTCCGGCGTGAAGGTCAGGTAGTACTTGTCGTAGTTGTTGAACTTGGCGAGCCGCTGATACTGCAGGGATGCTTCGATCACCGGCAGCCAGCGCTTCGCCTCGTAGCCGGCGGACTTCTCGAGCAGACCGATCTGACCTTCGAGCGCCTGCAGCTCCGGATCCGAGGAGCGCGCCGCGGTCAGGTTTTCCGGCTCTTCGGCTTCGCCGAGAGCGGAGGCGGGATCCGAGGCGAGCACGAGAGCCGCGCTCGCCGGCCAGCCGATGAGACGTTTGAGCTCGAGCTGGTCCAGATCCAGATCCGACTGCGCGTTGAGCAGCTTCTGACGAGCGCGAGCCGCCCGAAGCTTGACCCGCTCGAGCTCCAGCTCGGTCTGGCGCCCTTCCTGCGTCAGGCTCGCCGAGCGCTTCGCAAGGGACTCCGCGGCATCCATTCGGCGTCGCGCGGCGTCCGTCGCGAGCCGATCCGCCCAGGCCCGCGCGTACGCGACGACCGTGGCCTCTACCGTCTGACGACAGGAGCGCTCGAAGGCGCCGGCGGCGGCGGCCTCGCCCGCACGGGCCCGCAGCAGCTCCGCGCCGCGGGACGGATCGAAGATCGTCTGGTGGATCTCGACTCCGGCGAGCGACGGCGCGTGGCCGGCGACCAACCCCGGGAACCCGTAGGTGTAGCCGGGCGTCGTCGTCAGGTACGCCTCGGGATGAAAGGCGTCCTTCGCGAGGGCGGCCCGAGCGTCTGCCTCCTCGCGCGCGGAGCGCGCCGCGGCGAGAGACGGCGCGCGCTCCAGCGCGAGCTCGACCGCGCGTTGGAGGGTCAGGGGCTCGGGAGAGGGCGACTGCCCTGGCGCGAGCGCAGCCGCGGACATCAGACACAGCGAGAGCAGGATTCTCCGTTCACTCATGGTGCAAGGCCTCCGCGGGATTCAGACTGGACGCGCGGTACGCCGGTACGGCGCCGAAGATCACCGCGACCGCGCAGGAAAAGAGGAAGGCGAGAAGCGCCGACAGCAACGAAACGCGCACTTGCACGTTTCGCACGAAAAAACCCGACAGGTAGGGCAGGCCGACGCCGATCAGAACCCCGATCGAGGAGCCTGCGACGCCGAGCGAGAGCGCCTCGAACAGAAACTGGCCCAGGATGTCGCGCCGCCTGGCACCTACAGACATCCGCACGCCGATCTCCCGCGTGCGCTGCTCGACCGAGGCGAGCAGGATGTTCATGATCCCGACCCCACCGACGATGACCGAGACCGCCGCCGCGAGGACGAACACGACGATGAGGCCTACGGAGATCGCGCGCGCCAGCCGGACGACCGTCGTCATGCTCTCGACCTCGTAGACCGAGCCGGGGCGGTGGCGCTCCTTGAGGATCTCCTCGACCGCCTTCACCGCCGCGGGCAGCTCGGAGAACTCGCGCACCTCGGCGAAGAGCGTCTTGATCTGATGGGTCGGGGTGAAGTACCAGGCGACGGTGATCGGGATCAGGATCGTTTCCGGGACGACGTCGCCGCGCCCCAGGGTGTCGACCGGTTCCTCGAACTCGCCGACGACCTGGAACGTCGTGCCCAGCGTGCGGATCGTCTTGTCGCCTACGGCGGCGTCGCGTCCGAAGAGCTGCCGGTACAGGTCACGGTTGACGACGCAAACACGCGCGCGCGTCAGGAGGTCGTCCTCGTCGAGAAAGCGCCCCTGCAGAATACGCATGTTCTTGCGGACCGTCCCATAGTTCGCCATCACGCCGATGACCGTCAGCGTCTTCACCTGCGATTGGACCGTGACGTTTCCGCGGAGGAGCAGGATGCCGGTGACGCCCGAGAAGAGATCGCTGCGGGCGGCGATCGCCTTGACGTCCATGTCGGTCATCACGTCGTCCATCGCGCGCGAGACGCCCGAGGTGACCGTTCCGCGATAGTTGGCCCAGACGAGATTCGAGCCGACCCCCTCGATCTGCGCCAGCACGTAGGTGCGGCCCGTCAAGCCCAGCGTCACAACCAGGATGATCGAGGCGGTGCCGACGATCAGGCCTGCGAGCGTCAGCGACGTCTGGACCGGATGCTTCCGGAACCGATCGATCGCCATCTCGAAGAGTTCGCGATTGAACACGGCCGGTTCCTCGCACCTACGCCCGGGCGGCGCGCACGCGGAGACCCTCGGTCAGACGCGCCGAGCCCGGCAGAATGACTTCCTCACCCTCGCGTACGCCGCTCAAGACCTCGACCTCGGTCAGGCCGAGCAGGCCGACGCGAACCTCGCGTCGCCGCGCGCGGCCGCCTTCGAGGACGTAGACGTATCGCCGCTCCCCTTCCCGGATGACGCTCGCGCGCGGCACGACGAGCGTGTCGCTCTTCTCGCCCGTCACGATCTGCACGTCGACCGCCGCATTGGTCGGAAGCTGGCCCTTCGGATCCGCCACCTCTCCGAGCACCTCGCCGACTTCCCGCCCGCCGACCTCGCGCAATCCCGGCGCCACGAAGGAGACTCGGCCCTCCCACTGCTGCTGGGGAAGCCCGTCGAACTTGACGACGAGCCGCTGGCCCGGGGCGATCCGGGGCAGATCCGGCTGGTCCACCCTCGCGCGCAGGCGTCGGTGGGCGGGATCCACGACGTTGGCGACGACCTGGCCGGCGCCGACCGCTTCCCCCGCGCGGCGGGGCAGACCATACACGACGCCGCCGATCGGACCGCGGATCGTCAGCGCCTGCACCTGACGTTCGAGCTCATCGGCCGAGCGCCGCGTGAGCTCCACGCGCGAGGCCGAGCCCCTCGAGCCGCCCTGGAGGCCCTCCAGACGCGTCCGCGCCGCGCGCAGGCGATCGCGGGCCTGTTCGAGGGCGAGCTCGTCCTGCTCGTGCGTCGCACGGGGAATCGCGCCGCCGGCCAGCAGCCGCTCGTCGGACTCGACGATCTGCTTCCGATGGGCAACGTCGCGCTCGAGCTCCGCCACATCCGAGGCCGCCGCCGCGCGCTCCGCCTCCAGGCGCAGCGCGTCCGCTCGCGCCTCCATGGCTTTTTGAGAAAGCTCCGGGTCTTCCAGACGCAGAAGCGGCTGACCGGGGACCACGCGGTCACCCTCCTTCACCAGGATTTCGGCGACCGTGGCGTTCTGGGAGGAACGAAGCTCGCCACCCGGCGGCGGCTCGAGCGTGCCGTCACACTGAATCGGGACGAGAACGCTCCCCCGCGCGACCCGCGCGACCTGCACGGAGACCCCCTTGGGCCGCGCCAGCGCGGCGATTCCCACCAGAAGCAGAAGCGCGGCGAGGCCGACCAGCCAGAGCCAGCCGGGCCGTTTCTCGTGAGCGTCGGAACGCTCCGAATCCGGACGCATCCGCCCATTCTATTGGTTGGGTTCCACGTTTCAGGCTCGGGGTTCCAGGCCGGAAGACCTGAGGCTTGGTCGTTCAGCGCGGCGGCACGACGCGCGTCGAGGGCCGGGCGGGCAGGCACGGGCCGGGCACACCGCTCGATCCGCACGGGTTCATCCGAACCGGCGGTGCAACGGTGACGAAGCCGTTCTTCTGGCGGACGGCGTCTCCGCCCGCGCCCGTCACGGTCAGCCGAACGTCGAAAGTGCCGGGGAGGGTGTACCGGTGCGCCGGGTTCCGCTCCTCGCTCTGTGTGCCGTCGCCGAACTCCCAGCGCCAGGCGCTGGGGACAGGAACCGTGGATTCGTCCGCGAATGTCACGGTCCAGGGCGCCGGTCCGCTCGCGACGTCGGCGGCAAAATCGGCGACACCGGTGTAGCGGATCCGGAAGATGCTCGCGCCCCGTTCGATCGGCGAGGCGGCGCCGAAGTTCTTGTAGAGGTCGGTGAAGTAGAGACCGTCCGGTCCGGATGCCAGACCGACCGCGGTTCCGCGGCCCGCACCCACGTATTCGATCAGAGGCACGGGCCCGCTGACGAGCTGGCCGTCGACATCGAAGGCGAACTCGCTGACGCGTTTGCCGAGCTGCTGCGGTCCGGGGGCATAGGTCGGGCCGGACTCCGTCACGAACGCGTGATCCAGCTTCTCCTGCGGAAAACCGCTGCCGCCAAACGTCGCGGCCTGTACGAACGCGACGTTGACCGGCGCGTGCGGCGAGAGCCAGTTGTATGCGGCGAAGTTCTTCATGCTGGCGTCGGTGCCATCCCACAGGTAGTTGCGTCCGGCGACGACCCGCGCGAAGCGGTCGACGGAGGGTCCATTCTCGACCTCCCAGTGCATGCCGTCGGCAGCGCGCCACGCGCCGCCAAAGGGATTGCGCAACCCGTACGCGAAGATCAGGTTCGTCTTGGCCGGGCCAGCGGCGTCGTAGAAGGGGTTGTCGGTGGGTGCGGTGCCGTCCAAGTTCAAGCGGAGGATCTTTCCTCGGATGGAAGTCAGGTCCTCCGCGGGCGAGGTCAACTCGCCGTCGCCGACGTGCACGTACAGCTTGCCGTCCGGTCCGACCGAGAGGTTGGAGATCTGGTGCGAGGCCCCGGATGGCTCGTCCGTAAACTTCAGGATCGAGCTCTGGCCCGAAGCCGTGCGCCCTCCGTCCGAGCTGTGGAGGCGCACGACCTGCGGGAAGTGGTAGTCCGTGACGCCCGGGACGGCGAACGCCATCGCCACGAAGAGGTCGCCGGACTGCGGCTCGACGGCGACTCCAGAGACGCCCGTCTCTCCGGAGCCCGGGAAGACGCCGTTGGGATCGAAGTTCAGAAGGTTGGTGGCGTAGGGACTGACCTCGCCCGAGCGGGTCACGAGTTGGACCGCCCCGTAGAGCTCGGTCACGTAGAGGAGCGGGTCCTGCGGTCCGTCGCCGGGGGCGGACAGGAAGGCGATGTCCACGGGAAGCTGCAGGTTCGTTGCGAAACGCTCGACCCGAAAGCCGGGCTGCCTCACGGCCCACGGCACGGGCGGCTCTGTCAGGGGCGCGGAGAAGTCGGGGGTCGTCGCCGGAGGAGCGTTGTCGGCGAAGGCGCCGCCCCCCTCCGAGATCCAGTACGCGACCGACTGAGCCGGGGCCAGCGAGATCGCCGGGAGAGTGATGGAGCGGTCCTGACCGCTGCCGTCGGTGAACGTGACGGTTGAGGCGGGCAGCGACAAGGCCGCTCCCCCGGCGGCACAGACGGCGTGCAGCGGCCCGTGAGTCGAGAGCGCCGGGGGATTCGAGAGATCGTCGGCCGTTCCGTCGCGGCCCGTCCACTCGAGCAGAGTTCCCACTCCGGCGACCTCGAGCCGCAGGAAGGGCTGCGGCGATCCGGAGGGGAGGATCACGTCGCGGCCGGACGCGTCCCGCCACGTCGGCGAGGCGATGACCGAGACGTCCGAGAGAACGATCGGCTCGATCGCGGTCGCCGGAGCCGTCTGAAAGATGCGCTCCGCCCAGTCGCTCCAGGAGCCGTCGGGCGGCGGCTGGTCCCCCTTGAATCTCACGCGCAGCTTGTAGAAGACCCCCGTGTCGAGCTGGTGATGCCCGGCGAGAGCGTTCGCGAACGTCCCGTCGCCGAGGTGGATGTGCACGGCCAGAGTCCCGGTGACGCAGGAGGCGCTCCAGAGGAGAACGTCGGAATAGGGCGTGCGGATCTCCCAATCGCTGCAGACGTGGGTCTCCCCGGCCGCTCCGGCGAACGGCCCGGTGACCATGTGCACGTCGTACGCGCTGATGACCTGGTTGTCGTACGCCGGCTCGGTGATGACGGGAGTCGCCGGGATGAACGAGGACTGCCGGGCGAAGACCGTCCCCGCGATGGCCGCGGCGAACGCAAAGAGAAGCGCGAGGCGTCTCAACGCGGCTTTCGGATTCGCGGAACATTCTCGGCCACGACCACGGACTGAACGAGCTCCACGCTCGCGATCGTCAGGCGCGTGCCGTCCCGAGAGACGCCCAGGCTCTCGGTGATCAGGTCGGGGTCGAATCCGCCGACCTTCCGTCGGGTCTTGGTCGTATCGGAGCCCGGCACGAAATCCTGAGCGAAGACGCCATTGACGCCGTTCTCGTCTCTGCCGACGAATGCGATGGCCCGTTCTTCGGGGAGCCAGCGGGGACGGCCCAACAAGCCCTGCTGCCGCGTGAAGTAAAAGAACGACGGCGCCACCGGGGCCGTCATGACGAGCGTTCCGTCGTCGGCGCGGACGACCTTGAGAGTCCCGTCGGCGAGGGAGGCGTAGGCGACGTGCCGGCCGTTCGGCGAGACGTCCGGAGCGCTCAGCTGGCCGGCGACGATGCGAGACGCCTGCGTTCCATCCGATCGAATCTTCCAGAGCCCGAGCTTCTCAGGATTCCCCGAGCTGTAGTAGATCCATTGACCGTCGGGAGTCGCGGTCGGGTTCTCCGCGTCCACTCCATCGCGCGTGAGCTGGCGCGCGTTGGTCCCGTCCGCGTTCGCGATCCAGATCTCGAACGGCCCGCCGCGGTTCGAGCTCCACAACAAAGACTTTCCGTCGGGTGTGAAGCCGGGGTCCCAGTCTTCGGCAGCGTCGTCGGTGAGCCGGCGGATCACCCCCGTCTTCGTGGAAACCTCCCAAAGATCGAGGTTGCCGCTGCGGTTCGAGGAGAAGACGATCCACTCGCCGTCCGCCGAATAGCATGGCTGGCGATCCGTCGCTTGCCCGTGGGTGAGCGATCGAGGCTTGCCCGAGTTCGGTCCCGTCAATGCGATCTCGCGGAGGGTCTCGCCGGAGGACGCGGTCTCGAAGACGAGTCGACCCTCGCCCAGCACGTCCATCGCGTATCCGCTCGCCGTGAGATAGAGAAGCGTCTCCTTCTTGCCCGACTTCAGGTCCTGCAGCATGAGGCGGCCGGGGGTACCGACGACAGCTCCCGAAGCCGAAAGCGCCTGCGAGTACACGATCTGGTCGTCTCCCAGCCAAGCCGGACAGGAGATCGCACCGACATCGGCCGCGACGGTCTGCGGAGCTTCGCGCCCGTCCACCCGAAAGATCTGAAACGACGCCGGGGCGCCACCCTGGAACTGAGGCGAGAGCACGATCCGTCGGCCGTCCGGCGAGAAGCGCGGATCGGTTAGCTGGTCGCGGGCGGTGTAGATCTCGCGCGCACCCGAGCCGTCGGGTGCGACGAGCCAGATGCTCGAGCGGGCTTGTTGGCCCTCGAGCCGCCACCGAACGAAGACCATCTGTTTGCCGTCGGGGGACCAATCCGCGTAGACCGCGTCCTCGATGACGAGCCGGGCCTCTCCGCCCACGACGTTCTGACGCCAGAGCGAGGGCTTTCCGCCGGGAGCCGTGCGGATGAAGAGCACCATGGAACCGTCGGGCGAGAGGCGCGGAAAATCGTCCTGACCTTCCGTCAGCGCCTGCTCTCCGCCTCCCGAGACCTGTCTCAGCCAGATTCGCTTCTTGCGGTCGCGCTCGGAGACGAAGGCGATCGTCTTGCCGTCGCCCGAGGCGGCCGGGGAGTAGTCGCGCCCGGTATAGGTCAGTGGACGAATCACCGGCATCTGCGCCGTCTGCGGGTTCCTCGGGACCCGCGACCAGAGCGCGGCAGCGGCCGCGCCGACGAGAAAGGCCGCGGCGACCGCGGCCCATCCCGGCTTTCGTCGGGGCTTCGCATCGGACAGCGCTGCCGCGGCGGCGCTTCCGGAGAGCTCGGAGAGGTGCTCGCGAAGGACCTTGATGTCTCGCGCGAGATCGGAGGTCGACGCATACCGCTCGCGAGCGTCCTTGGCGAGGCAGCGCTCGACGATCCAGCGGACGGGAACGGGGGGGGCGGGGCTCTCCGTCGACAACGACGGAGGATCGTCACGGAGGATCGCGGCGAGCGTCTCGGTGCCGCTCTCGCGGGCGAACGCGCGTCGTCCCGAGAGCATCTCGTAGAGGATCGAGCCGAAAGAGAACTGGTCGGAGCGGAAGTCGACCGGACGGCCGCTCGCCTGCTCCGGCGACATGTAACCGACCGTCCCCATGACGACGCCGGGCGCCGTGCCGGCTGCCGTCGGCATCAACGAGCCGTCCTCGCCCGGCGGCTCGACGAGCTTGGCGAGGCCGAAGTCCAGGATCTTCGCGAACCCGTCGCTCGAGACGATGACGTTCTCGGGCTTCAAGTCTCGGTGCACGATCCCGGCTGAGTGCGCCTTGGCCAGGCCGTCGGCGATCTGGCCGGCGATCTCGAGGGCGCGGCGCACGGGAAGCGGGCCGCCGGAGAGCCGCTCGCGAAGCGTCTCCCCCTCGACGAGCTCCATCGCGATGAAGAACCGCCCGTCGGAGGAGCCGACGTCGTAGAGGACGACGATCGAGGGGTGGTTCAGGGCGGAGGCGGAGCGCGCCTCCTGTTCGAACCTGCGCCGCCGATCCTCGTCCTGCGCGAGCTCCGCCGGAAGCACCTTGACGGCGACTTCGCGGCCCAGGCGCGTGTCGCGGGCGCGATAGACCTCCCCCATTCCACCGGCGCCGAGACGGTCGGCGACCTCGTAGGGCCCGAGTCGGGTTCCGGGGGGAATCAAGCGGCCGATTCTATCCGGGGCCGGCTGTTGCGGTGGGAGCCGGCGGCCGAGCGGCGACCGCTCCCGTCAACACCCGCCCCGGTCTGGCGCCCGTCGCCTTTCCGTCCGACCACACCGTCTCGCCGTTGACGATGACCCACGCGATCCCCTCGGAGAGCTTCCGCGGCTCCTCGAAGGTCGACCGGTCGACGATGGTCTGCGGATCGAAGAGGACGAGATCGGCCCTCATTCCCGGCGCGATCACGCCCCGGTCCTCGAGCCTCATCCGGCGCGCGGGAAGCGAGGTCATCTTCCGAATCGCCTCCTCGAGGGAGAAGAGGCGTTTCTCCCGCACGAACCGCCCGAGCACCCGGGGAAAGGTGCCCGCGCCGCGCGGATGGTCGTTCGCGATGCCGCCGTCGCTCGCCACCATGACCCATGGCTGACGGTAGAACGTCTCGACGTCCTCCTCCTTCATGGAGTGGCCGATCACGTCCCCACCGCCGGCCGCGATGATGCGCGAGAAGAGCGTCGCCGGCGCCACGCCTTCGGACCTCGCGATCTCCTCGAGGTTGCGCCCGGCGTACTCCGGATGCGCCTTGCAGGCGGTGACCGTGACGCGCCAGGCGCCGCCGACGTCCTTGAGCCCCCGCTCGACGCTCTGGCGATCGAAGTACTTCTTGTTGGGAACGAGGGTGTAGAGATCGGAATGCCAGGCCTCGTACGGATAGCAGTCCGCCGTGATCTCCTGGCCCTTCGCCTGGAAGCCTCCGAAAAGCTTGACCGCCTTGTCCGCCTTGTCCCAGACGCCCGTCGTCGCCAGCTTGATGTGGGAAATCTGTAGCGGCACGCCCGACTTTCCCGCGATGACGATCGCCTCCATGAAAGCCTGAAAGGCGTGGTCCGCCTCGTCCCGCACATGGGTCATATAGAAGCCGCCATGGCGTCCGGCCGCCCGGGATAGCTCGATCAGCTCCTCGGTGGATGCGTAGCTGCCGACGTCGTACTCGAGTCCCGAGGAGAGGCCCTGGCCGCCCTCCGACATCCCCTGCTCGACCAAGGCCGCCATCCTCGCAATCTCCGGGGCGGTCGCGCGCCGCTTGTAGTCCTTCTCCAGGACCAGCCGCCGTACGGTCTCGTGCCCGACCATCGTCATCACGTTGACCGCGGCCGGCGCGCGCCGCCGCTCCTCCAGGTACGCGCCGATCGGCCAGGGAGAGTCGCCGTCGGGGCCCAAAACGAGCGTCGTGATCCCCTGCGAGACCTGAGTCTCGGCGAGCGGCTCGGTCCTCAGGCCGTCGGTCGAGTGGTTGTGCACGTCGATGAAACCGGGGGCGAGGACGAGCCCCTGCGCTCGAACGATTCTCTCTCCGGAGCCGGGCGTGAGGCTGCCCACTTCGGCGATCGAGTCTCCCGAGACGCGGACGTCGCCGTCGAAGAGAGGCTTGCCGGTCCCATCCGCGATCCTCGCGCCGACGATGAGGAAAGAGGCGGGCGCTCTTGACGGGATCGCCGCCGCCGCGAACAGGAGCCCGGCGAGAGTGAGCGCGAGGACGCCGAAGATCAGACGGAAACGCATGCGCTCCTTTCCCTATCTTGGAACCGGAACCCGAAACATGAAACCAGAAACCTGAAACCCCAATTCAGAGCCCCTGCCGGGCCATGTCCGCCAACGCGCCGCGGACCTCGACGAGATCTTTCCGATACTGCCGGGCCGGCGCCAAGGCCACGAATCGCTCCAGAGCGGAGCGCGCCGTTTTCCAGTCGCCCATCTGTCCCGCCACGCGCCCGATGTTGTAGAGGGCGTCGTATTGCTCCGGGTTGATTTCGAGGCATCGTTGCCAGGCCTCGATCGCCTTCTTCGGCTCGCCAAGCTGGAGCAGCGCGACGCCCAGGGCGTTCCACGCTCGCGTGTGACGCTTCCCGAGGGAGAGTGCCTGCTCGAGGTTCTTCCTCGCCTCGCCGGGATTGCCCATCTTGAGGAGCGAGATGCCCGTATTCTGGTAGGCCGGGGCGTTCGCAGGATCGATCTCGAGGATGCGCGCGAAGATCGGAAGCGCCTGCGCGGGCCTGCCCGCGTCGGCCAGAGAGACGCCGAGGGCGTTCAGCGTCTCGGGCTCCTCGCTCTCCCGGTAGCGCTCGAGGAGCGCGACCGCCTCGACCGGACGGCCGAGCTCGGACAGGAGCATCGCGCGCTGCCGGTCCACGCTCTCTCCCCCGGCCCCGTTCGCGGAGGCCGCCTCGAACGCGCGGAGGACGCCCGCCATGTCGCCCTTGCAGCGCAACACCATCGCCAGGTGCATGTAGCCGATCTTCATCTTCGGGTTCTCGGCGACGATCCGGCGGACGACGGGAAGGGCCTCGTCACACTTGTGACGCTCGCAGAGGTCCATCACCGCGTGGAGCCTCTGGTCGACGCCGATCAACGTCTTGGGATCGTCGGCGGGGCCGTAGGAGGCCTTCGCCTCCGCGGAGCCCGTCAGATAGCCCAGGCTCCTCAGGCGCGCCGCCTCCTCCGAACCGATCGTGCCTCGCTCGTGGGGCGGGGCCGGCAGCTCCAGCAGCCGCTTGCGCAGGCGCCTCAATGCATCGGGGCCCTCGGCGACCAGGTTCTTCGACTCCTGCGGATCCGCGGGAAGGTCGTAGAGCTCCGGAATCGGCAAGTCGATGTACTTGTCGGCTCCTGCCGCCAGCCCGCGCAGCGGCGCCCATCCCCGGTTGAACGCCGCCGAGAGCGCCTCGAAGTAGGTCCCCTCCACCGCCTCCTTCCGATCGGACGCCAGCAGGGACCGACCCGGCAGGTCGCTCGGCCGCGGTCGACCGATCGCCTCGAGAACGGTCGGCAGGATGTCGATGTGGCGGGCGGGCACGGGGTCGCGCCCGGACCCGAGGAGCGGCGGGCACCACACGAAGAGCGGCACGTGGAGCGTTGCCTCGTAGCAGAACAGGCCGTGCGTCAGCTCGCCGTGGTCGCCGCGGGCTTCGCCGTGGTCGCCCGTGATGACGAGGAGCGGAGTCGGCTGCACCTCCCGGACCGCGTCAAGTAGCGGCGAAAGCGACGCGTCGGTGTAGCTCACCTCCCCGAGATAGAAGTCGTCGGGGAACCGGTCCTTGTAGGCCTGAGGCGGCTCGTAGGGCGCATG
>Ga0070706_100001048_pt1 | contig 30008 bp, 24 predicted proteins | sample KBSK5501metaG_FD_65476 | JGI IMG/M metagenome (GOLD analysis project Ga0070706, IMG submission 65476) | Corn, switchgrass and miscanthus rhizosphere microbial communities from Kellogg Biological Station, Michigan, USA - KBS K5-50-1 metaG | ecosystem: Host-associated > Plants > Roots >... | reverse complement strand
ATGTGCAGCTCGCCCCTGACACGCGCATCACGTCCGACGCCCAGGAGCGCACGGTCATGATCTCCGCCGACTGCCGGCATGTCGCCGATCACTGCCCGTTGAGATCGATCGTGTCATACCAATTTCGTCTGAGTCGTTGTCGTTCGCTGACACGCGCCCCCATACATTCAGCGTGTTTCTGCGGCGCTCTACCACGCCCGAGACAGCGGCAGGAGGAAGCGTGTCGCGCGGGATCGAGCTTCCTCTCCGTTCGCCTTGTCGCGGCTCAGGACCTCCTCCGATCCATAGCGTTACTCGCAGGCGCGGGCTACTTGACACGCTTACAAGCGGACGCGAAATCGGCTCGGCTCCCACGCTGCAGCGCTGCCGAGAACGTCAGGTGGCCGCCTTGTGGCGAGTCATACTGAGACGAGAGGCGTAGCGTATCACCCGAAGCCGTGCCTGTGTACGCGGTGGGATGGCCGAGGTAGTCGACGGTCATGGCGACCGCGGACCCACTTCGGTTGCCAGTGAACGAGAACTGGTTGCCTTGATCGAGTGCTGTACAGGTCATCGACGATCCCGCGAGCGCGCCGCCGCTCCCTTCCTGTATGTCCAGGTAGAAGTACGACGTGATCGAGCCGACGCCATCGTCGAGTGAGGATGTCCCGTACCAACTGCCGGTGAGTGAGGAGGTGGGGGAGGTAGAGTTGAACGGGGCGCAAGCGGACAAGGAGGACAAGAGCGCCAGCGCCGACCACGACAGCAGCGCCAGCCCACAACAGCGAAAGCGCATCGACACACTCCTCTACCGCGCCCCTAGGGCGGCTGCTCCACCACGAGTGACGTGGGATCAAGCGAGCTCCACTCCCGCGTCTGCCATAGGATACCACCGCTGCCTCGCTCGTGGGAGAACGCTGCAGGGAACTCTTGACCTCCTGGAAGCTGGCTGGAAGCTGCCTGGAGGCTGGAGACGCGCCCGACGGCAAACGCCAACAACCCAGGCGAACGTGGTATTATCCACATTAAAGGCGTTTCTTGTTCTCCCTTGTTGGTGAAACCGAACACCTGGTGCGCTCTTCTATAGTCCCGTATGGAGCACTATGAGACACCGACTATGATCTACGGGCGGTACGAAGCGCGCATACGGACATCCCGTATTCCCCCACCCGCTCTCTCAGGCTATTCTGTGCTCAGTGGATCGGGGTGCGAGGTGTGCAACACCGTTGCTCATCCCTCACCTGGCCATCCAGGTCACGAGCTTTCCGCAGGGACGCGGACCCATCGGTAAGGACACCGATCGCTCGTGACACCCGTTCCCGCCGTGTTTTCACCACTTCAGATCTCCCTCGTCAGTTGGCGGGGGAGATCGCCGTTTCGCGGACGCGCAGCGCCTCTGAGCTATGCTCCTGTGGCGTCAATTCAAGGCTGGAGATCTGTGCGGTGCCCTTGATGGACAATTGCCTGCCATCGGCGGCGATGACTCGTAGCATGCACAAACTGCCTTACATGCGCCGCTCAGACGGCTTCACCCCTACGATATGCCGATTCTCTGCGTCTTACTATCGCGGGCTGCCGTTTCATTATGAGATATCCCTGTGCGGCAGTAAGAGATAGGAATGCTCGAACCCAATTACGGTATGACATAGAGTGCTCCAAAGAATCTGCTCATAAGTTATGTTAGTATGACGTACGTGAAGGTGTACCTTACGTCGCGCCTCGCCAAGGAGCGCTTGCCGTGCCGCAGGTCCTGCGTCGGTCGCTGTTGATCCAACTGGTCAGCGTCTATCTCGTCTTCGTCGCGGTTGTCCTCCTTGCCGGCGTCGGGGTCAACGCGGTCGTGGAGCAACGTCTGCGTCACGATGTGGAGGCGTCAGATCAAGCGCTGGCCCAGGAAATCGCTGTGGATACGAGCGCTAAGCTGCTCAGCGCCGAGGCATCACTGCAGGCCTTAGGCCTGCGTGTCCGCGCAGCGCGTACGCCCGATGCCGTGATCAATACGTTCCAGGTATTCATGGCTGCGCGCAGCGATGTGGAGCATCTCTACTGGCTCGACGAATTAGGCATCATCCAGGCCTCAGTCAAGGACACCACTACACTAGGAGAGCCGCCCACAAGCGCGTCCGACGATACCGCAATCGGAATCCAGTTCACCCCCCCACGCATCGTCGAGCAGGTGGTCACGGAGACACGCGCATCGCCGGTCTTCGAGGTCGGTATCGCACAAACATCGCCTGCAGTCGTCACGCCTGGTGTGATCATCGCGTACCCCGTCTGCGAGAGCAATGCCTGCGATCATGGCGGATTAGTCGGCATTGTGGCCATGAGCCTCTCCCTCTATGAGCTCAGCCAGGCGCTCACACCAGTCGTTGGCGATCAGCAAGGGCGCCTCCAGATCAGCGTCATCGACGCGCAGGGCGTGCTCGTCGCGACCGGTGAAAACATCACGGCCCAGCATAACCCTCTCATGCAAACGGTGCTTCCGACATTGCCTGGCGCAGACCAGGCGCTCCACGGGCGCCCTGGCTCACAGCTCGGCCTGGGACCAGACGGGCAAGAGTGGCTCTTCAGTTCCGTGCCCGTGCCGAAGGCAGGGTGGGCTGTTGTCGTGCAGCGACCGACAAGCGAAGCGCTCGCCGTCGTGACCCAATTCCACTTGTGGTTGCTCGCCGCAGCCCTACTCTTCGCTGTGGGTGTGCTGGTCTTCTGGTTGCTGCTCATGAATCGCGTCATTCAGCCACTGCATGCGCTCGCGCTTCGCCATCACACGTTACCAAGCGTCGACCAGCTGATGTTGATCGCTGGGGCCGGGCTCAGCGAGCGGGAGGATGAGATCGGCGGCCTCGCCCGCTCACTTGAACGCCTTGAGCGCGACGTACAAACTCAGTTTGGCGAGCTCCAGACGCTGCTTGAGACTTCCACCGCCGTTGTCGGATCGCTTGACCCGCGCGCTGTGGTTGGCGCCATCATCCGCGAGGTGCGCCGGCTGGTGGACGTGCAGGCGGCGGCAGTATTGGTACCGGATGAGCAAGGCGTGCTTCGGGTGTTGGTCAGCGAGGGCCACACTGAGCGCTACGACCACGCGCTCTCGCTGTCTCCAGAGAATGTGAGCTCCGCCGCAGTGCTCGCGCTCCGTGACGGGCGGCCGGTGCAGAAGCTCCTCGACCCAAAGCAACCTCCCCCCGCGCTCTCGGCGGAGGAAGGCTTCCGTGCTGTGCTGGCGATTCCTATCATCAGCCGGCATGTAGGCGGCGTCGTGCTCGTCGTGCACCGCACCGAGCCGTACCCATTCAGCAAGAACGATGTTGATCTGCTGCTCACTTTCGCCAACTACGCCACACTCGCGTGGGAGCACGCGGTACTCTACGAGCGCAGCGACGAACGGCTACGGGACGTGGCGGCGGAGAACGAGCGCCTCTATCGAGTGACCCATGAGGAGAAACAACGGCTCGCGGCAATCATGGACAGCATGAGCGATGGCCTGGTGCTGGCCAGCGCCGACGGGCGCGTTCTCTATGCGAATCCTGGCGCGGCTGCTATCACCGACGTGCCCACTGAGGCCCTGACCGCTGGCGCGATGGCCGACGTGCATGCGGCGTTACGCGTGGCGTCGGCGAACGCTGACGACTATGACCGCGCGCTTGTGCGCGCTGAGATGGGCGCGCAGCCTAGCTGGGTCATTGAGACGGGAAACGGAGCAAACCGCCGCGCTATCGCACTGCGCCTCTTCGACGTCCGCAGTGAGGAAGGTCGGACCATTGGCCGTGGCTTGCTTCTGCGCGACGTGACGCTTGAGTGGGAAGCCGACGAGTTCAAGACCACGCTCCTCGCGGCCGTCGGCCACGAATTGCGCACGCCTCTCGCCGCTATCAAGGGGCATGCGTCCACACTCTTGCAGGAGGATATCGCCTGGTCTCCCGAGGAGCGGCGCCACAGCCTGCAGACGATCAGCGCAGAGGTAGATCGGCTTACAGGGCTGGTGCGTGATCTACTCGACCTCTCGCGACAGCAGGCGGGGATGCTGCCGCTCCATCGAGAACCTTGGCGCCTGGACGATCTGCTCGCTGGCGCGTTGCAGCGCCTCGGTCAGTCGCCCATCGGTTTGGAAATCGATCTGCCGCAGGACCTACCAGCGGTCGAGGTGGATCGCGCACGCATCGAGGTAGTGCTGCGCAACCTGCTGGCCAACGCGGTGGCGTACGGCGGAAGGGGCATCCGTGTGAGCGCACGATCGCACGAGAGCGTGGTAGACGTGGCGGTCAGCGACGATGGCCCTGGAATCGAGCCGGAGGAACTGCCGCACCTCTTCGAGCGCTTCCACCGCGCCCGACAGGTAGCGCAGCGCAGGTCGTATGGCACCGGGTTAGGCCTGGCGATCTGCAAGGCGTTTGTCGAGGCGCACGGCGGGAGCATCCGAGCGGAGAGCGGCCCCACCGGAACGACCATTCGTTTCAGCCTGCGTACAGCACAGCCACCACGTGTGGCTGACACAGAGGCGCACGCGGAAAGCGCGATGGGGTAAGCTGTGATGATCAGTGCGTGCGACAGCGTGACACGGCGACCAAGTATGTCTGCGCTATGAGCGCACACAAAACCCATTGACGGAGGGCGACGATGCCAGCCAAGCGAATTCTCGTCGCGGAGGACGACGTGGCGGTGCGCGACTTTATTACGCGCAACCTGCGCGCGCGCGGCTTCGAGGTGATCGAGGCTGGAAACGGCTTCGAGGCGATGGCCCAGTGGGAGCGGGAGCAGCCGCATCTGCTCATCCTGGATATCATGATGCCGCAGATGGACGGCCTAGAGGTCTGCAGGCGTGTGCGCGAGCAAGCGGCGACACCCATCATCGTCCTGACAGCGCTCGACGCCGAAAGTGATAAGGTAGCCGCGCTTGATCTCGGCGCCGACGATTATCTGACCAAACCCTTTGGAGTAGAGGAACTGTTGGCCCGTGTGCGAGCGGTCTTGCGGCGCGCCCAATGGGAATCAATGCCTCCCGCATCGGGGATCAAGCGGTACGGCGATCTGGAGATTGACTTGCAAGGGCACATCGTACGTCTTCGCGGAGAAGAGGCGCGCCTGACGCCGACGGAGTTTGCCTTGCTGGAGCAGTTGGTCGTAAATGCCGGCAAGGTGCTGCCCCATCGCATGCTACTGCAGCGGGTGTGGGGCCCGGAGTATGGCGGCGAGGCCGAGTACCTGCGCGTCTATATCAATCGCCTGCGACAGAAATTGGAGACTGATCCAGCTAGGCCACGATTGCTGATGACCGAACAAGGCGTAGGGTATCGCTTCGTGGCCCCTGACGCATCGCGACGCGAGACCATTTCCTCTGCAGACCCTTCTGCCTAAAGATCATCCCTGCATGGCCAAAGCAGCCGCGCCGTGGTGTGACCACTCCTCAATACGCCGCTGGAGTCATGCGTTTTCGAACCATTCTCTGACGCATGTCGTATGGTCTGACGCTAGATGCCCACCGCTGCTCTTACGCTCTTGCGCATCCACATGCGCGCATTTACGCAATGTTTATTTGGCGCATGGCGCGTTTATGCGCTCTTTACGCCTTAGCGCATACCATGTTCTCGACAAGTTTGGACGCTATGGCGCCTCGCGCAACGGCCACAATCTTTCGGGCGTGTGAACGTGGCGCGAATAGCTGGGCGAGGTCGCAGGCAGAAGAGCTTGTTCACAAGGAGATAGGTGATGTTAGCCATGACCGATTCGACAGCTTCCTCCCACAGCGCGCAGGACCCACTACTCCCAGCTATCGAACTGCGCACTGTCACCAAGCAATTCCGCACCCCTGCAAGAGGCATCTACACCGCTCTGCGTGACCTCAGCCTGACGATCCAACCTGGCGAGTTCTGCGCTGTGGTGGGGCCGACGGGGAGCGGTAAATCGACCACGCTCAGCCTCATCTCCGGTCTGGATCGCCCGACGCGTGGTGAGGTCATCGTCATGGGACAGCCCGTGCAAGGCGTCAATGCTCATGTCGGCTTTGTCTTCCAGACCGACGCCGTCCTTCCCTGGAGGAGCGTGCTGGACAACGTCGCCGTGGGACCGATGTTCCGCGGCGTGAGAAGCCGGGAGGCGCACACGCGCGCGCGGGCCTGGATCGCCCGTGTGGGACTTGCCGGCTTTGAAGACCGCTATCCCCACCAACTCTCTGGTGGCATGCGCAAGCGTGTGGCCCTGGCGCAGACACTCATCAATGAGCCGCAGATCCTGTTGATGGACGAGCCCTTCAGCGCCCTCGACGTGCAGACGCGCGTGCTAATGGGCAATGAGTTGCTGACGCTCTGGTCGTCCACCTCCGCCTCGGTCGTCTTCGTCACCCACGATCTGGAGGAGGCTATCGCGCTCGCCGATCGCGTGGTGGTGCTCACGGCCGGGCCAGCGACGGTCAAGGGCAGCTACGCCATCGACCTGCCACGCCCGCGGAATGTGAGCGAGATCCGTTTTAATCCGCGCTTCGTCGAGTTGTACCACACGATCTGGGAAGATCTCCGCAGCGAGGTGATGATTAGCTATGAACGCTCCAAGCAACGTGCTGACTGAGCCGCCCGACTCATCCGTCACTGACGAAGTGCGACGCATCCGACGCGCGGCTGGTCGCCGTCGCCTCCTCGTGAACGCGCTGCGTGTCTTGCTTCTAGTGATCATCATCGGCGGCTGGGAGCTTGGCGCTCGCCTTGGCATCATTGACCCTTTCTTCTGGGGACAGCCATCAGGCATCTGGGACCAGCTCCGGACATGGGTGACGGAAGGGACCTCACAAGGACCGCTCTGGGAGCAGATCCTCGTGACCCTAGAGGAGGCGGTGCTGGGGTTCCTCATCGGCGTGGCGCTTGGCGTTACCTTTGGCGTTATCCTTGGACGCAACCGCTTCCTCGCCGATGTATTCAGCCCTTACATCAAGGCGGCGAACTCGATCCCACGCGTCGTGCTTGGCTCTATCTTCGCCGTCGGCTTCGGGATCATCGGCATCCAGTCCAAGGTCGCGCTCGCAGTTGTGCTGGTGTTCTTCATTGTCTTCTTCAACGCCTTCCAGGGTGTGCGTGAAGTGGACCGGAGCCTGCTGGCGAACGCGCGCATCCTGGGAGCGAACCAGTGGCGACTCACCACTGCGGTGATTATTCCCTCGGCGCTTACCTGGATCATCGCCAGCCTGCACACCAGTTTCAGCTTCGCGCTGGTGGGTGCGGTGGTGGGCGAGTTCCTCGGCTCGGTCGAAGGACTGGGTGAGCTCATCAGGGTCGCGCAGGCGAATTTCAACGCCAATGGCGTCTTCGCCGCGATGGCGATCTTGGCGGCTGTGGCCCTGACGGCTGAAACCCTAATCACCTGGCTGGAGAATCGCCTGATCCGCTGGCGGCCCAACGCGACAGCCGAAGCGACGCTGTGAGGCGTCAGCCGTGGCGTGACCTGTATGCGGCCGTTTCTCACATGTCTAGGATTGCCCTAATCCGGTCGTGAGGTTGGGAAGAGAGAGGAGGGAGCGGCGCAGGCAATAGAGCTTGCTCAGGCGTAACCGCGCACTTGACCTGACTGCTTGGTCATGTAGGCGCGGACACACAAGACAGGATAAGGAGTATGACACCCATGAACCGGGTGAACAAGCGATTCCCTGTGATCAGCATAGTCCTGCTGACGCTCATCCTCGCGGCGTGCGGCACATCGACCACGGGTGGCGGCTCAAGTACTCAGCGGGCGTCCCTCAAGATCATGGTCGGTGGCCTCAGCAAGCAGATCTACTTGCCCAACATGCTCACGAAACAGCTGGGCTATTTCGATGAGCAAAACCTCGACGTGACGCTCATCGACGAGTCGTCGGGTCAGTCGTCTGAAGATTCAGTGCTCGCGGGCCAGGTGGATGCGGGCTCTGGTTCGTACAATCACACTATCGAGTTGCAGGCGGCTGGCAAGCAGATGGAATGCGTCGTTCAGCTCGACGTCGCCCCCGGTGAGGCGGAGGTCGTCTCGACCAAGGCGGCGAGCACGATTACAAGTCCGTCCGACCTTGCAGGCAAGAACCTTGGTGTTACTGAGCTCGGATCGGGCACGCAGACACTGACGCAGGCGATCCTGAAGAAGGCCGGCGCCGACCCCAATAACGCGCACTATATCCCAGTGGGCGCAGGCGACACCTTCATCGCCGCGATGAAGCAGGGGGCCATCGACGCTGGCATGACCACGGAGCCGACGATCTCCCGCGTCGTCTCCACTGGCCTCGGCAAGGTGCTTGTGGACCTGCGCTCGCCGCAGTCGACGCAGCAAGCCCTGGGCGGGAATTATCCGTTCATCTGCATCTTCATGGCGAACAGCTACGTCAACTCCCACAAGGATGTCGTGCAGCGGCTCGTCAACGCCTACGTCAAGACGCTCAAGTGGATCAACGCCCATAGTGCGGATGAGATCGCTGCTAAGATGCCGGCCGATTACTATGCGGGCGATAAGACCCTTTATGTCACGGCCATGCAAAACCAGAAGGCAATCTTCAGCGCCGATGGAACGATGCCGTCGGATGGGCCACCAACCGTGCTCGGCATTGAGCAACAGATTGGCAAAGTGAAGGCCGGCCAGAATATCGATCTGAGTCAGACCTACACCAACCAGTTCGCTAGCGCGGCGAGCTAAGAACGAGCTAAGAAAGGGTTGGTATTCAGGACAACTGCTGGCGCAAGTTGAAAGCAAGCCGCAGCGAAGAACCCCGCGGCTTGCTTTCACTCATCGCGGGCAACTGGCGCGAAGTGGTGAGAGTGTGTTAAACAACGGTGCGAGCACGGAGTAGACGTGAGACTGGGGCAGGCTCCATCGCAGGAAAGGAGCGCTACGGCGCTCTCAAACGCCTATAACGGCTGAGTCGCCAAAGCATGTTCCTTGTAGAGTGCCTCGTAAGCAGCAAGGGCCTGGTGATAGGCGGCTTCCAACTGGCCGAGTCGCGTTCTCGCCTCAAGACGGCGTTCAGCCATTTCCAATGCGGTGAACGAGTCAAGGACACGACGCTCCGCCAGCCGTAGACGCGCCGTCTGCACGTCGTCAGCGGGCGCATTCTCCTGCAGCGCTATCTCTGCCGCCCGATCCACCGCTGCGCGCTTGCCAGCGTCTTCTTTGGCGCGAGCGGGCACGAAAGGCAACAGTTTGCCTGCCGGCGCCACAGGAAGTCCTCGTTTGCGGCGACGCTGACGCACCAGTTCTCCAAAATCCTTGTCTGGCTGGGCAGCAACCTTGGTCAGCGCTTGGACAAGATCGCGCAGCCCCCTGGAAACATCAAAGGTCTCGCCTTGGGGATGCAGTAGCGCCGTGCGGCTCACCAAGTAGCCATATGCCCCAGCGTCTAGTTGATCGACATCGTGCATATGCTGCGCTCGGCGCATGAGCCAGCGAGCTTTGGCTGGCGCATCGTTGAATTGCGCCGTCTGCACCTGACGCCACACTGGATCGGTTGGCCAGCGGGAACGGTTCGTGTCTGCGTCAGGAATCACCCGCCGGATCCAAGCGATGTGCACGAGCGAGGCGGTGGCAGAACACCTCGTTGCGGCGTCATCCTCGTGAGGAGCGTGTCCGACGACATACGCCCAAACCTCGCCGACGTGCTCGAGGAACTTCCAGGGATCGTCCAGACTCCCGTGGATCTCCGCTGGCAGTGCGAGAGTGCGCAGCGCGTCACGCCGCAGCCGCGCCTCATGGCGAATGACGGAGCCTGTGCCATCCCACCCAGCCGCACGCCAGATCGGCTCCATGAAACGCTTGGTGCGCAGACGTGACTCCAGCGTCTTGTCATACTGCACGAAGGAGATCGCGCCTCCCGGTGACCACGTCACTCCTGAGAGCCGCTTCCCCCAGCGATACACCTGCGCTGAGCGCTCCTCCGCTGGCGTCGACTCTGATGTATTTCGTCTGCCAAGTGCAGGATCTTCATCATCGTCCAGAAACGGATCGAGGAGCTCATCCTTAGCGGGGGCAAAGGCGTCCTCCCATGTCAGGTCCAGCAGCGGATCCACCAGGTCGATCCCATCCGCATTGCGTCGTCCGTCGACCACGGCATAGAGCGTATGGAGATCGGCTTGAGCCGCTTCGAACACACTCTGACGACGGGAGCGTGAGACGTAGCGATCCAGCTGCTCTAGAGCAACGGTGGTATTGGCAATGTCATGCGCCAGATGGACCTGGCTGACCTGCCACTTGCCCTGCTGTTTCCGTGGGTGGCAGAGACTCCCCCGCCACATGCGGCGCACGAGGGCATCAAGTTCATCCAACGCCCGACGTGACGTCAGCCGCCACAAGCATTCCGACCCCAGCCGCGCCTGGGCAATGATGGATCCCAGCGGTGCCTTGCGGATGAGCAGTGTGAGCGAGGCGTTGCGGAGAATGTACGACCAACTGACTCCACCACCCTGGTTGGTGTTGACACCAGCGCGATACATCATGAGGGGTGTGCCATCATAGCGCCAGGGCGTCTCGACTTCCTCATCGTTGTGTCGCGCTAGCTCCTGCAGATCCTCCAACTGCATCTTGAGTTCTGGGGTCAGTCCCTCCGCATCGAGTCGGTTGAGATACCACGTGTCAATGCCCGCCGCCACGGAGAATGGGCGAGGCTCACCAGCTGAGTCAGGAGATCGTTCACCTTCCGCTTTGGTGATGCCATGCCACAACTCTAGGAGGATCGCCTTCCACCGAGGCGATAACGTCCAGGCGCAGTCGCTCCGATGCCGTACCAAGCGCGCCTTGCGCATAGCCAGGAGGGTGCCGATGGAGACCTCACCCACACTTGGGACATCGACCATGGGTAGTCGAGCGCGACACTGGGGTTGCCCATCCAGCCAGCGACAGATCGCTTCCCACACCTGGAGTTCGGCGTAGGTCGGCAATCCTGGCGCTGGACGCTCAGCGAGAGTGAGCGCTGGGGTCGGCACGGCAGTGAGTCGCAGATACTGCAGCCAGGCGTGCCACTTCCGCTTGAGGAGCCACGCCCGCCGACGACGGACAATCAAGCCGCGATCTGCCATTGCTTGCAATGTTGGCTTCGAGGGAGCAAGGTCCACAGGCCAGTCGCCATCGCGCATACCGTCCGTACCAGTCAACGAGATCGCGCCACACAATTCGCGCCAGTAGGCGACCTGCGCCTTGGTGGCTGGCATGAAGTCGGCTCGGATGGTGATACCCCATGCGTGTGCGTAGTCAGATAGGTGCATCGCGATTTCTGCAGCCTTCACAGCCGCAGTCTCTGCAGACGAGAGTGCCAGCGCCCCACCTGTTGTCGGGGCAGCGAGCATGTCCCCTTCCCCTGTTACATCGAAGGGCAGCGTTACTTTTTCGACCTGCTCAGCCACGTTGACCTCCGAATTCAAGCACACTTCCACGAAATGGCGAGAAAAATGTCCGTATTTTGAGGGGCGCGTGATACTACTATTGCGCCCACCGCGATCCATCCTCGGATCGCGGCCGAAAACAACGATTTGGTGAGGCCGGCGGCCCCGGTTCGGAAGCCCCCGTGGGCGGGGCCGGCGGCCCCCGTGGGCGGGGCTGGCGCCCCGCACGGGGGCCGCCGGCCAGCCTGCTATTGTAGTGTTGTGGTCTCCCCTGCAATTTCCGGGATGTCGTAGACTACACTTGCTATCACCTAGCCATCACCCCAAGAGATGTGACGATCTGCCAAGGAGGGAGCGATGCGCATTTCTCGTCCGATGCGCGTTGTTCTGCAGGCGTGCGCCGCACTCGCCGTCCTCCTCAGCGGCTCGGGGTGCACACCTGGCCCCACGGTGTACCAGCCCACCCCCACTCCCTTCACCTATCCCACTCCGTTGCCAACGCCAACCACTGGCCCGCTCCCACCTGCCGTCAACGGCGTGCTCGCGCCTCTTCCCACCGACTGTCTCGCGACCCCACCGCCTGCAACCTTCACCTTGCCTGCCGACTTCGGTGGCGGCTTTGTCGGTGACTTCACGTTCGCGGGCAGCTCCCCGGTGTGGGCGCTCGGACCAGGCGCGATGCTGCGGATTGATCAAACGGGGGAAGGAAACCAGACGCAACCCTATCCCTCGGCGAAGGTGATGTGGATCGTGGGTCCGAACTACTTTCAGCCCGTGACGCTCAGCGGGCGTGAGCTGCGCACAAACGCCTCCTTGTGGTTCGAGGTCTACCCCAGGTATGGGGAGACGTCGCGCTACACCACGCAAGCGGTGCTCGACCCCGGCGCGCCTAATCGTGGCAGTGCAACTCCACGGAGCGGACGCTGGAACATCTGGGGCATCGGCATCCTCGTGCTGGCCGCGGGCTGCTACGAGTTGACCGTCACCTGGCCCGGCGGGAGCTGGCGCACCGTCTTCGCCGCTGGCAGCTAGCCACAGGGTCACCATGCGGACCCTACAGCTCGGGTGGGATGTTGGGTCCGTCCCAATCGCGTTTGGATTTGCTGTTCCAACTCGGCTTGCCCTGATAGATCGCTCGCTGCCGGGGTGTTAGGCGCTTGGCTGGTTTGCGGGCTGGCTTCGCTGGCTCCGGATGGCGCTTCTCCTCCAGCGGCGTGGTGCGTACGAGAGCCTGGATCGCCCAGGAGAGCGCCTTGAGATCGCGATCCACTGCATAGTCGTACGCGGTCTTCTTTCCTTGTCGCTGTCGGCGGTGCAGGTAATCGCGATCGCGGTACATCCGGTTGACCAGCTGGCGCAGCACGCTGGTGTACACCCAGCCCTCGCGCTGGGCTTGTCCCAGATACCAGGCTTGCAGCTCGTCAAGCACGCCCTCGGCTTCGTTTACCTCTGGATTCTTCGTCAGTTCTCGTGGCATCTCATTCCTCCTCGATGTCGGCCGTGACTGTTGTTTCGCATGCCGGTGGACACTCGGGCCAGCGCCGGCGCGCTTCATGGATCGTGGCGGCGACGCTGAGCTCGAGCAGTTCCTGCAGCAGCCGGAAGCTATGCTTCATCGGACCTGCCGAAAAGGAGCAGTTGGTTGAGAGACACCGCCAACTCCAGCCATAGCGGCGATCCTCGACGACGTAGAAGGACGGCGAGCCCGGGCGGCCATCCTCGTCTGCTGCACGATCATCGTGGAACGGACACCACCCCAGATACCCGCTCCCCTGCTGCTTGAGCTCTGTCTCTGGCGCCAGGTCCGCCAGCAGATCCAGCGGCGAGACCTCGGCATCCACCCAGCGGATGACTACTGATCGTGTGCCGATCCCCTGGCTGGTCACCTGTGGCGTGGCGGCTGAGGCCATAGCAGCGAACCCGGCAGAGGCGACGACGTGTCTGCTGTGCGACTGGCGATCACTGCGATACCGTTCCCATTGCTTTTGTGCCCATGCACTGGAGATCACCGGTATATCGAGCACAAACGTGGCGGCGCGTGCGGTTGAGGTGAAGGCGCACAGGAGCCCTTCCTCGTCGAAGAGGGGATAGCGTCTGCCCGTCTTACGGTGGATCCCCAACGGCAAGCGCATGGCATGCCCAATCCCGCCCGATCCTGAAGTATCGGGATAGCGTTCATGCGCTGGGACCTCAACGCCGTCTGCGCTTACCACCTCCAACGCTTTCGCAACCAAATAGCGCGCTGCGACTGCCGGCAGTGGCGCATCGAAGAAGAGCCACAGATGCCCACCGCGTCGACTCGCCTCTACCAATCCGGGCACGTTCATCTCAGCGAGCGCGCTGCGCAGCGTAAGCAGCTGGGAGAGCATGCCAGGGGCATCGACATCCAGGCAGACCCAACGGCAGGCACCACGCGCATCCGTGGAGGCGAGCGCCAGCGTCAACGCGCCTTGCAGATGCGCCGAGAGGAGCGCAGGTGTGCATGGATCGTACACCCAGCGATAGGTCCCATCCTCCTGCTGCACAGCGTAGGGAATCGGGCGGTTGACGAAGCGCTCCCACCAGCGCTCGAGAAGGTCTGGCGGGAGACTATGCGGTGGAAGAGTGGTCGTGCTCATCTCGTCGCCGCCAATCGATCATCCAGCCGCCGCGCGTTGTATCGGCCCACCGGCATGAGCTCGTCAGACATCCCTTCCGCACCAGTGTCCGGCGACGCAGCCGGCTCAGCGATGGATGCCACCGCAGAAGGATCACCCGCATTGTGGGATAGGTGAGCGCCGTGGAGGCGCTCACGCAAGTGGCGCAGCTCGCCCAGTGCTTTGAGCAGATCATTGTCGAGGGTATCCATCTCCTCGTCGGTGGTGGCGCGGCTTGCCCGATCCACCAGGACTTGCATCCTCCAGAGCGGTTCAATCAAGCGCTCATCGGCGGCGAATTGGAGGTTCTCCAGGATCTGCTGGATGGTCCCGCCAATCGTGAGCAGCAGATTCCCATACATCTCCCGTCGCACCATGGCGCGTTTGCCCAAGGTGGCGAGGTACATGGCGCAGATCGGGGCGATGAGCGCACGCGCGACAATGAAGGCCCATGCGACCGAGGCGGCGAGTATGTCACTCGAGAAGCTGGGTGGCTTCTCGAGTTGGTAGGCCACACTCATGAAGGTCGCCGACTCAATGAGTGAGACCAGCCACACCCGCAGTCGTGCGCCACGCGTATAGGGGTCTTTGGCGGGATCCACTCCGCGCAGCCTCGCGTCTCTCAACTCAACAGCGGAGTTGAGCAAGGTGAGGTCCATCCCACCCACAATTATGAAGGTGATGGCCAGCAACGCCAAGACGACGAAGTCGAGCGGTTCATGCCGCTGATACTGCCCGACCAGAATCGTGATCTGATGCTGCCCCAGCGTGATCAAGGCACCGAAGCTGAAGACCAGCGTCATCGGCACTGCCCAGGCGCGGCCAAGTGTGCGCATGAACGCGCCATGGTCGGAGACATGCGCGCGTTTCGCGCGATCTCCGAAGAGCATCCTACGCAGCGAGGCAAAGAGTCCCAGCTGCGGCGATGCGGGAGCGCGTTGTATCGTCGCTTCCATTGGGAGGAAGTCCTTTCAAGGAATGGAGAGGGAGGCGCAGTGTGCGTGAGTGAAGCAGCCGCCCACGCCCTCTGCGCCGGCGCGTTCATTTACCGGCGACGGCCATTCGCGCCGACCGTCTCAGCAGCGGCAGCCTTCTCAGCGTCTGCCTGAGCACGACGCTCCTGCATCTGGCGCACCCGCTCCTCGAGCTGCGCTTCCATCTGCACCACTCGCGCGGCGTTGCGCTGATCGCGGTAGGCGCGCTGACCGCGCTTGAACACGGCGCGGGCCTGTTTCACCTGCTCCTCCAGCGGGGAGCCAGCTTCCAGTGGCGCCATGGCGGAGCCGGCGAAGACGACAAAGGCGTCGAGTTCGGCCGTTTGGTCACCGAGTTGAACCTGCCGCCCACGGCGCTGGTAGGTCTTGTCCTTGGCGTGGACGAAGGGCCGAGCGGCAAGACCGGCGCAGTAGGCTTGGACCAGCTCGCCGGACTCCAGCCACTTGGTGAGCAGGTCGGTGGACGGGGCTTGTGATTCGTCGCCGAGGCGAAACTCGACGGTGTATTGCTGCCGTTCGTTGGCGGCGAGCTTCACGGTGACCTGGAGCCGTTGCTCGATGCGATACCCTTTGGAATCTGCGTCATCGAGGACAGGCGAGGGCAGGATGGTGTAGTTGTCGACGGTCCCAATCACAGCAAACATGAGGGTGCTTCTCCTTTAGAGATGGGTGAAGGTGTGTGTTTGGTGTATCCGTCGCATCTCGCCAGGGATGTCGCCCTATGCGACAATGGCAGATGCAAAGGTCGTTGCTGCGGGCGTTGCCTGAGGCGTCCAAGAGCCGCTCTTCTCTTCCTGGCTCTTTGGCGTTTCTTATGCTGGCGGAGGCGCGCGTGCAAGATGCGCGTGAACCTGCTGGATCATTGGTCCTCTTGCCTCCCCTGCTGGCGTACCAGGCGATAGATGGTCTGGTACGAGACGCCGTACTGTCGAGCGACCTCCCGATACGAGTGGCCAGCACGCACCGCAGCCAGCACCTCGGCTTGTTGCGTAGCGCTGAGCTTGGGAGGAGTCTGGGGAGGGCGGCCATGACCGACCGTATAGGTAGGTGCGGGAGGGGAAGATGGCCCTAGAGGCGGTTCCGAAACACTAGACCGCTGAATTAGCCTGCTCGTATGAGCAGGATTCATCTAACGGACAGCCAATGGGCGTTCATTGAGCCGCAGTTGCCTCCACCAGCGCGCACTGGTCGGCCACGCGCGAATGACCGCCGGACGACTGAGGGCATCCTCTACATTCTCATCACTGGCTGTCGCTGGCAAGACTTGCCAGTTGAATATGGCGCACCAACGACCGTGTGGCGACGACTCAGGCGCTGGGGTGAAATGGGCGTCTGGGAGCGCATCTGGCGTGCTGCGCTGTCGGCTCTCGACCAGCGGGGTCAGCTCGATTGGTCGATGTCCTTCCTCGATGGCGCCTTTGCCCCTGCCAAGAGTGGCGGCGAGAAGGTCGGCCTGACGAAGAAGGGCAAGGGCGCCAAGTGGATGCTGGTGGTCGACGGGAATGGGCTGCCATTAGGGTTTCACCTCGACAGCGCCAACGTGGCGGAGGTCAAACTGGCTGAACAGACGCTGGACACCATTCGCGTGGCTCGTCCTCAAGGTCGTCCGAAGCGCCGGCCGAAGAAACTCGTGGCGGATCGGGGGTACGATAGTAACGCGTTCCGCGCTGCGCTGCGACGGCGCGGCATACGGATGTGTATCCCGCCGAAGCGACGCCCAGCGAAGTGGAGAGCTAAGCGCGGACGTCCGGTCGTTGCACGCAAGGAGGACTATCGGCTCAGGTACACGGTGGAACGCAGCTTTGCTTGGTTAGGCAACTTCCGTCGCCTTCTCATTCGCTGGGAACACCTTAGCGATGTCTACCAAGGATTCTTTACCGTGGCGGTGTTGCTGGTGTGCCTCCGGCGGCTGTGTCCCCTGGTCCAGGCAGATGGGGTTGAGCGGCAGGCGTCGTCACGAGTGGCGTGACACTCCTGAGCGCAGGATGAGGAGGGTGCGTGACAACGAAGCTATCCTACCTGGAGCGGTACCTGCTCGGTGAGCATGAACAGGTATGGGCCGAGTTGGTCGCGCTGGGGGAGCGTGTGCGCGAGGAACACATCTATTCGGATGCGCTTGAGGTGGCGCGCGAGACCATGCGGCGGGCGCGCCACAACATCGAGGCGCTCATCTCGCGACTCGAGGTCATCGGGTATCAGTTCGGGTACGCCTGGGCCACGTCGCGAGGCGGGCAGGAGGGGAGATGGCTCGCAGTGGACTGGGCGGGCCCATTTACGCCTCCACTTCCCGACACCTCCACCCGCTTACACGAATTGCAGACGAGCGTCGGCGCTCTTCCCTTGTCTATCGTGGCATGGTTCGAGACGGTCGGCGCGGTTGATTTCGTTGGCCAGCCACCACGACACTGGGGACTCGCCGGCAGTAACGAACTGGGTGAAGGCGAGAAGGATATCGCGGGCATCGCCGCCAGTTCGTGGCCCTTGGACGAGGACCCGAGCCTGGAATGGTGTAGCCTGGACCCACTGTGCATCTGGTCGCTCGATGCCGTGATGGCAATGGCAGATCCTCCTGCAGACGAGTCTGATCCCGCCGATCCAGAGAGTGGCAAGTGGTATTTGTCACTCAGCCCAGACCCGGAAGGCAAGTACTTCATCAGCGGCGGAGGACAGATCGGGATCCATGTGCCGAACGACACGGCGGATGCCGAGTTCATCGATCTCCTGCCTTTCGTCGAGTACCTGCGCAACTGCTTCCGCTGGGGCGGCTTCCCGGGGCTGCGTGACTACCTCGGCCCAATGGATGCCATCAGTGAGGACCTGAGCAGCTTGACGCGTGACCTCTTGCCGCTCTAATCCCCGCACACATCCCGATGGCTCGCATCCTCACGCATCGTCATACCTTGTATCGTCTCGTTATTGGTACGATGGGAGTTTCGGAACCACTTCTAGTGAAGAAGGTGATACAGAAGAAGGAGGGAGAGCGTCGCGAAGTGTGATAATTTCCGAGGGAAGATACGCAAGAAGTCTGAGAAGAAGAGCATTTGCAGAAAGTACAGACTCGGAGAAGCCAGCCCCGTCGGGTCCGCCGTAAGCAGGAAGCGCAAGCGCGTAACAAGTATGCGCCTTGCGCTTTCGTCGTCTCTTGTCCTACCTCCTTTCGTTCCTGGTGTCGTTGGCCTCGTTGGCTTCCTGATCACGCTGCGTCAGCCGCCAGATCGCGCCATACGACACCCCGAACTGCCGCCCTACCTGGCGCAGCGTCATCCCCTCTGCCAGCATGCGCCGCGCCTCTGTTTGCTGTTCGGGCGTGAGCTTGGGCTGCTGTTGCGCGGGGAGCTTGGCGGGATCGTGCCGCTTGAGCAGGCGCAGGATGACCCAGTAGGAGACACCGAAGGTATCTGCGACCTGTTGAGGCGACTGCCCAGCGCGCAACTGCGCCAGCGCTTCCTCTCGCAGCTGTGCCCTCAGGTTGCTTGAACGGAAGGGCGGCTTGTCTTCGAGGCCCGAAGGGCGCAGATGGCCACCCGTGGCGCCATCGCGGAGCCACAGGCCCCCATCTGGCCGCTGCTCCCATTGCTCTCCCAGCCCGAGCGCTAAGACTGGTAAGGTGTCAGGACGCGGCACCAGCCCGACGATTCCCTGGCGTTCCAGATCGTAGACGAGCCCTTCCAAGGCGAGGAGCGCCCAGACCATATCCCGCCGCTCTTCCGCCGTCGCCTCACCCCAGTAGCTGGCCATATCCGCGAGGGTCTCTCCCGCCTCCAGCGCCGCCTGCATCGCGCTCGCGGTATCACGCATCTGGGGGAGCGGTAGCGTGACGAGTTCGGCGCGGATCCGCGCCACCTGCTCGTCTAACGTCTCCTCGCTGATGACGCCTTTGGTAAAGGCGAGCGCTAATCGCTTCTGCTCCGCCTCCAGCTCCACCCGGCGTGCGCGGGTGCGCTCGTGCACGGTGTCCGTGCTCGCTACTTGGAGCCGCGTCGCCACCGCCTCACGCCACTGGTCGGCAAGGTGACACTCGCCAGCACCGCGCCAAACTGTTCGAGGACGACTGTGCCCTTGACCGAGAGGCAGCCGTAGGCGGCGCACGAGAGTCCACGCACCAGACTGGTGTCCTTGTAGTAGGCGATCCCTTTGCTGCTGGTGACACGGAGCGGGCGACGACAACTCGCGCAGACGATGATGCGGCTGAAGGCATGGGCGCGTCGTTGCGCCTCCACGCGTGGGCGGTGATACTGCCCACCCTTGGCCTCGACCAAGCGTTGCCACAGTTCATAGGGCCAGGCGGCGACATGCAGCCCCTCGACGAGCTCTCCCGCCGGTGTCTCGATGGTGCCGCGTCCTGACCCCGGCGCAAACTCGCGTGGGAACCAGGACCGGCGAATCACCGCGATGGTGTCCTTGGTGAGCGGACGTGCGCCGAAGCGGGGACTGTTGGTGGTGTAGCCTGGCAGCGCGGCGGCGATGGCTTGATCGGTCCAGCCTTGCGCGGCGAGCTCCCCAATGCGCACCAGCGCCGGAAAGTTCACCGGATCCGGTTGCGCTGGCGCATGGGGTGGCCGCCAGGTGGAGGGCGCGCCATCTGGCGCCTTCTCGTACTCTGGCCTCAGATAGCCAAACAAGGTCTTCCCATTGTGATACCCTGCCCGTCCGCGGTCTTCGAAGGCGTCGATCTCGCGTTTGGACAGTTTGCGCACAAAGGCGGCGTTGATCTGGGTGTCCACCACAAACCAGACATCGGCGCCGTCCTGATTGATCCGATCCAGATCGAATTGTCCATCCGCCGTCGCCCACCAGACTCCCTTGCGCCGTAGGATGGCGAGGGAGTTGAACGCCACGGTAACGTTGCGCGCCCAGCGGTCATTCATGTAGCAGACGATGATGCGAAAGGATGTCCCGGCGTCGGCGAGCATCTGCGCGAAGACGGGACGTTGCTCGATCTCTTCGTACTTGGCGCTGTGCTCGGGCTCTTCGTAGAACCCGTCGAGGATCCAGCGCTTGCGCTCGAAGAACTCCTCGATCTTGCGCTTCTGGGTGATGAGGGTAGCCGGATCTTGCATGTCCGAGCTGAACTGGACGTACCCGACTCCATGCGTGCCGGGACCTGGCTCCCCGATCACCCGATAGATGCGGTTGGGGTGTTTCTTGCGTCCCATCAGCTCGCCTCCCGTTCCTGCAATGCACGGAGACGCAGCTGGCGACGCAGTTCGATGCGTGCGAATACCTCCAAGAGGCGCACGACATCGGGTGGGAACGAGGTAGGTGTAGAGGGCGCTACAGGAGACAACCCTATAGAAGACGCAACTACAGTGGACGGTGCTACAGAAGACGATGCTACCAGGGACGATACGAGGACTGACGGAGGACGCGATGGGACAGACGTGCGCTGGGTCATGACGCCTCACGATCGGACTAGGCGCACCACCCAACAAGCGACAGGACCACAAGCAGCCAGCTTGACGCCACCAGGCGTCATCTGGCATACTTGTAGCAGTGTAGCGTGTCGCTCGTCACTGGGTGGACGCGAACTACCAGGCGGCCAGGGGTGTTCGAGACCTCTGGCCGCTGCCTTTTGCAGACTCATCGCCTGCAAAGTCTAGATTAACACACCGATACAAGTGTTGTCAATACTTGATACTACATGAAGCGCTAATTGGCGCATTGTGGCGATCAGTGATGCCGTAAGGACGACTACGGACGTAGACGGATGTGTACGAACACATCCAGACGTGCTATACTAGGGGAGACTTGTCTTCCCTTGTTCGTGAACCAGGATCAGCGTTGTGGCAGCCGAGAAACTTTTGACACTCGACGAAGTCGCCGAGCGGCTTGGTGTCAACGTGGAGACTGTTCGTCGTTGGGTTCGCAACGGGGAGATCGAGGTCATCGACCTCGGAGGGCGCGCCGGCTACCGGGTCACAGAGTTGGCACTTGATCGGTTCATCCGCAGCAGGATGCGTCCGGTTCGTGATGACGAACCCTAGCGTGCGAAGCACGCTTGTGTACCTCCTCTACATAGTATTGCGTTGAATCCGTCCGCAGCAGGCGAAATTTTCTTTCGTTCCGCAATTTTATTTCGGCTCGGCATGCCGCGATGGCAAATGTCAACTTCGGGCCATAGCTCATTGGCGAGCGCAACGAGCTGATACCTCTTCGGTCACAGGTTCGCTTCCTGTCGCCTCTACCTCTCTTCTGCGTGGCCACTTGCATGGCTCCTCGCGTCACTGCGGCGAAAAGGACCCTACTTACAATACATGGGTCTGCTGTGGGTTCTTTTCCCGTGGTTGTTTGTTATATGGCCGTAATAGTCGGTTACGCTTTGGCATTTTCGCTCCTTCAAATCGTTACGATGCGCAGCCGCCCGCTCCACCCATCGACACGCAGCCGCTCGCTAGCTGCTGACCCCGATGTTTCCGCCAGCCGTGTGAGGATCGCCGATGCGCTCCCCCCGGACAGTAGTTTAGGTTGGTAATTGACTCGCGGATCGCGATTCTTGACATAGAGCGGGTACAGGTCAACGATGATGTCGGCTGGCTCGAAGCGTAGGCCCACGAGCAGCCCTTCCGCCCGGCTGTTGCCGGAGCCAAACGCGAAGTTGCCCACGCTGTACACGATCGGTCGTTCGCGGTAGACCTCAATGGGCTGCAGAATGTGTGGGTGATGCCCGATAACCGCATCCGCGCCGCAGTCGATCGCGAATCGGGCTTTCGCGCGATCAGCTTCCAGTGGCTCGCGCTCGTACGGGATGCCCCAGTGGAAGGTCACCACGATCCGGTCCACATGCGGCCGCAGGGCGCCGATATCGGCCTCCAGCTCTGCGTGGGTGTCCGTCGCGGCGCCTGGCGACTCCGCCGTCGCCGCGCAGCGACGATTCCAGTAGTAGCCCAGGAGCCCAATGCGCCACGGTCCTGACTGGCGAATCACTGGCATATGGGCGCATTGCTCATTGCACCCTGCGCCGAGCGGGGCCACCCCGCTCGCCTCCAGGATGTCGAGCGTTTCGATGACGCCCTCGCGCCCGCAATCAAGCAGATGATTATTGGCCAGCGTCACCACACTGATCCCTGCGCGGGTCAGGGCGCTCGCCAGCGACGGGCGCACGCGGTACGAATAGGTTCTGTCCACCTTGTCCGCGCGGCGGGCGAACGGCCCTTCCAGGTTGCCAAACACCAGCGGCGAGCGCTGCAACAGGGGGCGCACGGCGGCGAAGGGGTAGTCGGGGCCGTGCTCCTCGATCGGGCGTCTGCTACGGCCGCCCAGCATGATGTCGCCCGAGGCGATCACCGAATAGGGCGGCTCATCTTCACGCGCGAACAGCTCCTCAAGTTGGTCGGCGCTCAGGATATCTCTTGAGGGCGGAACCTCTGACGCGGGCGCGCGCAGCAGCGCCGGCGCCAGTCGCGCAGACGCGGACTGATCACCTGGGCCGCGCGTGTAGGAGACGGCCTCACGCGCCTCTGTGTCCGTGGTGGCGGCTGTATCCTCCGGAGCCATACCGCGGCGCGCGAAGGTCTCGCGAATCAGTCGCTCATGCGCTGACCCGTAGACCTGGCAGTCGGCCTGGAGCAACGCCGTCAGCCCAGCGGTGAACGTCCGCCGGAGCCGTCGGGTGGCCTTCACATCGCCATCCACCTGGCGCTGTCCCAGCAGGAGAAGCGACTTGAGGAGGAGGAGGTCTGTCTTGCGCGCGCCTGCGGCGTCTAATGCGCCCATGCGCTCGCGGAGATCCCAGAGCGTGGCGGCCCAGATCGCGCCGTTCATGTGCGGGTCAGCTCCGTGGCGGCTGTCGAAATCGGCCATGATTCGCGCTGAAGCCAGGCTCCTGGGGTGAATTTCCTGGTCATCGTGGCGCCGATGCCAGTGCCATATGTGCGGCGTATCCAGCATCGTCGCTGCCCAGTAATCGGAGACGCCTTCGTCCATGGCCGTCTTGCGATTGTCCTGGCGGTCGCCCGGCCGCAGCGCGTTGGCGCGGAAGTCGGCGGTGTGTCGGGTGATGTGATGGCCGTACTCGTGGTAAATGATGCCTGCATTGTGCGCGGCGTTCGCCCGGTAGCTCCGCCCGGTGACGGCTACCAGCGCGCCAAACCGGGTGATTCGCCAGCCAGGTCCAAAATGAATCTCCCCATCGGGGGAGAGCGGCGCATACTCAGCGATGTCATACTTACGGCTCGGCAACCTGTAGTGGCCACCCTGGAAGGCGCGCCAGTGTCCGTTACGATAGACGCCATCCCGCACGCCACCATGCTCGGTGGCGGCGTGATGCGCGTTCACCAGCGCGACCACAGGCGGCAACGGTGGCGCGCCCAGTTCAGTGAGCAGGCTCGCGAGGTAGGTCCCGATGCGATCCAGGTGGAAGTAAACATTGACCTCCCCAAAATGCGCCGCCTGGGTGTAGCGCAAACGAAAGGCGTCGGAGTCATGAGGGCGCTTATCAATGCGACCGCCCCCGCGCCCTGGGTCGAAGATGAAGTCGCCGTGGCTATCGGGGCGCGCGTCTCCGATAGAGACCGCTCGCCAGCCATCAGCCGTCCCGTCAGGCTCCATGATCTCTCCCGCTTGCCGCACGCGCGCATAGCGGCCTGAGAGGCGCAGCTCGCCTCGGGGCGCGGGATCGAGATGGGGAAGGGGAGCCTCGGCGATGGCGATCCGCCCCCCATAGACGTCGCCTGGCTGCTGGTCGGCGGGGAGATAGACGCGGCCCAGGTTCACGCGATGGCCTCCGCTTCCCCCAGTGCGCGCCCATTCTTGGACGGAGCGCCCCGTTTGTTCTGTTTCCCTCGCGCACCGCTCTCCACTGCTCTGGTCTCGACCGGCAATACGCCTGTCTGGAGTTCGCGCGCTGTATAGCACCGGACACCAGTAGCGTCTTGCGCCTCCTGGGCGCTCAGGACGCTCATCGAGACGATGCCAGAGATCGCCTGCGGCTCGATATTCCACGACCTTAGGCGAGCCACACCTGCACTGGCCGCCATCGGCTCCCCGGCAGCCAACACCCAGATGTCCACCGTTCTGGTGAACGCAGGCGACTGGAGCAGGGCCGCGGTTTCGCGCTGGAGCAGACCGTCCGCCACCTCGATCACCACCCACTCCGCGCCCGCCGCCGCCGTGTGCGCGAGGAACAGGCGATGCAGCGCAAGGAGCTCATCCAACTCGCACAGATAGGTCGAAGGCCAGCCTCCGTCGACGAAGTCCAGGCCGATGCAGGCACCAGCGTCGACCATGCTCCACAGGTCGCGTCCGGCGGCGGTGCCGGTCAGCTTGACCCCCGCCACCTTGGCGCCATCGCGGCTCAGACCCTTGATGAGGCTCATCGTTGTATACGTCTTGCCGGCATCCATCGAGGTGCCGCAGACGACGATAGTGCGCGGGCGAGCGTCGCCAGAAAGTGCTGGCAGCGAGAAATTCTCGAGCCGCAGAGGATTGCCGTCCTTGTCGCCAAGCGCGCCGAGCAGGAGCAACTTTGTTGGTTCGGCCAGGTCGGCGTGCTTGCTCGTCACCGTGCCACACAGCCCACCCATCGAGAGCATGTCACAGGCGTCGCCATTCGCGTGAGCATAGCCCTCGAACTGGTGCGTCGCGTAACGATTCCCGAAGACCATCGCCATGTAGACACCCACATGTAGCGAGCTGCGCCGCCCTGTGGTCAGTTCCAATCCCGTGTTCTTCCCGATCTTCTCCACGCGGGCCAGCACCACGTCGCCCCGCTCGTAGGGACGCGACAGGGGGATCAGGGACGCGAAAGCAGATTCCGGGGCCTTGCGCAGGGCATAGGGGATGCGGATCTTCGCCTTCACCTCATCGGAAAGCTGCGTAAATTCTGCCATTGCCTTGGTATCCTCCATTGCGTCGGTGTCCTTGTCTGCCCAAGCATCGGCTAACGTATCATGCGTTCATCTGGGGAATGAGCGCCCAACGATCAGGTGTGGGAGTAGTGCAGCGCGTGCATCCGCGCGTAGAGACCTCCTTCGCGTAAGAGTTGTCGGTGTGAGCCTGCCTCACGGATGGTTCCCTTATCGAGGACCAGGATGAGGTCCGCTCGCTCAATCGTGCTCAGCCGGTGAGCGACGACAACGGTCGTGCGCCCTTCCATGAGGCGCTGCAAAGCGTCCATCACGAGCGCCTCGGACTCCGCATCCAGCCCGCTGGTTGGCTCGTCGAGCAGAAGAATCGGTGCGTTGCGGACGATCGCGCGGGCAATCGAGATGCGCTGGCGCTGGCCTCCGGAGAGGGTACCGCCACGCTCACCGACGACAGTAGCGTAGCTATCTGGCAGGCGGGCGATAAATTCGTGGGCATTGGCGGCTTTGGCGGCGCGCAGGATCTCGATGTCGGTGGCGTCTGGCCGCCCGTACGCGATGTTGTCGCGAATCGTTCCGCTGAAGAGCACTGGCTCCTGCAACACGAGGCTAATCTGGTCGCGGAGAGAATTGAGAGTGAAACGGCGCACATCAATACCATCCAGGAGCACCGCGCCATCCTGCGGATCATGGAAGCGGGGAATGAGGCTCAGCAGCGTACTCTTCCCGCTGCCCGTCGAGCCGACGAGTGCGACCATCATGCCAGGCTCGATATCCAGGTTGATCTTGCGCAGGACGGGCGTCTCGGGCCCGTAGCCGAACCATACGTCCGCGAAGGTGACCGTCCCACGCAATTCGGGAGCGGGGCGCGCTCTGGGTAGGTCGCGCACATCTGGCTCAATCTGGAGTACTTCCTGGATGCGCTCCGCGCTCGCGTCCGCCTTGCTGAACTGGCTGGAGAGCTTGGAGAGCTGACGGACAGGGTTGAGGATCAGGCGTAGGTATGTAGTGAAGAGCAATAAGTCGCCCAGGGTGATTTGCCTGTCCAGCGCCTCACGAGCGCCAAGCCAGACAATCGCCGCGAGGGTAATCACACCGGTGAGATCGACCAGGGGGCTGAGCTCTGATTGGAGCCACGAGACGGCCAAGCCAGCGTCCAGGCTCTTGCGTGTCTGCTGAGCGAACATCTGCGCCTCTTCGTCTTCGTTCGCGAATGCCTGTACCACCTGGATGGCGCCGATCTTCTCCTGCGCGGTCGCGCCCACCTGCCCTTCGAGCGTGCGCACGCGCCGTGTCGCCTGGCGGATGCGGCGGCGATACGAATTGCCGACAAAGAGCAGTAGCGGCGTCGCCGCAAGCATCAGCAGGGCGAAGCGCCAGTCGAGGATGGCGACGACAATCAACACGCCGACAATGGTCAGGATATTGGTGATCAGGCTGTTGAGGCCGGTAGCGACCATGTCTTGAATCGATTGGATATCTGAGGTGAGACGCGCGGACAGATCGCCAACGCGGCTCTTCTTATGGAAGGAGAGGGAGAGGCGCTGAATATGATCGAAGATGCGCACACGGAGCTCGTAGATCACGCGCTGGCCGGTGGATCGTGTAAATAACCCGCCGATAAAGGTGAATAGGGCGTCGATGAGGGCGATGATCAGCATAGCGGCGATCATCAGATTGAGCAGATCGGGCTTCGTAAAGGTGATAGCGCCAAACAAGGACGACAGCGCGAGTTTGAGCGCGCCGGGCGGTTCATGCTTGCCGAGCACGCTATCGAAGATGATCTTCAGTGGCCATGGTCCGAGCAAGTCCATCGCCGTCTGCATCAGCATCGCGCCCAACGCCAGGAAGATCCCGCCGCGATGCCCCCACAGGTAGCGCCTGGTCAGGTACAACGCCTTCACATCTCCTCCTCCACCACGCGTCTACACGCTGGCCACTTCCCACGCGAGGCGTCGCTAGCAATTGCTCGTGTCGTAACTCACCGGAGGAGGCGAGCCAGGCCCTTGGATCGTGATCTGGCCGTTCGCGTCGAGGGAGACCGCCTTCACGTAGACGCCAACGCGCTGGCCAGGCTGCAAGGACCCGCTCACCTGACCGCTGAAGCCGTTCGACGAATTCAGGCTGATAAGCGCGTTCGAGGTGTCATCGACCGTCGCAGTCCACGACACAGCCCCTTGACCACCGGAATTGGTGATGGTGAATGATTTGTAGGGGGCCGTTGCGCAAGGAAGAATATTTTGTGTCGATAATGTGAGCCTGGGCGCGTTTGGAGGAGCTTTGGGCGTTGCGGTGGGGGTAGCGCGTCCTGTCGTCGGCGTCTGGACGTTCTGAGGAGTGGCGGTCGCGCTGGAGCCGGATGACGTTGACGTTGCGGCGCTGGTGGACTTCACGTTTGAAGCCGCCCCGCCAAGAAAAATGCTGCCGGGGGTCTTGCCCGACGCCAGCCCAATCGCACCTAAGAGGATGGCGATGAGTGCGACCGCCAGGGTCAGGATCAGAACCGGCGTAAATACCCGCCTGCCCGCCGGCAGCAGCCCCAAACCACGTCGGGCGCCGTGTTCCTGCTCGCCGAAGGTGGCAAGCTGGTCGAACAGTTCGGTGAGCTGGTAGAGCGCATCCTGCGTCTCCGGCGTCCCTAACGCGCCGCGCAAGAGTGGCGCCTGCATGGAGGTGGAAGCGCTGGTCATCCACGTGGAGCGTGCTCGCCGCGTTCCGGCCTTGAGCAAGGTTTCGAAAACACCGAGGAAGTGGTCCGCTTCGTCGCGCACCGCGCGGGTGTCACCCTGGGCTAGCGCTGAAGGCCCGCTGACAAACGCGAACGCCTCGCATTCCGCCAGGAGATCATCTACCGACTGCCGAGGCAGGCTGCGATCGAGCGCATGAAGCTCGCAGCCTGGCGCTTGCCGCATGGATGGGGTCAGGCCAGCGGCCTCAAGTTCGTCGAGCAGGGCGCTGGCGGCGTCGGGTATCCGGCGCAACAGGCCGCGCGTATCTTCGCTTGGCTGGCCAGCGTCCGTCGTGACAGTCGCGTCACGCTCGTTTGTTCTCTTCCGTGCCTCACCCATGCTCGATCCCCTCCGCGCGCATGTCGCGTTCACCAGTATCTGCCGCGCTTGCCAGCGCTAGTGTGCGCCGCCTCCATCAGAGCTCCCAGAATCTGTGGGCGAAGCTTGCCCCGGAGTGGGGGTACTGGTAGCATTGTCGCCTCCCCCCGAGTCGCCATTATTGGGATCACCACCCTCGTTTTCGTCCGGATCATGGGTGATCGCGCCAGTGATGGTCGCGGTATGATCGGGGTTCCCCACGCCGAGGCTGCCAGGAACGTTCTTGAGGGCGCTGTCTGGCAGCTGAGCTACGAGCAGAGTGGGCGTTACGCTCACCGCAACGCCTGCTGGCGAGCCATTCACCAGGAGGACCGCTCCCTGTTGAAAGCCCGAGCCCGTGACGGTCACTTTCCAGGTAGAGTGACCATCTGTGCCCACGCGTGCAAGCGTCACAGAACTGATGCTTAGCACGGTCTGTCCCTGTCCAGCGAGCGCTGTGGTCACGAGCGCGCGATCACGCCAACTCAGCGAGAGCAGGGAAGCGCGCAAGCTGGCGCGCCCACGTGTCTGAAGGTCGTCAAGCTGCCTAGCTAGGCTGGCGTGCTCCTGACCCGCTGGCACATCATGCAGCGTGGCGGTCGCCGCGATCGACTCGTCATGCAGGGCGCCTAATGCGTCGCTATAGGCCTGGCCGCCGGCATGACCATCCACCGCGGCGTTGAACGCTTGGAGCGCGTCGCTGGCGTAGCGCAAGTGCAACCGCACGCGATCCGCCGCGCTGTTCGCCAGCAAGACACTGACCCCTTGCTCCCAGCGGCGCACTCCATAGAGCAGATGCCCAGGAGCAGCGCTGGCCGCCGCAGCCAGTATGCCTCCGCCAAGCGCCAGCACAAGCATCGCGACCAGCGCGGGCCAGAGCACGCGGGGCGAGAAAGGGAGGCGTGAGACATGTTGGGCTGCATGGCGTGACCTCACGCCAGCGCTGGCGCCATTCGAGGAGGACGGCACGGGGTGTCGCTGGCCAGAGTCCTGCTCCAGCAACTGCCGCTCAAGCCGGTTGGCAAAGGCGCGTGAGGGAGTGGCGTCCCCCCAGGCAGCGAACGGGCTCACCGCATCCAGCAGCGGAACCAGCTCGCCTGCGTCGGCGCGTAGCGCAGCGCTTTGCAGACTCTCGCCCGCCTGCAGGTGCGAGACCAGGCTGTCAAGCCTATCCTCTGGGAGCATGTCCATGCCTCCCTCCTTGCACAGGTCGCGCCTGGCCGTCTCGTCGCGCGCCGAGAGTGCGCGCCAGTGACGCCAAAGCCCGGAACTGTAAGCCGCGAATCGCGTTGGCGGGCTTGCCCATAGCGCGACCCACTTCCTCCGTCGAGTAGCCATGCACGCAGCGATACAGCACCACGAGGCGTTGCTCTTGCGTGAGCTGATCGAGCGCCGTGACCACCTCCCCCCACGATTCACGCGCCGTCAGCACAGTCAGAGGATCGTCTTCCTCTGCCACTGCCGCTGGCTCGTGGCGCTCAGGCGGCATCGAGACGAGATCTGGTCGCGCGTGCTGGCGGCGGTAATATTGGCCAACCTCATTGCGTGCGATGCGGAGCAGCCAGGTGGCAAAGCCAAGTTCGTCTTCCGCGCGCACCGTTGTGATCCCTTCGAGCATGGCCATAAAGGTGTCGGATGTGAGATCCTCGGCCAGAGGCGCCCCGTTGACTCGTGCGAGGATGAAGCGATACACCGCCGGGAGAAAGCGCCGGTAGAGCGCGCTGAGCGCAGCCTTATCGCCTCCCCGCGCCGCTGCCAGGATCGTGGCGAAAGGGAGGTCCGGAGGGAGCGAGTGGCGCACCCCACCAGTCGCGCGCTGGTGGGGCGTACTCGCGCTCTTCGAGTTGTGCGGCAGTGCGCCTGATTCATCCACGAGAATCATCCACGAATTTGCGCTTCTCTTCCCCCTACGCCATGCTTGGGACCGGCTCGGCGGAGGCGCTCCTCCAACACGCTGAAGGCGCCACAAGAAACCATTTGCCCCGACGCGCGTCCTGGCTGTGGCCAGCGAGCAGCGCAACCCAGACCCAGGGTGCGATGGTGGGCGCACCCTATACGATGCATGAAAAGGTCCGCGCGTTAGGGGGAGTACCAAAGATGCGCGCAATTTGTCGTGACTGGCGAGCGCTGCGCATGTTCGCCTGCGGGTGTCGCGGCCTCACGTGGTAGCACCACATAGCGTACCAGGGTCGCCGCCTCT
>Ga0070706_100001046_pt1 | contig 30028 bp, 31 predicted proteins | sample KBSK5501metaG_FD_65476 | JGI IMG/M metagenome (GOLD analysis project Ga0070706, IMG submission 65476) | Corn, switchgrass and miscanthus rhizosphere microbial communities from Kellogg Biological Station, Michigan, USA - KBS K5-50-1 metaG | ecosystem: Host-associated > Plants > Roots >... | reverse complement strand
TGATGTCACAGGCGCGCTTGAGCATCGGTCGGAGCATCCTCGGTGTGGCTCTGCAGTAGACGGCGTCGCCGATGCGGGATGGTGCCTTTCGCGACAAGTACCCGAGGATCGCGCCGGCTTCAAGGAGCCCAAGAACGGCGGCCATATCGGAGGTTTCGCATGGTCGCGTCCGCATTCGCGAAGGCTCGGGCCTCCACCTGGATCCCTGAGAGGAGCTTGGCGCCCTTGGTGGTGGTTCGCACATCGAGATCGTGACGTCCGGCACCGACGCAGAAGACGGAATGGACTATCAAAGGAGAAGGGCCGAGCGTGCCGGGGGATGGAGAGGAAGGGTCATGAACCCTGAGCCTCCGAACGCCCGGCCCCTCAATCTCGGCGACCCCGACCGAGAACGTCTCCACGATCAGTCGCATCCACGGGGGTCACCGCACCGAAGTCGTGCGTCGGTACCCGCTGCCGACCTTGGATAAATGTGAGCGGATGTGCGAGCTGGGTGGCCGCAGACGATCGTGACCGCACCGGGCTAGGTTCCGCCCTATGGTCAGGAAGGAATGGCTGATCGCGATGGCGATAGTGTTCGTCGCGTTGATGGCCGTCGTCTTCGCGGTCTGCTCCGGGACGGGAGGGTGGGTTGACCCTTTGGGCGATGGTCCTTGACTGACAGCGACCTCCGCTCGCTCCTTGAGACCATCGACCCGCATGCTCGAGACACCCTCCGCCGCGTCCTGATCCACGACCATGCCGACCCCGACGCGATCTCCTCGCGGCTGATGCGCTCCCGGGAACCAAACAGGGAGGACTGGGGTCCTGTGACAGACTCGGCAGATGGACACTCCTGGTGGCATGGAGTATTTCCGCTTGTCCAGGCCCGTTGGCCGGCTTGGTTACGAACGAACCGATGAAGGAGACATCATCAAGTTCATGCAGTTCGATGAGGCTGCCAAGCAGGAGATCCAGCAGATAATCGATGACTCCGACGAGATCGAAGTCATCGCGCGATTCGTGGACTCGGGTGGCGATCCCCACGTCAAAGTCCGACGCGGAGATGCAGCTTGGTTCGACCAGTTCTTGAGGTTGCTTTCCGAGTACGGCTTCGCCGTGCACCGTGTCGAGGGCTAGCGCATATCGCCGACACGTGCTCACCTCGGGCGATGCATGCCGGATGCGCGGCGGAAGGTTGTTCGGATCCTTCGGCGAGGTCGACGTGACTGATTCGTATAGATGCCTACCGACGGGTATCCGAACCGTACGGGTGGCCGCAGACGTCGTCGCGGTGCCAGCAGTTGACGAGTGTCCCCCAGACGACGCACTTGTGGTCGCATCGCGCAGCGGCCTACTTTGAGCGAGAACGAGGACCAGGAGGTCGCCATGGCACACGCCAACAACGAGCTTCTCCAGCAGAGCTTCGATGCATTTTCCAAGGGGGACATGGGAGCCGTCGCGGCCACCTTGGCGGATGACGTGGTCTTCCACTTCCCGGGCCGAGGTCCTCTCGCCGGCGACCACCGTGGAAAGGATCAGGTCCTGGCTACCCTCGCGAAGCAGGCCGAGCTGTCGGGAGGGACCTTCCGGGTCGAGGTTCACGACATCTTGGCTAACGACCAACATGGGGTGGTGCTCACCGCGGCGAGCGCGGAGCGTGGAGAGAAGGCCTGGGCGGACAACGCGGTCCTGATCTTCCACATCCGGGATGAGAAGATCTCTGAGGTCTGGCTGCACCCCAGCGACCAGTACGCGGGCGACGAGTTCTTTTCCTGAGTGGGTCCGACGGGACCTCCTACCAAGACCGCGAGTCCCCCGTCGGGATGGGCGAGGACGCCGACCTCCGCTCCCTCCTCGAAGCCCTCGACCTGAGGGCCCGCGACGACTTCCGAAACGTGCTGATCCACGACCAGGCCGACCGCGACACGATCGCCTCCCGCCTGATGCGTTACCGCGACCAGAACGGTGACGACTGGGCCGACATCCTCGACATGCTGACGATGCATCCGGAGGAGCGGCGAAAAAGTCGTTCGCCTTCTTGGCGAGTTGAGCGCCGCGCGTTGATGCCGAAGCCTCGAACTCAGCCTTACAGTCGAGTCGCGTGGAGGAGGAGCTGTGGACGGGCAAGGATTGCTCAAGTGGCCGACCTGGGTCGGGGTCGTGGTTGACGACCTCGAGGGGCAGCGGCGGTTCTGGGGCGATCTCCTCGGCGTGCCCGAGGACCACTCCGGATCGGACTTCGTCGCTTTCGAGCTTGGGGACGGCCGAAGATTCGAGCTGATCGAGCGTTCCACCGAACCGCAGTACGACCGGCTGAGGTTCCAGGTTGGATTCGACGTGGAGAACATCGAGGCTGCTCGCGAGGAGCTGGTCCGCCGCGGCGTGGAACAGATCGGCGAGATCTTCCCGGACGAGGAATCGCCCTGGGCGTATTTCCGCGATCCGGAGGGAAACGTGTTCGAGATCAAGCAGCGACAGGGAAGGACGGTGGGTACTTGACGGTACCTCGGGTCACCGAGCTCCGCTCTCCGTTCCGGAGGCAGGCAAGCGCCTCCTCCCCCTGCCAATCGCCGCTTGGCACGCGGGACGGGACCAAGCAATCGACGACACGAGTTCATGCGGCTCTCGCTCGATACTGAGCTTCGCCGGCAGTATGTGAGGCTGTTGGGGGAGCTAGAGGCCGAGTCCTCCTGAGCCCCGTTTCGCCCTAGGTGCGGGTCGATGCTTTACCGGATCTATGAAGCAGGACGGGGATGGACGCCACGCCCTGGGCGTGAAGGAGATCAGCACAACCGCGCTCTCGAAAAGCCCCGCAAGCTCGGCGAGTCCGCGACCCGATTTGGCCATGATTTGGCCACGCCCTAGAACGCGAAAAGATCCAAGGAGCGGGTTTCCGCTGGTAGGAGTGGTGGGCCCCCCGGGACTCGAACCCGGAACCTGCGGATTAAGAGTCCGTTGCTCTGCCAGATTGAGCTAGAGGCCCGCCGAAGGATAGCAATCCTTCGGCGGGCCTCAGCACGTCAGGACGCTTTCTGCCTCCGGTGGATGTCGCCGTTGTTGAGGTCCGTCAGCCACGTATCCACCCGCTCGAGGCTCTTCATCAGCCTCGTGCCCCAGCCGTTCCCTTCGCGGACCGGCCCGGACAGATGCTCCTCGCGCTCACCGACCTCGGGCTCGAGCGGCGCGGTGCCGAGCGATGCGAGGTGCGCCGCGCCCGAGAGGTCGCCGGCCGACCGCTTCAGCTCGGCCAGATCCTTCAGGTCGGCGACATGAGCGACGACTCCGCGACCCAGATCGATGTCCTTCGCGTTCCATGCCAGCTCCGAATACCGGCCACCGAGCTCCAGGCAGTCGAGCCGGCCGGCGCTGGTCATGAACGAGACGCGATCGTCGTCGCCGCCGTCGTCGGGGACGGGATCCGCCCCCAGGTCGAGCAATGCCAATCCGAATCGGTCGAGGTTCTGATCGTCCGATGCCAGACAGACGTCGAGATCGTCGGTCTCGACCGGCGATCCGTGTGCCGCCGCCGCGAGGCCGCCGATCAGGACGTAGTTGACCCCGTGCGAGCGCAGCCCAGCCAGGATGCGGATCGGATCGAACAACTCACCGCCCATGATTCCCCCTTGCCAAGTTCATCGGCTGGGGAGGGTCGGTTCCTTGAACGGGTGACGAGGGCCTTCTGGGCCCGAGGCGAGAGGGTGACCGACGGGATTCGAACCCGCGACCCCCAGGACCACAACCTGGTGCTCTAACCAGCTGAGCTACGGCCACCATGCGCGACGGGGAAGCGTCATCACGATACCAACGCCGCCGCAGCCAGGGTTGCGGCCCGCCTCGGCGTATGGCACCATCTGGCTAGTTATTGAACGGCCGTTCAAATCGGGCTGGAGGGGGCCGGATGGCCGTCCCGCGAGGAGGCGGGCCTCATGGCTGCCGATCGATCGATCGAGTTCGACTTCGACAGGATCGACGCGTTGATCGCCGAGGAAGAGGCAGCCCTCGAGCCCAAGCACACGGCATCGATCGCCTACCGGACGGTCGCCGAGCGGTACGTGGCCGGAGGGGTCGCCTCCAGCTGGCAGGATTCCCGACCGCACGCGATCTTCATCGATCACGGACGGGGGAACCGGATCTACGACATCGACGGCAATGAATACCTCGATTTCCATCTGGGCTACGGCGCGATGGTGGTTGGGCACGCGCACCCCTTGATCGTCGAAGCGATCGAGAAAGCCGCTCGCCGCGGGACGCACTTCGCCCAGCCGACCAAGGACCTGGACGTGATCGGGGAGAACCTCGCGGACCGCTTCAAGATGCCGCTCTGGCGCTTCGCGAACTCCGGAACCGAAACGACGCTCGAGGCGATCCGCCTGATGCGGGCGAACACCGGCCGCGACATGCTGATCAAGATCGAGGGGAGCTATCACGGCCACCACGACTCCATCATGTTCAGCGTCGGTCCCGACCGCTCGCAGATCGGGCCGCGCGAGCACCCCATCACGGTGCCGCAGGCGATGGGCATCCCGCAAGCCTTCGCCGACCTCGTGCGCGTCGTACCGTTCAACGACCTGGTCGAGGCGCGCCGCGCGTTCGAGGAGAACCCCGGCAAGATCGCCGGCATGATCGTGGAGCCGGCGATGATGAACTGCGGCGTGATCCTTCCGGAGCCGGGCTACCTCGAAGGGCTCAAGGAGCTTTGCCACGAGCACGGCGCCTACCTCGCGTTCGACGAGGTGAAGACGGGCGCGACCCTCGCGTACGGTGGCGCGACGGAGGTGTTCGGCGTCGTGCCGGACGTGATCTGCTTGGCCAAGGCGATCGGCGGCGGGACGCCGTGCGGCGCGATCGGAGCCACCCGAGAGCTCTTCCGGCCCGTTATCGAGGCCGATTACGACATGGCCGGTACGTTCAACGGCAACCCGCTCACGATGGCGGCGACGCGCACGACCCTTACCGAGGTCCTCACGCCCGACGTCTACGAGCAGTTCAACCGTGTCGATAAAGCGATGAAGGACGGGCTGACGTCGGTCGTCGAGCGCTACCGCCTTCCGTGCTACGTGACGGGCGTGGGCGCCAAGGGCTCCGTGATCTATTCCAAGCAGCGGGTCCGCGAGTACCGGGATGCGGTCGGCATCGACGAACGGATCAGCTACCTCGCCTGGCTGTTCCAGCAGAACCGCGGCGTGTTCAAGTCCCCCTGGACTACGCAGGAGACGTGGACGCTCTCGGTCTTCCACTCGGAGGATGACGCCGCGCGCTACGTGGCGAACTTCGAGGAGTTCGCGGCGGCGGTCGCCTCGTGATCGGTTGCCGGGCGTCGCGGCCGCGACCAGACTGACCGCATGACCGATATCACCGCTCCGATGGAGCTCCCGCTGCCCGACGGCCGGGTGCTCAACCTGTACGTCGAGGGACCCGAAGGCGGGACGCCCCTGATCTCGCACCACGGGACTCCGGGGGCCGGAGTGCCGATGCCGGCGTTCGTCCGCGCGGCCGCCGAACGCGGGCTCCGCTGGGTGTCGTACAGCCGGCCGGGGTACGCGGAGTCGACGCGCGCGGAGGGTCGCGCCGTCGCGGACTGCGTCCGCGACGTCGCGGCGATCGCGGACCATCTGGGCGCCGACCGGTTCTTCACGTCTGGTGGGTCCGGCGGAGGGCCGCACACGCTCGCGTGTGCGGCCCTGCTCCCAGATCGGGTTCGCGGCTGCGCCGCGATCGCGTGCCCCGCCCCATGGGGCGCCGAGGGGCTGGACTGGCTCGCCGGCCAGGGCCCCGAGAACGTCGAGGAGTTCGGCGCGGCCATGGAAGGCCCGGAGGCCCTCGAGACGTACCTCGTCCGGGAGTCGGGTCCGCTCGGTGCTGTGAGCGACCCGGCCGAGATGATCCAGGCGCTCGGTGAAGGACTGCTGCCCGATGTCGACCGGGCGGCGATCAGCGGGGAGTACGCGACCACGCTGATCGCATCCACGAAGCGCGCGGTCATGAAGGGCGTGTGGGGATGGTTCGACGATGACATGGCCTTCTTGCACGACTGGGGCTTCTCGCTGGACGCGATCGACGTTCCCGTCGCGCTCTGGCAGGGGAGGTTGGACAAGATGGTCCCGTTCGCGCACGGCGAGTGGATGGCGTCCCACGTCCGGAACGCGCGTCCCCACCTGCTCGAGGACCAGGGCCATCTCTCGATCGCCGTCGCCTCGTTCCCGCAGATCCTGGACGACCTCTTGGAGCACGCGTTGCCGTGAGCACGCGGACCGACGTCGTCGACATCGACCTCGCGCTCGTCGAGGACCTGACGAAGCGTGAGATCGCGGCACTCGACGAGAAGCACGTTCGGAGCCTCGCGTACCGCGACGAGGCGAGGACCCACCTGCCGGGCGGCGTGTCGTCGTCGTGGCAGACCTGGCCGCCGCACCCGATCTACGTGTCGCGCGGGAAGGGGTCCCACGTGTGGGACATCGATGGGAACGAATACGTCGACTACCACAACGGGTACGGCGTCATGGTGATGGGCCACGCGCACCCGAAGATCGTCGAGGCCGTCCAGCGACGCGCGGAGCTCGGCACGCACTTCGCGCAGCCGACCGAGGACGCGCTCGTCGTGGCGGAGGAGCTCGAGGCGAGGTACGGGCTCACCTACTGGCGCTTCGGCAACTCGGGGACCGAGTCGACGCTCGACGCCGTCCGGATCATGCGCGCACGCAGGGGCCGGAACCTGATCATGAAGATCGAGGGGTCGTACCACGGCCATCACGACTCCTTGATGGTCAGCGTCTTCCCGCCGAAGGACAAGGCCGGCCCGCGGGACCATCCGGTCCCGGTCCCGCAGACGCTCGGGATGCCCGAGGGTGTGGCGGAGCAGGTCGTCGTCGTGCCGTTCAACGACGCGGACGCTGCGGCACGGGCTTTCGCCGAGCACGACGGGCGGATCGCCGGGATGATCGTGGAGCCCGTCATGACGAATTGCGGCGTCGTCCTTCCGGACCCGGGCTACCTCGCGCGGCTCAAGGAGATCTGCCATGCGAACGACGCCCTCCTCGCCTTCGATGAAGTGAAGACCGGCTTCACGGTGGCGTGGGGCGGGGCCGTCGAGGCCTTCGGCGTCGTGCCCGACCTCGTCTGCCTCGCGAAGGCGCTCGGCGGCGGACTCCCCTGCGGCGCGATCGGCGGCACCGAGGACGCCATGTCGATGATCATCGACGGCTCCCTCGAACAGGTCGGCACGTTCAACGGGAACCCGCTCACGATGGCTGCGGCGCGCATGAACCTCACGGAGGTCCTCACGAAGGACGCCTACCGGGAGCTCGATCGGATCTGTGCCGCGTTCCAGGGATGCGACGACGTGATCGCGGAGTACCGCTTGCCGGCGTCGATGAAACTCCTCGGCGCGAAGGGCTCGATCGACTGGCACACCGAGCCGATCCACGAGTATCGAGACCTCTGGGACATCGATGACAGGATCCCGCAGCTCGCCTGGCTGTGGCAGCTGAACCGGGGCGTGTTCAAGTCGCCCGGATCGAAATGGGAGTCCTGGACATCGTCGATCGTGCATACGAACGACGACGTCCAGCGCTACGTGAACAACTTCGAGGAGATGGCGGTCGCCATCACGTCCTGACGTTGCGCGGTTCGCCACCCATCCGGAGTAGCCTCCAGGACAGGATGAGCGGCGCCGAGCCGATCGAACCCGTCGAACCAGACCCCCTCGCCGAGCGGATGCCGTCGTGGGTGCCCGGGGCGATCAAGGCCGCTCGATGGCCGCTCGTGTTCGCGCTCGTCGCGGCGGGGATCCTACTCCTCACGTTCACGTGGCTCGTAGGCCAGCTCAGCAGCTTCCTGACGATGATCGGGATCGCGCTGTTCCTGTCCTTCGCGCTGGAACCGGCCGTCGATTACCTCGCGACGCGCGGATGGAAGAGGGGGGCCGCGACCGGTTTGATCTTCCTGATCCTGTTCGGCGCGATCGTCCTGTTGGTCGCGCTGATCGTCCCTGCCGTGATCTCCGGGTTCGATCAGCTCGTCCCGAACGCGCCGGCGCTCGTCGACCGGCTCTCGGAGTGGCTCCGCCCCCTCGGGATCAAGCTCTCCACCCAGGATCTGATCCAGAAGCTGCAGGAGAACGCGCAGCAGGTGATCAGCTCCGCATCGACGGTCGCCGGGACCGTGTTCGGCATCGCCAGCTCGTTGATCGGCGGGCTCTTCCGTTGGGCAACGATCGCCCTGTTCACGTTCTACTTCGTGGCGGAGGGGCCGAAGTTCCGGCGGGCGCTGCTCTCGCGGGTGCGCCCCGATCGGCAGGAGCGCCTGCTCTTCGTGTGGGAGCAGGCGATCCGTCAAACGGGCGGCTACTTCTACTCGAGGCTCCTGCTGGCCTTCATCAATGGCACCGGGATGTACATCACCCTTCGCATCGCGAACGTCCCGTTCCCGGCCCCGCTTGCGATCTTCGAAGGGATCGTCGCGGAGTTCATCCCGATCGTCGGCACCTACATCGGCGGAGCGGTGCCCATCCTGGTCGCCTTCCTGGCCGCCGGGGCGGGCGTGACCGGCACCGCGAAGACAGCGGGGTTTTGGGCGCTCGGGTACGTCCTCGTCTACCAGCAGATCGAGAACTACATCCTCAGCCCGCGGATCACCGCGAAGACGATGTCGCTGCATCCGGCGGTCGCGTTCGCCGCGGCCCTGATCGGTGGCGCGCTGGGTGGGCTGTTCATGGCGTTCCTCGCACTGCCGGTCGCCGGCGTGATCCAGGCGGCCGTCAAGGAATGGTCCCGCAGCTACGAGGTCGTCGTCGACGTCGGCATCGCGACACCCGACCCCAAGCCCAAGAAGGGACGGCAAGGGTTCCTGGACTGGCTGCGGCTCTCATCCGGCGATCAGCCGGAGAACGGTGGGACGGACTGAGTCAGATCTGCGGCGCCGGAGCCTGCGGATTGTCGCGCGCCCGGTCCAGCGCCTGGATCGCCTCATCGGGCAGGCCCTGCGCGGCGGCGGTCGCGCGCAGCATGTCGAAGTACCGCTCGGTCGGCCGGACGAAGGTTTCCTGGGACTCCACCGCGAAGGTCCGTGCTCGCACGACCCCTTCCGGCCCGGCGATGTCGACGTCGAGGACCCGATCCTGCTCGGGGGTACCACGGTTGATGGGCTCCAGGTGGTCCAGCTCAGCGTCCTCGAGTTCCCAAAGGACGCCCCAGACGCTCGAGCGGGAGTCCGGGACGGCGTTGGCGGCGCCGCCGCCCCACGCCCTGCTGTTCACGTTGAACACGAGCCGGTAACCGTCCAGCCGGCCGGCGCCGACCAGGCGAGCACCCGGGATGGACCCCGCCATCTTCTCGGCATTCATGCGGTCGCCGTAGGCGAAGTAGAAGGCCATCGGTGGATGCTACGCCGTTGGGTCTCCGGATGCTCCCGGTCGCCTTCTCCGGCACCAGACCCCTTCGCTAGACTGCTGCACATGGACGGCCCGCTCGTCGGCGTCATCATGGGCTCCCGCTCGGACTGGGACACGATGCAACACGCCGTCGAAACCCTCGAGGACCTGGGGATCCCCTGCGAGACCCGCGTCCTGTCCGCCCATCGAACGCCCGACGCGGCGGCCGAGTACGCGAAGACGGCCGAGCGGCGAGGCCTCAAGGTCGTGATCGCCGGCGCCGGCGGCGCCGCCCATCTGGCCGGCGCGATGGCCGCGCAAACCCATCTTCCGGTCCTCGGGGTCCCGATCGAGTCACATGCGCTTCGCGGGATGGACTCCCTGTTGTCGACCGTTCAGATGCCAGCGGGGATCCCGGTGGGCACGCTCGCGATCGGCCGGGCGGGAGCCGTCAACGCTTCCCTTCTTGCGGCGGCCGTCCTTGCGCTCCACGACGAGAAGCTCCGCGATCGCCTTTTGCACCTGCGGATGTCGCAGTCCCAAAGCGTATTGGAGCATCCGGACCCCACCGCGGACTGAGTCCTTGCCGAGGGCGGCCGAGGCGGAAGGTCGGTTGCGGCACCCGCCGGTCGGAGAACCAGGGGCCGTTGCGGCCCAATCTTCTTCAGGTCTGTGGGCCGCCCGCCGATGCCTCGATCGTGGCCTATCTCACCTGTCCCGACTGCATGATGCCGAGCCCCGTCGGTGACGACGCGATCGCCTACCGGTGCCAGTCGTGCTTCACAGAGGTGGTCTTCGAATCGTGCGGCGAATGTGGTTTCCGCCAATCGATCCCGTCCCGATGGCACACCGCGTATACCTGCGGCAAGTGCGGCGCGAAGTGCCTGATCCCACGGCGACGGCTCTACTCGACATCCACGAAGGCGTTCGGGGTCCAGGGCTACGGGCACACGTATCCCAAGTTCTGAAGCATCCGACCTATCCCGAAGGTCGCCCGTTCCTCCGGCCGATGCCCTCCGCTGCATCCGCCGCTATCCTCCGAAGCTCCCCGGACCCCTCGGATGTGCGGTGATGATGCGAGCGAAGATCGTGGCCTGCCTGGCCGTGCTGGGCGCGACCCTGGTCGCGAGCCCCGCACGCGCCACCGCAGCGGATCCCCGGTTCCTGGCCTCGTCGGTCCAGAGCGGGGGATCGGTGCCCGTCGCGACCGCGATCGGCGATGTCACCGGGGACGGACTCCCAGACCTCATCGTCGCCAACGGCTCCGGGGGCACCCCCGCGACCGACGACACGGTCTTCGTCTTCGAGCAGGACCCCACCGACCACACGCTCCCGTCGGGCCCGTCCTTCTCCGTGATCCCGACCGCCGCGAGCAGCGACTACAAGCTGGCCGTCGGGGACCTGAACCACGACACGATCGGGGACCTGGCGGTCGGCATCCCCGGCGTCGGGATCGACGTGTTCATGGGAACGGGCACGGGTCTGCCGTCGTCGCCCGACGTAACGATCGCCGCGCCGAAACTCGTCGATCTGGCGGTCGGCGATCTGAACGGGGACGGCCTGGACGATCTGGTCTCCACCGAGACGGCGAGCTCGTACGACGTGATCCGGCGAGCGCAGATCTCCGTCCTCGGAGGGTTCACGTCGGGGACGGTCCTGGCGCACAACGTGCCGACCTCCGGGCTCTCTCTCGGCGATGTCAACGGTGACGGTGCGACCGACTTCGCCCTCGATGGTCCCTACGATGCGCCCACCGCTCCCGCGGTCTACCTCCAGGACGCAGGGCTGCACACGTTCGCCGAACACGACGTGACGCTCTCGACGGACGTGACCCGGTTGTTCCTCGCTGACGTGAACCACGACGGTTCGTCCGACCTGGTCACGGCCGAGGTCGGGGGCGGCCTTGGCTGGGCGATCGGCAACGGGGACGGCACGTTCGGGGCCTTCTCCTCCTCCGTGGATGGGCCGCAGTTCGCGGCCAAGGAGGTCGGTGACCTGAACGGCGACGGGCACGATGACGTGGCGACGCTGTCCGCCGACGGGACCCTTCGTGTCTACGTCCAGCAGGACGGCGGCGGGCTCGGCGCCCCGTGCTCGTTCCCGGCACCCGGCGCGTCGGGTGACGATGCGGCGACGTCGATCGGAGACCTGACCGGGGATGGCGCCGCCGAGATCGCCGCCGCCGAGGGCGGCGGCGATCTCGGCGGCGCGACCGTCTTCCGGCAGCTCACCGGCGGACAGAAGCTGACGACCTCGCTCAGCCTCGCGCCGTCAGCCTCGTCGATCGTGTATGGGGACACGGTCACGTTGAGCGGAGCCCTGTCTAACCCCGACGGCGGGTGTCTTCGCACGGGTTCCGTGGTGATCCACCGATCCGGTCCGGTGGGTGGGACCGTCGTGGTCGACACGGTGCCGCTGGGGTCCGATCTCGCGTTCGCGACCGACGTGGTGCCGCCCTCCGGCGGGACGTACTCGTACTGGGCAACGTGGGCCGGCGACGATACCCATGCCGCCGCGACGAGCTCCGACGTCCAGATCGACGTCGCGAAGACCGTGACCTCCCTCGGGCTGAGCGCCAGCCGCCGAACCGTCGTGTTCGGCAGCAGCGTGAGGCTCACGGCGACCCTCCACGGGGTGACGAACACGCCCAAGGTTCGATTCTTCCGGATCGTCGGCGCCACCAAGACGTCGATCGGGGCGGTCAACGTCGGTGCCGATGGGGTGGCGACGCTCAAGATCACTCCCGGCCGCAACGCGTCGTACCAGGCTGTTTTCCCGGGCGGGGCCGGCACGCTCCCGAGCACGAGTCCCAAGCGTTCGGTCGATGTGCGCGTCGTGGTCGTCGGTTCGATGGTGAAGTACCTCGATCGTCGCAACGGCACGGCGATCTACAACTGCTGCAAGGCCTTCTACCACTTCGTCGTCAAGCCCACGATCCCGGGCGGTACCGTCCGCGTCGCGGTCCAGTATCTCGCCGGCGGAACGTGGCACGTGCTTCCGTCGGACGTGGACACGTTCAGGCTCGGCAGCGACGGGGCGGACACGATCTTCCTGCATGTCGCGGGTGGCAAGGGCTACACGTTCCGGGTGCGCTCGTACTTCCCCCCGGACGGCGCTCACCTGGGCGCATGGTCGTCGTACGTGAAGTTCCGCTTCCGGTAGTCGAGGCGCCGCGACAACGCGGGGACGGCTACGACTTGAGCGCGATCCGACGATCCAGCGCGCGTCCGAGCTGGATGATCGCCCCGATCCCATCCGGATAGGACGGCTTCGTTCCTTGCCGCAAGATGTCCGCGTACATCACGAAGCCGCCAACACTTGCGAAGCAAAGCGTCATCTGACGCCGGATGGTCTCGTCCGAGAAATCAGGCATCTCCCGAAGCGTGGCGTTGGTCGCGTTGCCTATGGCCTCGAACAGGCCTGCAAGCTTCTCTCGTTCAGCGGGTCCGGCGTTCCGCTGCCTTCCCTCACCATGGATATCGACGACGTTGGTCACGTGGGCCTCCAAACGGATCGCAGCAGGCCACGCGAGTACGGAGGTGGGCGCAAAGCGCGCGAGCGCGGATGCGGTCGGATCGGATGTCGAAGCTCAATACGCCCACGACCCCGACCCTACGTCGGATCGTGGCAAGTGACCGGTGCGAGGTCCCTTCTCAGCTCGCACGGTCGGAGCTGGCGTGGAACGATGTCCCGAGACAGATGTGAACGATGTCTCGAGACATCACTCGGCGCGCCGGGCAGGATTCGAACCTGCGGCCTGAGGATTAGAAGTCCCCCGCTCTATCCGGACTGAGCTACCGGCGCCACCGGGGAGGGTACCCCTGGAGCGGGCGACGGGAATCGAACCCGCATAGCCAGCTTGGAAGGCTGGGGTACTTCGCGGCTGACCTGCGTAAACGAGCGGTCAGGACACGCTCAGGACACATCTTGGTCGGGGAGGGAGGCGACGTCGGAGACCTGTTCGATGGGAAACCCTTCAGTTCAGGCGGGCGAGAGCAACCAGCGCCGTTCGATCGGCGATAGCCAGACCCTCACGACGGAGTCTGCCTCTTCCGCGATCTATGAAGCAGCTCACGCGGGTCGCGATCCGAGCGCCGTATACCGCGAACTGCTAGCGGTATCGAACGGAACCTAGCGGGTCGGTTCCGGGACTTTCAGGAACCCTCGGCATGTGAGTCTTTCCCTCCCGGTGTGTTGGACCCTAGGCTGCCGATACCGGAGTTCGACGCTGCAGAGCGGATCGACGAGTTCTGTGGGGGGGAGAACGCGCGATGGGGAAGAAGGCACGCAAGCCGATAGCGACCAAAGAACCGCCCGTGCCCACGGACAGCCACGCCGAGATCGAGGACTGGATGATCAGGCTCGTGATGCCGGATATGCATCCCATCGTCGAGTGGCTCGACGGATCGATCCGCGAGACGATCCCGGGGCTCGAGTACGCCATCAAGTGGAAGAGGCCGTACTACGGGGTCCCGGAACTCGGGTGGATCATCGAGATGGCCGCCTACGCCGTCTCCGTGAATGTCTCCTTCTTCGGCGGCGCGGACTTTGACCCTCCTCCACCGCTCGGAACCACGGATCGCAGCCGCTACGTCAAGCTGACGACGCTGGAGGAGGCGCAGGGACCGGAGATGCGCAAGTGGATCGAACAAGCGGGGCGCGTGCCGGGCTGGAGATGAGGGTCCACGGGCCGAAGACCCGCCCCGGCCCAACGGGAAGGGAGGTCTTCAACAGCGTCCAGCCGAGAAGGATGAGGCAGACCTGATCCTCAAGCGACATGGCTGAACTCTCGGGCAGGCGATGGTCATTCGGTGGTTGAATCACTGACGTGGATGCTGCGTCGGCCGCTGCCCGCTGGGCTGACACCTGGTCGCAAGCATGGCCAGTACGAGACGCCGACGCCATCGCGGCGTTGTACTCCGACGCGATCGTGTACCGATCCCCTGCATTCCGGAAGCCGGACTTGGGCCTGGCCGGTGTCCGCCGCTATCTCAGTCAAGAGTTCCCAGCGGAGCAGAACATCCAGTGCTGGTTCGGAGAGCCGATCGCTTCGGGCGACCGAGCCGCGGTCGAATGGTGGGCCAGCTGGACAGAGGACGGGCAGGAGCTCACGTTCGCAGGAGTGACCGTGCTGCGCTTCGACGAGCAGGGCAAGGTGGTCGAGCACCGCGACTACGACAACCATGTCGAACGGCGGGAGTCACCCTACGCAGGGTGGTCAAGCACCTGAGATAACAAGACGAAGCCCGACCGTGCGGGGCTGCACGAGAGACGACCCCGTCGGTGAGCTTCCTGCGACTCGATAACATTCGCGAACCCTCGGGCCCGAGCCATTGTCCCTTGGGGCACTCCCACGAACCGTGATCTGGTCTCTCCAGGGGACGCGGCCCAGGACACACCCATGACACAAGAGGATGGAAATCAGGGCGCATTGACGGGAAATGTCGGGTAAAGCGCATGACCCCGGAAACCGGCTCTGACCTGGGCGGATAGGCCCTAACTCGGAGAGCGGGCGACGGGAATCGAACCCGCATAGCCAGCTTGGAAGGCTGGAACTCTGCCATTGAGCTACGCCCGCAGGAGCCAAAGCATAGCCGCCCCATACACTCGAGCGATGCGCGTCGGGTTCATGCTCGTGGACGTCTTCACGCGCGTCCCGTTCGCGGGGAACCAGCTCTGCGTCGTCCCCGAGCCCCCGGATGACCTCGACACCGCGACCATGCAGGTCCTCGCGAGGGAGATCGGGTTCTCCGAGACAACCTACGTCACCGCGGTGCGCGAAGGCGGCTACGACGTCCGGATCTTCACGCCGGTCTCGGAGCTCCCGTTCGCCGGGCACCCGACGCTCGGCACAGCGTTCACCCTCGCGCGCCTCGGTGTCGTTCCCGCGAGCGTCGTCCAGACGAGCACGGCGGGTGAGGTGCCGGTCGACGTCGATCTGGGAGCGGGAGCCGCGACGATGCGGCAGTTGCCGGCTGTGTTCGGCGACCCGTTCGACGATCGCGACGCGGTCGCTTCGGCGGCCGGCGTCGAAGCGGACGACCTGGGTCCCGGCCCGATCGTGCCCGTGAGCACGGGGATCGCGCACCTGATGGTTCCCGTCGTAGGGGAGGAGGCGCTGCGCCGCGCGTCTCGGGACGATCGTGGATGCGTGGACGTGTGCGCGCGAGCGGGCGTCGAATCGCTCTACCTGTTCGCGGTCCGGGACCGCGGCGACGTGATAGCGCGGATGTTCGACCGCTCGGCCGAGATCGGCGAGGACCCGGCGACGGGATCTGCGGCCGGGCCGCTCGGCGCCTACCTCGCGGAACACGGCGGAGCCGGGATGCCCGGGCACATGACGATCGCGCAGGGAGAGGCGGTCGGGAGGCCTTCGTTCATCGAGGTCGGCGTCGCCCGCGAGGACGCCGGCTGGGTGGCGTTCGTCGGCGGCGGCGTGCGGATCGTGGGCGAGGGGTGGTTCGAGCTCTAGACGGCGGTCGCGTTGCACAACATCTTCGGCGCGCTGACCGTGTCACTCCCGTCTGCTTGCACGCGGACGGTGAGATCGCGTGACTGCCCTTCGAGGAGGCTCACGGGCTTCACGACCGAGCCGTCGTCGAACGTCGCGTTGGTGCCTGACGCTGGGGTAAGTTCGCAGGTCGCGTACAAGGGTCCATGCCCGATGTTGGTCACGGTGAAGCTGAAGCAGCCGGGGGCATGGCTCCCGACCGGGCAGGGGATCGGCTGCGCAGAGCCGTAGGCGATCGGGGCCGCGGCCGTCGTTCGCGACCGCGTAGCGAGGAGAAGGAACAGGCTCGCGCCGGCCAGCAGGCCGACCGCCAGCAGAGCGATCGCGACGTAATACCCGGGCGAAGGTCGCGCATCTCCGGCCATGGGAGGAGCGTACCCTTCCCTCCGGTCGACCGGTAGGCTGCTTGTCGCGGGGCGTAGCGCAGCCTGGTAGCGCGCGTGCTTTGGGAGCACGAAGTCGCGGGTTCGAATCCCGCCGCCCCGACCTCAGGAGTGATCACTCTGCGAGTGCGCGTGCGGTCGCCGTCACGGCCGCCGCGATGATCACCACCAGCAGCACAGGCGCTCGGAACCGGATCGCGACGGCAGCGGCTCCGACGCCCAGGACACGCCCGTCGAGCACCAGGCGCTGGCCATCAGCGAACGTGCCGATCGCGACGAGCGCGGCCAGCAACGCGGGCCCCAACAAGCCGACGACCCCCGTGAACCGCTCGGGAAGCGGCTTGCCTCCCAACAGCACCGGGCCGGTGGCCTTGAGCGCGAGCGTCCCGCCCCCGGACACGATCACGACGATCCACACGGCGCTCATCGGTGTCTCCGAAGACCGATCAGACACGCGGCTCCGGCGGCCACGATCGGGACCCCCGAGGGCGTGAACGGTGTGAGCGCGAGGGCGATCGCCGCGCCGAGGAGCGCGGCGATCGCCGGTGGCGGGGCCCCGATCCGGACCCCCGCCACCTCCGTCACGCGCTCGCGACTGCGGAGTTGGGGCACGAGCAACGCGAGGAACAGCGCGGGGAAGGCGGCGTCCAGACCCAGCCGCGCGGGATCGCCGATCGCGTTGCCGAAGAGCACGCCGCCGAGCGTCCCGAGGACCCACGCGATCCAGATCCCCATCCCCGCTGCCAGCAGGACGCGCGGGTTCCACCGACCCGAGCCTTCGGCCGCGATCACCCAGGACTCGTCGACCGTGAGATGCGCATGGAGGAGTCGCGACCAGAAGCCACCCTCGAGCCAGGGTGCGACGGTCACGCCGATCGGCAGGTACCGCGCATTGAGCATCAAAGCCGACAGGGTCGCAGTCGCCGCAGCCCCGCCGGCCTGGAGCACCGACGCGGCCGCGAACTGCGCAGATCCCGCGAACGTCGTCACCGACATCACGACGGGCGCCACGCCGCCCATCCCCGCGGCCCGGGCGAGGACCCCATAGGACAGTCCGAACCCGAAGACGGCGACCGCCATCGGGACGACCGCCACCGCGCCGTCCCGGAAGCCGCGATCGCCCGAGGTCTCCGCCATCCGCCGATGCTATCGACGGCCGCTCGTACCCTGGTGGCGCCATGAGGGTTCGGTCCAGCTGCCCGGAGCTCCCCCCGGAGCGCGTTCGTCGCGCCCTGTCCGGGCTCCCCGACGCCCAGCGGTACGCCATCGAGGTCAAGCCGCTCCGCTACCGGCAGCGGCCGCACCTGTCCGCATGGACGGACTTCTCGGAGCGCACGATCACCCTGCAGGTCCCCGAGCCGTTCTTGCCGTTCGGCGAGGTCGTCCCGTACGGGGCCCAGCGGCGGCCGGGCAAGGGCCTGAAGTTCATCTGGCTGACCGAAGGCGTCACCTTCCGGACCGAGCGCGAGGTGCTCCGGTTCCTGTACCTGCACGAGTGGATGCACTGGTACCTGCGGGAGCGGCTCGGCAAGAGGTCGGCCGCGGAGACCGCCTGCGATCGGTTCGCGCTCCGGAACTACCGGCGGCGGGTCGTGACGGAGGACGACGCCGAGGCGGCGCTCATCCGCCGGACGGCGTAACGGTTCCCGCGGTTCCGATCGCGCTCTGGAGCAGCACGCCGAAGTGATCCACGCGCATCCGTTGGCGTTCGGGCTGGTTCCGCCAGCGGTGGAAGAGACCGGGATCGAGCTCCTCGGTGACGAGCGCGTCCTGGATCGCACCCGAGAGCCAATCCACCAGGGACACGATCGTCTCCAGGTCGACGTCCGTTCGAACCTCCCCGCGCCCCTGCCCCCATTCGACGAACTCGAGGGTCCCGTACGGATCCTCGCTCACGAGCCAGCGGTTGAGGTCGCGCCGGAGCTCGAGGTCGGTGCTGTAGTTGCCGATCAGGACCACGCGGTACGGGATGCGGTCCTCCTCGACGTAATGCTCGGTCCGATCCAACCAGTAGCGCACGACGGCGAAGAACCCGGTCGCCTGGATCTCCTCCGGAGCGTCGAGCCACGTCGGCAGAGCGGCGACGGCGCGCTTGTAGCACGCGAGGAACAGGCCGGCCTTCGAGCCGTAGTGCTGGAAGATAGAGCCCTTCGCGATCCCGAGCTCGATGGCCATGTCCTCGATCCGGGCGCCCTGCAGGCCCTCTTCGGCGAAATGGCGCATCGCGCAGCCGACGATGAGCTCGCGCTTGGCCTCGGCCCGAGGGCTGCGCTTGCGTGTGGTCGCGTCAGGCCTCATGCGCGGCCGTCGATAGCACGTCGGCGAGCGTGTCGTCGACCCTCTCGAGACCTTTCATCGTGTATTCGATGTCATAGCCGAACCCGAAGCGGATCCCTTTCTTGAGACCGAACATCGCGCCCGGCACCAGCAGCACGCTCTGCTCGGTTCGGATCCGCTCCGCGAGCGCGGGCGATCGGATGGGGAGGTCGTAGCCGACGTACGCGATCGCGCCCGCGACCGGCCGCACGTACCGGAAGTACGGATGGGCCTGGATCCATGCCTCGAGCCGAGGGAGGTTCGCACGTACGATCGACCGTGTCCTCCCGAGCACGTTCTCGCGGACGTCGGGCCGCATCGTGAGCCCCGCGAGGCGGTCGCCCACGATCCCGGGCGTGAGCGTCGTGTAGTCGTGGCGTGCCCAGATCTTGGCGATCGCGTCCTGGGGCGCCACCGCCCACCCGACGCGGAGCCCGGGCATCGCGAAGGCCTTCGACAGCCCCGACGTGACGATCACCTTGTCGTAGCGTCCCCAGAACGTCGGCGAGGCGACATCGGTCTCCAGCTCGGCACCACGGTAGATCTCGTCGGCGATGATCCACGCGCCGGCGCGCGCGGCGACGTCGATCACGGCCTGCATCTCGCCCTCGGTCAGCACGGCACCGGTCGGGTTGTTCGGGTTGCACACCATGATCGCCGACGTTCGCCTGCCGACCGCCCGGTCGAGCCCCTCGAGGTCGAGGGCCCAACGCCCGTCGCGGAGCTTCAGCTTGAAGCTGTCGACGCCGTCGCCGAAGAACGGACCGAGCCCGAGGCCCTGGCAGTAGTTGGGGAGCATGAAGGCGAGCCGGTCGCGGGGTCCGAGGAGCGACCAGAGCGACAGCAGGTTGGCCTCGGATCCACCGTTCATGAGCGTGACGTTCTCCGGCGCACACTCCGGGTACCACTGGGCGATGTTCGCCCGGGTCTCGTACGACCCCTCGGACAACGGATAGCCGAGGGCCTGCTGAAGGAAGAACTCCGCATCGGCATCCGGCCCCAGCAGTTCGCGGATCGTCAGGGGCGTGACGCCCGATTCCGAAAGGTCGTAGTCGACGAGGTGCCAGTAGAGCGACTGGTAGCGCTCCATCTCGAAGGCGTCGATATGCGTCATGGCATGACGCTAGCGCGAGCGGTGGGAGCCGCCAAGCCCGGGCGGGTTGACCCGAGGCCTTCCGGCGCGCGAGGCTCCCGCAGCGATGACCCCGAGCGTCCGGATCCTCCGGGAAGACGATGTGCGCGCGGCGCTCCCGATGCGGGCCTGCATCGATGCGGTGGAGGCCGCGTTCGTCGCGTACTCGAGCGGTGCGGCCGAGCTCCCGGACGTGATCCATCTCGACGTTCCTGAGGCCCAGGGCGAGATCCACGTCAAGGCGGGGCATCTGCACGGCGCATCGGCGTATGCGGTGAAGGTGTCGAGCGGTTTCTCTGGCGTCGATCCGCCGGCGCTCGATGGGCTCGTGATCGTCTTCGATGCCCGGACGGGCGCACCCATCGCGTTCTTGGTGGACGGTGGGTTCGTGACGGACCAGCGGACCGGGGCGGCCGGCGGGGTCGCCGCGCGTTGGTTGGCGCCGGAGCGCGTGGACGTCGTGGCCGTGATCGGCACGGGCGTCCAGGCGCGCAAGCAGGTCGAAGCGTTGCGGGTCATCCGGCCGGAGGTGCGCGAGATCCGGGTCTGGGGGCGCGATCCCGAGCGGGCGGCGCGCGCGGCCTCCGACGTCGGCGGTGTCGTGGCCGCCACGGTCGCGGAGGCCGCGCGCGCCGCCGACGTCGTCATCACGTGCACGGCGTCCCGGGAGCCGATCCTCATGACCGACCACGTGCGACCGGGCGCTCACGTGACGGCCCTGGGATCGGACGGCGTGGGGAAGCACGAGCTCGACCCCGAGCTGCTCCGAGCCGCCGACCTGATCGTGGTCGACGCGCTCGAGCAGTGCCTCCGGCTGGGCGAGCTGCAACACGCTCCCGAGCTCGCGGATCACGCGGTCGAGGTCGGGCGGATCTGCGCGGGGAGGGAGCCCGGGCGAACGAACGACGATCAGCTGACGGTGATCGATCTCACCGGAGTCGGGGTGCAGGACGTCGCGGCGGCGAACGCGGTGCTGGCGAACGTGCCGGACGACGCGGGGGAGTGGTTCCGACTCTGACGGGTCAGCGGGTCGCGAGCCGCGCCAACACCGCGTCGTGCAGCACGCCGTTCGTCGCGAGCATGCTCCTCTGATGCCCGAGCGGGCCGCCATCGAAGGTGGTGCACCGGCCACCAGCCTCTTCGATCACGACCTCGGGTGCTGCGAGGTCCCAGGTCGCCAACCGGGGCTCCAGCATCGCCTCGGCCGAGCCTCGGGCCACCAGCATGTGCGCCCAGAAGTCCCCGAACCCGCGCGGGCGCCAACAATCGGCGATCAGAGCTTGCGTTGCAGCGGCATAGGGGCCTGCGAGCAGGGTATCGAGCTCTTGGAAGAGCACGTGCGCGTCTCGGACCCCCGCCACGTCGCTCACGTGGATCGGGCTGCCGTTCATCGTCGCGCCTTCACCTCGGACGGCGACGTATCGCTCACCCAGAGCGGGGGCGTTGACCACACCGAGCACGCCCTCGCCGTCGATCTGCAAGGCGATCAACGTCGCCCACACCTGCACGCCGCGGGCGAAGTTCGCCGTCCCGTCGATCGGGTCGACGATCCACACGCGTCCCGACGGATCGTGGGTACCGCCCTCTTCCTCACCCAGGATCGCGTCGTCGGGGAATGCGGCCTCGATCTGTTCGCGGAGCATCCGCTCGACCGACGTGTCGGCCTGCGTCACGAGGCTCATGTCCGCTTTGTGACGGACCTCCAGACCGTCGCCGCGGAACAACCCCATCGCGATCTCGGCGGCGCGGTCGGCCCATCCGATCGCCGAGGCCCGCTCGTGCCCGTACACGCGCGCAGCCTACCTGCAGGTCACAACGGTCGTGACCTGGGATCTCGGGTAGCCTTGGTCACAGCCATGCAGACCACCGTCGAACGCACCGCGGAGCACACCGTGAAGCTCACGATCGAGGTGCCGTCCGACCAGTTCGACGAGGATCTCGACAAGACCTACCGCGCGATCGCGCGTGAGGTGAAGATCCCCGGGTTCCGTCCCGGCAAGGCGCCCAAGCCCATCATCGACGCGCAGGTCGGCCACGACGTGGTCCTCGAGGAATTCGTCAACGCCTCTGTGCCAGCGTATTTCCGAACGGCGGTCAGCGACGAGGATCTTGCTCCGATCGGCGACCCCGAGGTCGATGTCGAACAGCTGGAGCCCGGCAAACCTTTCATCTTCACCGCGACCGTCGAGGTCCGCCCGCGCCTCGAGCTGAGCGAAGACGACTACAAGGGCGTCCACGCTACGAGGCCGTCCCCGGAGGTCTCCGACGAAGAGGTCGACTCGTGGGTCGAGCGCCTGCGTCGCCAGTTCGCCGAGCTCGAGCCCGTCGAGCGCGCGGCGCTCGACGGTGACTTCGTGACCGTGAACATCACGGTCACGAAAGACGGCGCCGAGGTCGAGCGGCTCACCCGCGAGGACTACCTCTACGCGATCGGCTCGGGGGAGTTCGGGGCACGCCTGGACGCCGAGCTGAGCGGCACGAAGCCCGGCGACATCTTGCGGTTCGACGACACGGTCGAGGCCGAGCGGGTCGGGGAGGAGCTCGCGGGGCTCGCCTCGTTCCAGGTGCTCGTCAAGGACGTCAAGGCACTGAAGCTTCCGGATACGGACGACGCGTTCGCGAAGACGGCGTCGGAGTTCGACACGATGGATGCGCTCCGTGCGGATCTGCGGGAGAAGGTCCGCGAGGTGAAGGAGCGCGAGGTCGAAGGCGTGGTCCGAGACCGGGTGCTCCAGGCCATGGTGGACACCGTCGACGTGGATCTTCCCGACTCCTTGATCGACGACGAGACCACGCACCGGGTGCGTCACGCCGAGGAGAACGCCGGCAGATACGGGCTCACGCTCGACCAGATGCTCGAGATCCAGGGGTGGGACCGCGACCGGCTCCATGAGGACAGCAGGGACCATGCCGTCCGCGCGATCAAGGCCGACCTCGTGCTCGAGGCCGTCGCCCGGTCCGAGGGACTCGAGGTGACGGCGGAGGAACTGGGGGCCGAGATCGGCTCCCTCGCACAGGCATACGACCGCGACCCCAAGGAGCTGGCGAAGCAGCTCGACCGGACCGGCCAGATCGTCACGCTGGCCGGAGATATCATCCGTACGAAGGCGCTGGACATCCTCGTCCGAGACGCCGATATCACCGACGAGAGCCCCGAGGCTGTGAACGCGACGCCCGCGGAACCAGCCGAGGAGCCGAAGGAGATCGACTGATGGAGCCGATGCAGGACTACCTGGTGCCCGTGGTGGTCGAGCAGACCAGCCGCGGAGAACGCTCGTTCGACATCTACTCGCGCTTGCTGAAGGACCGGATCGTCTTCCTGGGGACACCGATCGACGACGCCGTCGGGAACCTCATCATGGCGCAGCTGCTCCACTTGGAGTCGGAGGATCCGGACAAGGACATCAACCTGTACATCAACTCGCCCGGGGGCGACGTGAGCGCGCTGCTCGCTATCTACGACACGATGCAGTACATCAAGCCGGATGTGAGCACCATCGTGATGGGCCTCGCGGCATCCGCGGCTGCGGTGCTCGCGCTCGCCGGCTCGAAAGGGAAGCGGTTCGCGTTGCCGAACGCGCGCATCCTGCTCCACCAGCCGCACGGGGGTGCTCAGGGCCAGGCGGTGGACATCGAGATCCAGGCACGAGAGATGATCCGGCTCCGCAAGCTCCTCGACAGCCTGATCGCGAAGCACACCGGTCAGCCGCTCGAGAAGGTCGAGAAGGACACCGATCGCGACTTCATCCTCACCGCCGACGAGGCGCTCGAGTACGGCATCCTCGACGAGATCATCACTCGCCGAGGGATCACGCCGGAGTTAGCAGCAACGAGCCCCAACGGGGCGTAATATCCGCGACACGGTCGGGCTCACGGGATCGGTCGATCGTTCCGGAGAGGGAAGCTGATGGCGAAGTTCGGGGACTCGGACCTGCTGAAGTGCTCGTTCTGCGGGAAGAGCCAGAAGCAGGTGAAGAAGCTGATCGCCGGTCCCGGCGTGTACATCTGCGACGAGTGCATCGATCTGTGCAACGAGATCATCGAGGAGGAGCTCTCCGAGACCGCCGAGCTCAAGCTCGACGAGCTCCCCAAGCCGGCGGAGATCTACTCGTTCCTGGACGAGTACGTGGTCGGACAGGAGCACGCGAAGAAGGTCCTGTCCGTCGCCGTCTACAACCACTACAAACGGATCCAGGTCGGGGCGAAGGATCAGGATGTCGAGCTCCAGAAGTCGAACATCCTGACCCTCGGCCCAACCGGATGCGGCAAGACGTACCTCGCCCAGACGCTGGCCCGCCTGTTGAACGTCCCGTTCGCGATCGCCGACGCCACCGCGCTCACCGAGGCGGGCTACGTCGGTGAGGACGTCGAGAACATCCTGCTGAAGCTGATCCAGGCCGCCGACTACGACGTCAAGAAAGCCGAGACCGGGATCATCTACATCGATGAGATCGACAAGATCGCCCGGAAGTCCGAGAACCCTTCGATCACGCGCGACGTGAGCGGCGAGGGCGTCCAGCAAGCGCTGCTCAAGATCTTGGAGGGAACCACCGCGAGCGTTCCGCCGCAGGGAGGCCGCAAGCATCCCCACCAGGAGTTCATCCAGATCGACACCACCAACATCCTGTTCATCTGCGGTGGCGCGTTCGCGGGGCTCGACAAGATCATCGAGAGCCGGATCGGCCGCAAGGGCGTCGGCTTCGGAGCGGAGATCGTGTCACGTGAAGACAAGGATCTGGGCGAGCTGTTCGGCCAGGTGCTCCCCGAAGACCTGTTGAAGTACGGGTTGATCCCCGAGTTCGTCGGGCGCCTGCCCGTGTTGACGCACGTCAACAACCTCGATGAGGACGCGCTGGTCGACATCTTGACCAAGCCGAAGAACGCGCTCGTGCGTCAATACATGAAGTTCTTCGAGTTCGACGGGGTGGAGCTCGAGTTCACGGATGACGCGATGCGCGCGATCGCCGAGCAAGCGATCCAGCGCGGGACGGGTGCCCGCGGACTCAGGGCGATCATGGAGGAGGTCCTGCTCAATGTGATGTACGAGCTGCCTTCCCGCGAGGACGTGACGCGGTGCCTCGTCGATCGCGACGTGGTCCTGACGGGCGTCAACCCGACGCTCATCCCGCGTGAGCAGCACGCCGCAAAGAAGCGCGGCGAGCGGCACGAGCGCACCGCCTAGCTTCATCGACCTGGATCTGCACCCGCTCCGTGGGTGATTGGACCGGGACCGCTATCTGGGGGACTATCCGCGGGGGCGGCCGCGCGGTCGTCTTGGATACGAAGGGGGCTGGCTGATGGAGCAGATGGAAACGCGTAGCAGGACCGGTTCGATGGTCGATTTCCCCTGGTGGGTCTTCCTGATCACCGGTATCGCATGGATGATCATCGCGGTCATCGTGCTCCGGTATCAGACCGACCCGCTGACCTCGGTCGCGACCGTCGGTTTCCTGATCGGCGCGCTGTTCGTGTTCGCGGCCATCAACGAGTTCGTCACGGCCAGCATGGTCGACACCTGGAGATGGTTGCACTGGCTGATGGGCTTCCTGTTCGTGCTGGGAGCGCTCTACGGCTTCGTCCGTCCGTACGACACGTTCTTCGCCCTCGCTTCCGTACTTGGGTTCTTGCTGGTCTTCATGGGGACGCTCGACATCATCCGCGCCACGATGTCTCGGGACGTGAACCCGCTCTGGGGGCTCGGGCTCGTGACCGGGATCCTGCTGTTGCTGCTCGGCATCTGGGCATCCCAGCGCTACTACCCAGCGCGCGCAGAGTTGATCCTGATCTGGGTGGGCTTCATGTCGCTGTTCCGAGGGATCGGTCAGATCGTGCTGGCCTTCGGGGTCCGCCGGGAGGTCCGCGCGTAGCGGATCTCAGGTCCCGTCGAGGACCTGGCGGGCGACCGCCAGGTCCTTGACGGCGCGGAGACCCTCGAACGTCGCGATCGCCGGCGCGATGATCGCCTCCCTTTCGTCGTCACGCCCGTCGCTCGCGAACAGGCCTGCGAGGTCGACTTCAGTGAGGGCGCGTTCCCACGGTGTGCCGAGCCGATCGAACCGTTCGATCGCCGATCGCAGCGAGGCCTCGGCGCGGGCGGCGTCCCCCGCGGCGGACGCCGCTCGCCCCTCCAGGCGATCAGCGAACGCGGCGAGGGCCGTCGTTCCGGTCCGAGCCACATGCCGTCGCATCTGCTCGACCAACCCTGGCGCCTCCTCCCACGTATCCGCCGCGGCAAGGAGTTCCGCCTCGGCCTCGTACAGGTCGTTCGCATGGACGCGCCAAAGGCGCGGCCGCTCGAATGACCGCGCGGTGACCAGATCGCCCCGGATCGCCAACAGGCGCAGCAGGAATGCCTGCACGCGGCTGTTGTCGGAGGCGATGCGCTCGAGCGTGCCGCTCAGCCGGTCGCTCTCGACCCGGTCCCCACGGGATTCGTGGATCATCGCGACGACGGCGATCGCCTGCGTCACGAAGTACGGGGGATCGTCGCGCCGCTCGTCTAAGAGGTCACGGATGAGGCCGTGCTCCGCCAACGCCTCGTCCCACCGGGCCAGCCGATGCAAGATCCCGACGCGCCACGCACGGAGGTGCAGCTCCACGTTCGGGCCCCTCCCGGCGATCTGCATCAGACCGTCGTCGGCGATGGCCAGGCCCTCCGGATACCTCCCCAGCTCGAAGAGGCTCCACGCACCCATCGCGTAGCAATCCCCGATCTCGAGTGGATCCGTCAGGACCGGCAGCAGCTCCGCCCGCCGCTCCCAGAGCGGGAAGGTCCGGTCGTAGTACCCCATGGACGTCCAGGCGGCGTTCGCCGCATCGAGGGCACCCGAAGCGAGGTTAGGCCGGCCCATGCGAAGCGCCACCTCGGCGGCTTCGATGCCCGCTCCCTCGAAGGGGAGGAGATCGTCCTCGGTCGCTTGGTCGGGCAGCGGGTATCCGAACGGCCATCCGGCCCGGACGCCGAGGAGCCGTATCCGCGCCTCGCTATCGCCTGGCGGCAGGGCCGCTCGTCCGAGCTCGTACACCTCGGTGGCCTCCTCTTCGGCCGGCGGTGTGCCCCGGATCGAGCCGGGCCACCGTTGTGGGACTTCGCAGGCGCGAGCGGCGAGGTAGGCGATCCGCTCGCCCGCATCCGGTTCCGAGCGGCTGAGCACCTCCGCCGCTTCACGGAAGTACCGCCATGCCAGGTCGCCCTCGTAGGCGTCGAAGCACGCCTCGGCCATCGCCTCCAGCGCGTCGACGCGTTCAGCGCCGCTCGCGGCAAGTTCCATCGCTTGTTCGGCGAACCGCTGAGCTTTCCGGATCCCCAGCCGGCGCAACGAATCGCGCGACGCGCGAAGGAGCCAGCGCATCGCGGAGGATCGGAGGTCGTCGGGCGCCGCCCCACGCGTCTCCTGTGCCAGACCGGCCGCCGTGACGTAGTGGTACGCCAGCAGCTCCGCGAACTCCGCGGCGCGCTCGCCGGCGGTGCGTTCGAGCCACGACGCAACGCTCGCGTGGGCGTCGATCCGATCGCGCCGTGGCAGGGATTCGTACGCAACGTCGCGCGTCAGAACGTGCTTGAAGATGTACTCGCGCTGGCCGGCGAGCGTCGATCCAGGCCGCGAGAGCACCAGCTCCCGATCCTGGAGCCGGCGGAGCGATCCGTCGGCGTCGACCGCCGATCCGCCCGTGAGCTCGATCACGGGCCCCGACCAGAACACCCTCCCGACCACGGAGGCCGCCTGGAGCAAGCGCTTGTCGTCCGCCTCCAGAAGGTCGATCCGTGACGCCAAGACGGCTTGCACGGTGTCGGGGATCTCGACGTCCTCGATACCGGATGTAGCGCGCCAGCGGTCGTCTTCGCGGAAGAGGAACCCACCGTCGATCAGCCTCCTGACGATCTCTTCGAGGTAGAACGGGTTCCCCTCAGCGCGGGCGAGGATCTTGCCGTGGATGGAGATGGGGAGGTCGTCGACGGTCAGCAGCAGCCGTACCAGCCGTTCGGCTTCGTCGCTCGACAGCGGATCCAATGCGATCGACGACATGTTCCGTCGCCCGCCGCCCCAACTGGGGCGCTTCGCCGTCAGGTCCGGCCGCGCCGGACAGAGGAAGACGACCGGGCCCTCGACGTGTTCTGCGAGCTCGTCGAGGAGATCGAGCAGCACCGGATCGGCCCAATGGATGTCTTCGATCACGACGATGATGGGATCGGTTCGCGCGAGCGCGGTGAAGAACGACCGCCACGCGGCGTGGAGCTCGTCGCGGACCTCACGCGGGTCGGCGTTCGCGAACGACACCTCCGGATCCTCGAGCCCCATCGTGTATGCCAGAGCGGCCGTGGATCGGGTGGGGTCGGTCGCAACCTCCTGGGTCAGGAGGTCGCGACCGGTCTTGCGCACCTTCTCGACCGCCAGCTCCGGCGGATCGGAGTCCAGGATCCCCGCGTGCCCCTTCAGGATCTCGGCCAGCGGCCAGTACGTGATGCCGTCGCCGTAGGGGAGACATCGGCCGCGCAGCACGGTCGGGGGCGGGTCGGTGGACTCCGCCCATCGGAGGAACTCGACGGTCAGACGCGACTTCCCGACCCCGGCGTCCCCGTAGACCGTGATGAGGTGCGGGCGCCGCTCGCGGACGACCCGGTCGTGGATGCTCTGAAGGAGGTCGAGCTCCGAGGCGCGTCCGACCATCGGCGCCGAGAGTCCCGGCACACCGCGCGATCCGATCCCCGTCTCCTCCACCAGGCGGAGGGCCCGAACCCGGTCGCGCTTGCCCTTCAGCTCGTGGAGCCCTCGATCCTCGAAGGAGAAGCCGCGGACGGCGTCGGCGGTGCGTTGCGAGACGAAGATCGCTCCCGGGTCGGCGACGCCTTGGAGCCGCGACGCTGCGTTCACGGCGTCACCCGTCACCATCGCCTCGCCCGGCCCGGGGCTCGTCGCGGCGAGGACCTCGCCGGTGTTGATCCCCACGCGGATCTGCAGCGAGACGTCGTACGCGCGCACGAGGTCGCCGTTCAGCTCATCGAGTCGCCGCATCATCCGAAGGGACGCACGGAGTGCGCGCTCGGGATCATCCTCATGCGCAGCCGGCACGCCGAACGCCGCCATCACGGCATCACCGATGAACTTCTCGACGGTGCCGCCCTCGGCCTCGATCTCCTCGCGCATCGCGCTTCCGTAGGACTGCATCACCTCCCGGAACCGCTCCGGATCCAGTCGTTCACCGAGCGCCGTGGACCCCGTGACATCGGCGAACAGGACCGTCACGACCTTCCGTTCTTGGCCGGCGTTCGCCTGCGTGGTGGGCGATCCGCACGAAGGACAGAAGCGGGCGTCCTCGGGGAGCGGGGAGCCGCACGTGAGGCACGCCGTCATCATCGCGCTGCCGCACGTCGCGCAAAAGCGAGCACCGGCAGCGTTCTCGGAGCCGCACGCGAGGCAAGCCGCCACGGGCGGAGTGTATGGCAGGGTAGGCTCCGCGACGATGGGCGTTACCAGGCTCGTTCGCGAGCCGGCACGGCTGCGGATCCGCTTCTTCTCTTCCGCGTCCGATTCGGCGAGGGCGCGCCGTCCGACCGACGTGGTGCTCGCCGTCCTCTCGATCGTCACGATCGGCCTGGCCTCGTTGGTGAACGAGGGCACGAGTGCGTTCGAGACTGCGCTCACGTCGTTCGTTATGGCGCTGCCGGGGCTGCTCGGCTGGTTCTGGGAGACCTGCGACGTGTCGTTGAGCGCGTGGGCCGTGGTCCTCGTGGGCGCGGCCCTGTTCGCACACGGCCGTCGCTCGCTCGTGAGGGATCAGGTCTTCGCGGTCGCGCTGGCGGCCGCGACCGGCGAGCTCTTGATCCGTGGCGGTGCCAGCTTCATGGACGGGTTGACGGCGTCGGCACCACCTCCGATCTTCCCAGGGGTCCGTCTCGCGCTGGCCGCCGCCGTGATCGCGACGACGAGCCCGCATCTCGGGCGGCCGGTCCGGCGGATCGGGAGATGGCTCGTGCCGCTTGCGTCGCTGTCGGCCATCGCGCTGGGTGTGGCTTCACCGATCGGCGTCATCACGGGTGTGGCGATCGGATACGGCGCCGCCGCGATCGTGCATCTCGTCTTCGGTTCGCCCGGGGGTCGGCCCACGCACCAAGAGGTGGTGGAGGCGCTCATCGACCTGGGGATCGAGACGAACGGCGTGGAAGACGGAGCGCTCGGAGCACGGGGGGTCGCGGTGATGGCCGCTTCGACCCCTGACGGGCGGTCCCTGGTCGTCAAGGTCTACGGACGCGACGCGTGGGACGGGCAGCTGCTGAATTCGATGTGGTCGTACCTCTGGTACCGGGACGAGGCCCCGAGGCTCACGCTCAGCCGGCT
>Ga0070706_100001043_pt1 | contig 30034 bp, 24 predicted proteins | sample KBSK5501metaG_FD_65476 | JGI IMG/M metagenome (GOLD analysis project Ga0070706, IMG submission 65476) | Corn, switchgrass and miscanthus rhizosphere microbial communities from Kellogg Biological Station, Michigan, USA - KBS K5-50-1 metaG | ecosystem: Host-associated > Plants > Roots >... | reverse complement strand
TGCCAACCGGCCAGCGGTGTATCACCATGTGCCGCAAAACTGCCTGGCAGGTTCCGGCTGGGTGCCCTTGGAGTCCGGCATCACCACTCTGGCATTGCCGGGAGATGCCCCGTTCCCCGCGAATCGTTACCTGGTCGCAAGGGGCGATGATCGCCAGTTGGTTCTGTTCTGGTATTCGGCCCACGGCCGCCGGGTAGCAAGCGAGAACCAGATGGATTTCTATCTGGCGTTGGACTCGCTTCGATTGAACCGCAGAGATAACGCCCTGGTCCGGATCAACACCGAGTTGCGGCCGGGGGAAAAGCCGGACGAGGCCGAACGACGCCTGCTTGCCTTTGCCGGGCTAGTGAATCCGCTGCTCAAGAACTACATCCCGCGCTGACGGTCCAAGTCGCCGCGTCATGGATGTCTTCGCTGTCAGCGTCCAGCCGACAACACCGCCACTCCATATAGCGGAAGAGTAACCGATGATTTCGATCCGCCTTCGAGTACGTCTTTCATCGCGGAAGGCAAGGGAATTGTCTGCTCAGTTTTGGAAAGATTGAGCAGGATGTAGACCGCCCCATGCTGGCCGTAGCGCGGGTAGACTTCAACTCCGTCCGGAACCGCGCCAAGTGCTGCTTTTACGCCACTCACGTCGGCCATCCATTTCGCGGCCGTGGCCATGGCGGAGTCATCCAGCCAGGCGCCAATGTAGGTGATTCTGCCTTTGCCGACTTTGCGTGTGATGGCTGCCGGTTGGCCGTCGAGCCAACCGTTGCTCCTTCCGTATCGCTCGAGAACTTCGGTGTCATTATCCCTGGCACTCAACCACTCGGCCCATAGCGTGCTCTGTCCCGAGCCGAACTTTCCCTCCACCGGAACCGGATCGACCAGAGCGTAGTATTGCTCAACCCGCCCGCCCAGCAGATCGGTAAGTGGTCCGGGCTGGCGTTGCGGCTGCAAGCCGTTGTCGTCATCTTTCATGGCGGAGCGCTGGCCGAGCACCAGATGTCCGCCTTGGCGCACATATTCGATGAGGTTCTTGGCGATGGCGTCGGAAAGCACGTTGAGTCCGGGCGCTACCACCAGCTTGTATTGACTGAGCGGGGCGACCGGCTCGACTACGTCGACGGATTGACAGATAGCTCGCAGCGGCCGGTAGTAGCTGACGAGCTCGTCGACGGGGCTATAGCCTTTGTTGTGGCGCTGCCAATCGATAGCCCAGCGGCTGTCGTACGAGTGCAGCATCGCAACTTCGGATTTCACCGACGTCCCCGCCAGGGCCGGACCGGCTTTGGCAAATTCCCGGCCAAGCTGCTGCACCTCCGCATATAGGGGGACGGGCGTGCCGTCCGCTCCCAGCAGCGTGCCGTGGTATTGCTCCTGGCCGTTCAGGGCGCTCCGCCATTGCCAGTAGCTGACGACATCCGCACCATGTCCGATGGCGTGCCAGGCCATCTCCCGTACTTCGCCTTTATCGAGGGAGTTGTTTACGGGCGCCCAGTTTACCGAGCCGGGCTGGGTCTCCATGACCCAGAAATTCTTGCCCTTGAAGCCGCGTGTCAGATCATGTGCAGCGCCGTTCTTGGCTGCATCGAGGTGTCCCTGGCCGACATAGTCGTCCCAGGCCGCAACATCAAGATCCCGCTCCACCACGTAGTGATCGTAACCGTCGAACCATCCCATGGTGTTGGTGGTAATGAACTGTTTTCGATCGGAATTGGTGCGAATGACGTCCAGTTGGTTCTTTTGGTAACTGCGCCAGGTGTCGCTGACAAATCGTTTCCAGCTCAACAACAGGCCAGGGTTCCCGTATTTTGTCTGGATCGGAATCTGGCTCCAGTCGAATATGGTTTCGCTCCAGTAGGAAGTCGTCCAGCGCGCGTTCAGGTTGTCGAGAGTTCCATATCGTGCCTTGAGCCATTGCTGGAATTGCGTCTTGGTATCGGGATCGTAGGAGACATCCGCATACTCGTTGTCAATCTGCCAGCCCAGCACCCAGGGATTGTGTCCGAAACGCTTGGCCATCTGTTCAGCAATCTTGCGCGCTAGGTCGCGATACGTGGAGTTGGCGAAATTGAACTGTTGGCGATTTCCATGTTCGGCGCGGTGGCCGGCTTCGTCCACGCGCAAGGTTTCGGAATATTTCTGCGTAAGCCAGGCTGGCGGGGCCGCCGTCGGAGTTCCGATCACGGTATAGATTCCGTGTTTCGCGGCCACGGTAACGGCACGATCCAACCAGTCCAAATCATAGTGACCTTCGCTGGGCTCCATTTGGCTCCAAGCGAACTCACCGATGCGCACCATGTGTACCCCCGCTTGCTGCATCAGCGTGAGATCTGCCTCCCATCGCGACTCTGGCCATTGTTCCGGATACCAGGCGGTTCCCAGCATGATGGGTGGAGGCGGCGGCGCCGTCTGGGCGTGCAGAGCGGTTGCGAGCAGAGCACTTGCGGCAACAGCTAGCCGGACTATGCACTTTAATCGCTGCGATGATCGGACTTGATCCATCAGAGTGCTCCTGACTATCTGCTCCCGATTCATATTTATGAAGAAGGTAGCGGCTCGGCAGTCTGGTTTAAATTTTGGTTCCACGCCTGCCCAGGGCGAGCATGATCGCGCCAAACACCAGCATGACAATTCCCCACCCGAGATTGATGTTGATGCCCAATGAACGCTGATAAATTGCCGTGTCGCTCAGCGCGCCATAGGCGATCAGCAACACGCCGAAGATGGAAAACAGGAAACCAATTGGCAGCCGAATGTCGAGTCCCATTGTCCCTCCTACCTGTATTTCTCCTACCCGAAACCCTATCTAAAAATAATGTTGAGCAACGCCGTGGCCGCCAAAACGACTACCGCCAGCACCGCGGGTCGTTGATACCAGCGAAGGCCGTGTTGCGTCGGGCGTTCGGTGAGCGAATACACCAGGCCGACCAGTTCCTTCTCTTCGTGAGGACGCGTGAGCAAACTCACCACGATTGTGACCAGGAAGCAGGTGGTCCAGGCATAAATCGCGGTCCAGAAATTTTGCGCCATCTCGCTGGGGTAAACGTGCATGGCGGCTAGCCATCCGCCCTTAACTCCGGGGACGCCTCCTTGCGGAAGGGTCAGCCCCTGGTGGAGCGCGGCCGCCATTGTCCCGCTCAACAATCCCGTGAAGGCGCCGTGGCCGGTAGTTCGCTTCCAGAACATGCCCAGGAGGAATGTCGCAAACAGCGGCGCATTCACAAATGCGAATACCAGTTGCAGCATGTCCATGATGTTGTTAAATCGTGTCGCCATATAAGCGGCCGCCACCGACAGCGCGATGCCGAAGATGGTAGCCATGCGGCCCATCCAAAGGTAATGCTCGTCGCTCGCGGTCTGGTTGATGTACGACTGGTAAATGTCATAGGTCCACACCGTATTAAACGCGGTCACGTTCCCCGCCATTCCAGACATGAAACTTGCCAACAGCGCAGTCAGGCCCAAACCCAGAATTCCAGTGGGAAAATAATGCAGAAGCATGTTGGGAGTGGCCAAGTCGTAGTCGAGTTGCACCGCGCCGTCCTTATCGCGGATGGGCTGGCCCGACGCGTCAATCTTCGCCGGGACAAGACCTTCCCCCTGAACCGCGGCGGCATGAGTGCCGGCCAGGCCAGCGGGGTTTTGAGTGGGAAGAGCGATGGCAATCAATCCGGGCAGGATGACCAGGAAGGGGAATAGCATCTTTGGGAAGGCCGCTATCAATGGTGTACAACGCGCGGAATTCATGGAATTGGCGGCCATTGCGCGCTGGATGACCAGAAAATCCGTACACCAATATCCAAACGACAGCACAAAGCCCAGTCCCATGGTCAGGCCGAACCATTCCACACCCAGACGGTTGGTGTGCGCACTTCCCATTCCCAGCCAGGAATGAGTGTAGGCCGGGTGAAGGGTGGCTTTGAGCCCGCTCCAGCCGCCGACATTCTTCAAGCCGAGGTAGACCAGAGGCAGAAACCCGGCGACGATTAGGAAAAACTGGACAACCTCGTTGTAAATGGCGCTGGTCAGCCCGCCTAGCAGGATGTATCCCAGGACCACGAGTGCTGAAATTACCAGAGAAAAGTGAAATACCCAGGACGGCGGCAATCCCAACCATGCGAACGGAGCGTCGAAGATGTGCAGGATCTGAATCAGCTTCGCCATGGCATACATGGAAATGCCGGAAGAGAACAAGGTCATGACGGCGAAGGAGACCGCGTTGAGCCCGCGAGTTTTTTCGTCAAAGCGCAGCCGGAGATATTCGGGGACGGAGCGCGCCCGCGAGCCGTAGTAGAAAGGCATCATGAAGACGCCGACGAAGACCATGGCAGGGATGGCGCCAATCCAGTAAAAGTGGCTGGTTGCGATACCATACTTTGCGCCTGAAGCGCCCATGCCAATTACTTCCTGCGCTCCCAGATTTGCGGAAAGAAAGGCCAGGCCAGCCACCCAGGCGGGGATGGAGCGTCCAGCCAGAAAGAAATCGGTGCTGGTTTTTACGTATCGCTTGAGGACCGCACCGATGCCGAGCACGAACACGAAATAAACGATCATGATGATCCAATCGATGGTCCTCAACATGAATCCGTTCTCCTTCGTGGCCGTCTTGGGCTGGGCTGAGACCTACCAGAGGCTCGGCCGGCGGTGTAAACGATTACAGGCTTAGCTCGGATTTGTCAACGCATTTTGCTCCCACTCGGGCGCTTGGCAAGGCCGCAAACACAGCGCGGGCAGTTGACCCAGCCCTAACATCGAAATGGCGAACTCATGAAGCGCTTGAGATGGATGGCGGTTGTTGTCTTCTGGATTTCTGTTCCTGGCATCGATCGGCCTGGACCCTTACTATCCAGGGCTGCGCGTCGTCTGGACCGCTGCCGGGTTAGTCCTGATGGCCCTAGGTTCTATTTACTCTCTGGTGGAGATGTCTCGTCGCGGACATCGAACAGGCGAATTTTCCTATTATCGGGGCGTCCCTCGCATTTTGGGGTGGATTGTATTGGATGATGAGGAGTACGAAAAACGCACCTCGAAGGCCAAGGCACAATCTAGGGCTGACTCAAAGGGCTAGTCGGACTCGGGCCGCTTACCGCACAGCGAGTGCAGATGCGCTGCCGCACTTTCCGGGGTGATATCGCGCTGCGGCATGCCCAGCATTTCAAATCCCACCATGAACTTGCGAATGGTCGCCGAACGCAAAAGCGGCGGGTAAAAGTGGGCGTGGAAGTGCCATTCCTCATGAGCTTCGCCGTCCGTGGGCGATTGGTGAAAGCCCATCGAATAAGGGAATGGGACGTCGAAAACCTTGTCGTAGGCCGACGTCACCTGTTGCAGAATCTGCGCCAACAACCTGACTCCTTCCCCATTTAAATCTGGAAGTGCTCCCAGGTGGCGCCGGCTGCAAATCAGCATTTCGAACGGCCACACCGCCCAGAAGGGTACCAGGGCGACAAAACCCTGGTTCTGGCAAACCACCCGGACTTGCTGTTGCTCTTCGAGATGGATGTAGTCACACAACAAACAGGTCTGATGATTACGGAAATAGCTTTTCTGGCGGGCCAGCTCTTTTGCGGGGATATCCGGAACCGAATTGGTCGACCAGATCTGGCAGTGGGGATGAGGATTGCTTGCGCCCATCGCTGAGCCGCGATTCTCAAAGATCTGCACATGATTGATTTGCGGCATCGCACCTAGTTCCTGGAATTGTGCCGTCCAGGTCTGGATCACGTCTTCGACATGCTTCGACGGCAGGGTGGAAAGGGTGAGGTTATGGCGCGGGGAGAAGCAGATCACGCGGCAGAGTCCGGGTTCGCCTTCGGCCACAATCAGTCCTCGGTTTTCGAGGTCCCAGCGGTCGTGGGCAACGGCCGGCTTGAGCGCGGCAAAGTCATTGTCGAAAACAAACGTGCTGGTATACCGCGGATTAATTATTCCGCCGACCCTGGAGTTTCCCGGACAGAGATAACAGGAAGGGTCATATTCGGGCTCTTTGTGAACCGGAACCTTCTCGACCTGACCCTGCCACGGACGGCCGGCGCGATGGGGAGATACCAGTACCCACTCGTTGGTAAGTGGGTTCAGTCGGCGATGTGGGTCCGCGGCGAGCTTCAATCAGGTGGCTCCGACTGTTGGGTTACAATGTACGCCAAAGCCTTAGAAACATTATCAAAACGTTGTTTGACACAGAGGGAACGGCAGCCTATCGTTGCAACTGGTTGTAATCGCTTACATGTGCATTATTTCATACCCTCGGATTCAGTTTCACACCGCTACTGGTTTTTGATCGATTTGTTATCTGGGATCATGGAATGACGTCGGCAGAATTGACTCGGCGCTTCGAGGATTCGTTCGGATCGAAGCCCCGGATTTTTTGCGCGCCGGGCCGGGTAAATCTGTTGGGAGAACACACCGACTACAACGACGGCTTTGTCATGCCCTGTGCCATCGGTTTTTCCACCCGCGTGGCCATTTCCCCCCGCCCGGACAGAAAGCTGGTGGTCCAATCGGAAGAGTTTTCGGAGCAGTTTGAATTCGACTTGGACAATTTGCCCACCCGGGCCAAGGGCGTTTGGAGCGACTACGTTGTCGGCATCGCGGTCATGCTGCAGCAGATGGGGCATAAGGCGCCTGGCGCCAGCTTGCTGGTGCGGGGTGAAGTTCCGATTGGCGCAGGACTCAGTTCCTCGGCGGCGATTGAGGTAGCCAGTGCGCTTGCCCTGATAAGCCTCAATGGAGCGAAGCTTTCGTTGCCGGAGGTGGCAAAACTGTGCCAAAGAACTGAAAATGTGTTCATCGGCGCTCGGGTCGGGATCATGGACCAGTTCATCTCCTGTCTGGGCAAAGCAGGGCACGCTTTGCTGCTCGACTGCCGCTCGCTCGAGTTCAAGTTGATTCCGGTTCCCGACGGCGTTCGCCTGGTGATCTGCAACACCATGGTGAAACACGAACACTCCAGCGGCGCCTACAATCGCCGGCGCGAAGAGTGCGATGAGGGAGTGAAGATCCTGACCCGGTGGCATCCGGAGATCCGCGCTCTGCGGGATGTTTCGGTCGAGCAACTGGAGCAGCACGTCGCCGAAATACCTGCGACCATTTATAAGCGTTGCCTGCACGTCGTGTCCGAGAATCGCCGCGTGCAGGAAGGCGCCAAATACCTGACTAGGGGTGAATTGAATCGCTTCGGAGACCTAATGCGCGAATCGCATCGCAGTCTCCGCGATCTCTTCGAAGTGAGTTGCCGGGAACTCGATGTCATGGCAGAAATCGCTGAATCTCTGGAAGGCTACTGTGGCGGGCGAATGACGGGCGGCGGATTCGGTGGATGCACGGTGAACCTGGTAACGACTGCGGATGCGCAAAGGTTTGCCGGACAGATCGCGGAGCGATATCAAGCGGCCATCGGGATTAAGCCCGATATATACGTCTGTTCAGCCGCCAATGGCGCCAGCGCCGGATAGCGGCGCAGGTTTGCACGGACAAGTTTTCACAACTATTCGCTTGACACGAATGATCATCTAAGTGAGGGCTTACCTCATGACGCCAACATTCAAGAGGGTGCTCGAAGCCGTATTCTGGTTCATCGTAGGGCACCTCAGCTGCGCCGTTATGCACCACCTTCACGATATGAGGTGGAGATAGCCATCAACATCCGCCAAGCCACGGGAAGTTCGCCGCTGACAAGTTTTTGGGGATCGTCCCCAGGTCTTAAAGTGCCTCCAATCTCAGAGCGCGCGCGTCGAACCTCGCAGCACCAGGTGGGTCGGAATGGTGTAGTCGCCATGAGGTCCTTCTTCTTTCCGGATAAGAGCTTCCAGCGCGGCAAAAGCCGTAATGGCCAGCTGGGTGCGCGACAGGATCACCGTGGTGAGCGGCGGCTGAGTCAGATGTGCAAAAGAAATATCGTCGAAACCGATCAGTGACAGGTCGTCGGGCACCCTCAAGCCCGCCTCGTGAATTGCCCCCAGTGCTCCGATTGCGGTGAGGTCGTTCGAGGTGATGACTGCGGTGGGGGGCTGTGGTAACTTCAGCAGGTTCCTCATGGCGATCGCGCCACCCTCGATGCGATGGTCTCCCTTTTCGATCAGCGCCCGCTCGGAGAGTCCGTGGGATTTGAGTCCGGAGAGGAAAGCGGCGCGCCGTATCCGTACCGACTCCAGGTTCATTGGCCCCGTAATGAATGCGATTCGCCGGTGGTTCAAGGAAAAAAGGTGATCCAGAGCTTCGTGAATCCCCTGCGCATAATCGATACGAATGTTCGCGCTGTGAGCGCTGTTGGTGCCAGTGTCCATAAAAACGGTGGGAATGTTTCTTCGCGTCAGTTCGGTAACCAGCACAGGGTCGGCCTCGGAAGTCATGATGGCCACGCCGTCCACCTTCCGTTCCACCATGCGCCGGATACAGCCCGCCATCCGCTTGGGATTGTAATCCGTGTTTCCAATAATGACTTCCTGGCCGCCCTGAACCGCCTGGTCTTCAAAGCTCTTCACGAGTTCGGGGAAGAAGGGGTTGGTGATGTCTGAGATAATCAGTCCTAGCATGCGGCTTCTTCCCGATACCAGGGTACGAGCGTGAGTGTTGGGATAAAAATTCAGTTCTTCGATCGCTTTGCGCACCCGCGCCGCAGTTCCCGGTTTTACCTTCTCCGAATCGTTAATGGTGCGCGAAACAGTTGCCGTCGAGACCTTGGCTCTTTTGGCTACCTCTTTAATGTTCATGCGAGTCCACGAGGAAGAGCTCGGGAGGAGAAACCTATTCTAACAACGATTGCCGGGCAAAGGTATTGAGGTCTGCGCCAGGCAGTGTCCTAGATTCACATAGGACTCGAAGGTGCAGGAAGGAAACTCTTGTAATTCGCAGCTTCGGGCAACTTCGTGTTCTTCGGGGCTCACAAATTTTGGAGACGATCCTGCGCCCAGGCGCGGGCCGTTTAAAGCGAACATGTAAGCGTTTACAGGAACAGACCAATATTAGATAATGCACCCCGCGACCATCTAGAAAGGGCACTTCACCGGAAAAACTTATGGACCGACGCAACTTTCTCAAGACTACCGGCACGTTCATCGCGGGCGCGACCATCGCCCGCTCTGCCTTTGCCGGCGCTAAGGCCGAGTCGAACATCGCCCTGGGCCGGCTTGTTCTTCCCCTGAACCGGAACTGGCGCTATAGCGAAGCCGTGGTGGAAGGCGCCCACGCGCGCGACTTCGACGACTCTGGCTTTGAGCGCGTCGTAATTCCGCATACCAACGTCCGCTTGCCCTGGCACAGCTTTGACGAGAAGAGCTACGAGTTTGTCTCCTGCTATCGGCGCCGCTTCAAGCTCCCGCCCGAGGCTCGCGGCCATCGTGTCTTGGTGGATTTCGAAGGCGTCATGACCGCCTCCACGGTGTGGATCAATGGCGTACGCCTGGGAGAGTACAAGGGGGGATACTCGCCTTTTTCTTTCGATCTCACACCGCACCTCAATTTCGACGGGGAGAACGCACTCGTCGTGGATGTTGACTCCAGCGAGCGGCCTGATATTCCCCCTTTCGGTTATGAGATTGACTACTTGACCTTCGGCGGCATTTACCGCGAAGTTTCTCTTCGCATCGTGCCCTCGACCTTTATCGAGAATGTTTTCGCCAGGCCGAAAGACGTGTTGACCGCGCATCCTAGCCTGGATGTCGATTGTTTCATTCAGCATGCGGACGCATCCAAAGATCCTCTGATCCTGGAAGTGGATCTCCGCGAGGGCGATCGAGTACTCGCCCAAGGTACGCAGCGCGTTCCGCCTTCTCCATCCGGCGCCGACCCGGCCATGCACACGGTCCATCTCGACAATCTTGGTTCCCTCAAGCTATGGGATCTGGCGCATCCCAATCTATACAGGGTGCATGTTCTCCTGCTGCGCGGGGCACAGCCGGTCGACGAGGTTTCGCGATCCATCGGTTTTCGCCAAGCTCAGTTCACCGACCACGGCTTCGAGCTCAACGGCCAAGTCATCAAGCTGCGCGGGCTGGATCGTCACCAGACCTTTCCCTTCGTCGGGCAGGCAATGCCTGGCCGGGCTCAGCGCCGTGACGCGCAAATCCTGCGCAACAAGCTCAAGTGCAATATTGTCCGTACCTCACACTATCCCCAGTCCCGTCACTTCCTCGACGCCTGCGACCAGATTGGCCTGTTGGTGCTGGAGGAAATTCCCGGCTGGCAGCACATCGGCGATGAGCCCTGGAAACTGATATCCATCGACAACGTGAGCCGCATGATCCGCCGCGACTGGAACCATCCGTCCATCATTCTGTGGGGCGTGCGCATCAATGAGTCCAAAGACGACCATGATTTCTATGTTCGCACCAATGCGTTGGCGCACAAACTGGACCCGACCCGCCAAACTGGAGGTATCCGCTACTTCCAGGAGTCGGAGTTTCTCGAAGATGTTTTCACCATGAACGATTTTGGTTTCCCGTTGAAGCCGCCCAATCACCCGCGCTACCTGAACACTGAGTTCGTCGGCCACACCTATCCCACCAAGACCACCGACCAGGTGGAACGCCTTACCGAACATACGATCCGTCATGCCCGCATCCACGACCAGTTGGCCTCCAACCCGCAATACGCCGGCGGAATAGGTTGGTGCGCTTTCGACTACAACACTCATGGTGACTTCGGCTCTGGTGATCGCATCTGCTATCACGGCGTCACCGACATTTTCCGCGAGCCCAAACCGGCTGCGGGTTTCTACAAGTCGCAATGCGACCCTGCGGAGGAAGTGGTGCTCGAGCCTGCTTTCCATTGGGCGCGAGGCGATGCGTCGGTGGGATTCTCGAAGGCAGTTGTGTGCTCAAACTGCGACCATCTGAAGCTCTACATCGCAGACGAACTGGTCACGGAAGTGGAACCTGACCGCAGACAATTTGCGCACCTTCGCTATGCTCCATTCGTGGTGGAACTGGGCGAGCTCTTTCACAAGTGGGGAGACCTGCGTCTAGAAGGCTACATTCAAGGCAAACAAGTCGTGGTGAAGAAGTACTCCGGCAAGGGCATAGATCAGAAATTCACTCTTCTGCCCGACGACACCAGTTTGATCGCGGACGGGGCTGACACGACTCGCGTAGTTCTCCGCGTGACCGACGAATTTGACGCCATCCGGCCATTCGCCAACGACGCTATCAAGTTTGAACTGCAAGGCCCGGCGAGTCTTATCGGAGACAATCCCTTCGCGTTGGTGGGCGGAACGGGAGCGGTCTGGATTCGAGCCAAGGAGCAAGCCGGGACGGTCCGGCTCACGGCGACGCATCCAGTGTTAGGCAAGCAGCAGGTGGAAGTTGAAATTATCCCCGCTGTTGCCGAGACTGTGTAGCAGGCTGCTCTATAGGAAAGGGCGATCTGTCGTCTTAGCAAATGACACCGCGGAGCGTTCCTCCGCCGGACAGCCGAGGGCGGCTGTCCCCACGTGGCTAGCGGTAGCTACTCGCTATAGTTTTTGCCGGACTAGATCTTCGACGTCTCCGATCTTTTCCCCCAACAGATTCAGCTTGCGGGCCAGGCCCTGAATCTCAGACTCGGCGCGGCGGTTGACGTCGTAGTCGAGCTCGCCGCGCAGGCGATCCTTGGTGTCTTGCCGGTTCTGGCTCATCATGATGACCGGTGCCTGGATGGCGGCAAGCATGGAGAGGAACAGATTCAGGAGAATGAACGGATAGGGATCCCAGGCGATTTGGCGGCCGATGACGTTGATGGCGGTGTAGCTGCAAATGGCGACCGCAAAGGTGATGATGAATGTCCACGACCCGCCGAAACTGGCGACCGCGTCGGCGATGCGCTCGCCGAACGTCATGTCCTCCTCGATGATGTCGTTCGGGTTGCGGCTAGCGCGAACCCGCACCAGTTGCTGCGAAGCGTGAAACTGACGGCCCAGCACCGTCAACATATCCATTCCCGCCAGTGGCTTGCGTTGCAACAGGACGGCAATGTCCTGGCGGTCGACTTCGAGGCAGACGGTTTCTTCCAGAGCGACGGCCTCAGTCTGATGGGGGGTCTGCTCAAGCATGGAAGCGAAGCCGAAAAACTCGCCCTCTGCCGGCTGATCGACGACAACTTCCTGGTGATCCTGGTCCACGGTCGTGACCCGCACGGTGCCGGAGACCATGACATAAGCTTGTCCGCCGGGATCGCCGATCTTCCAGATGCGCTGACGGGGAGTGAATGTCTTGATCTCGACTTGTCCCGCCAAAACCGCGGTCTCTTCTTCGTCGAGCAGGGCAAACAGGGGGACACGTTTCAATATCGCTGGGCTACACGCCATCGCTCACCTCTCCGGTAGAAATGGATCACGGCCGACCCGTCCTGAAGGATGTCACAAACGGCGAGGTGCAACAACTGGCGGGAATGAACTACTTTTGTTCCGCGAAAACGCCGGAATGAAACTCCATGACTTCTCCCATATGCGACAGGAAATAGGTTAGGCTGTGGTCGCCGGGATAAGAACGATATTCGTGCCTTACGCCTTCCGCTTGAAGTTGCTGGTGTAGAGCTGCCGCACCGTCTTCAAATCCGAAGTCATCCCGCTGGCCGCAGTTGAAATAAATAGCCAGTCTGTGCAGACCAGATTCGTTTTTCTTTGCCAGTACAAAAACACTGTTTTGATGCCAATGCGGCAAGTTGATCGGCTGCCCGAAGGCGGATCCCAGCAGCCGCCCGAGAGATCCGTTGGATGGCCCGGCAGCACCGAGCTCTTGCGGCGTCTGCGTGATCAGGGCCGCGCTTTGGGCGCTGACCGCCGAAAACAGTGCGGGATGGGCGAAGGCGAAACGCAGCGCTCCATAGCCGCCCATGGAAACGCCAGTAATGGCTCTACCCTGGCGTCCGGGGCGCACGCGATATCGGCTCTCGATGTGGGGTATGAATTCCTGGAGAAAGAAATCACCGTAGCGGAGGGAGTTGTCAGCCGAGTTGATGTAAAAGCTGCGTCCTCCTTCCGGCGCGACAATCAGAAAGTCACTGATCTTATGCTGGCGGCGCAGGTCTTCGATCAGACTCCATCCGCCGGTGCTGAACAACGTCTGCTCGTTTTGTCCAAGACCATGGAGGAAGTAAAGCACCGGGTAGAGGCGCTGCTTCGCGTCATTGGTGTCATAGTCTGGCGGCAACTGCACACAGTAGTGGATGGACTGCTTAAGGATGCGGCTGTTGATAACGTTGCAATCGGTCCGGCTTTGCGCTTTCGCCGCCAGAGGAAGCCAAAGCAAGACGACCGGCAGGAGGAAGAGGCGGCAAAAGCGAAACATGATTTCAGTCTACTCGTACCGCAACGCCTGTACGGGATCCAGGCGAGCCGCGCGCGCCGCCGGGTACAGGCCTGAAACCAGGCTGACGACGAAAGCAAAAACGATGGCTGCGCCCACCAGCCACCAGGGCACAGACCAGAAGTTTTCCGGTGGGAGCGCTTGGCGCTTCAGATAAATGTTGGTGCCCAGGTTAATCACGTGGCCGATCAGCCAGCCCAGCACTACGCCCACAACGCCGCCCAGCGCTCCCATGGCCCCGGCTTCGGCGAAGAAGAGTCTCTTGACGTCACCGTCGCTGGCGCCGATCGCTTTCATAATCCCAATTTCACGGCGGCGCTCCAGGATGGCCATCACCAGCGTATTCACAATGCCAATCGAAGCTACGGCCAGCGCCAGGCTGCCAAAAATCCCCAGGAACAGGTCGAGTATGGCGAAGAATTGCCGTAGACTGCGGGTGGCGTCAAGGATGGAAAAAGTGTTGAAGCCCAACTTCTTGATGGCCTGCTCCACGGCCTCCACCTGTTTGGGATTCTTCACCCGCACACTAATCGTGGAATAGCTGGGCTGCTTGTTGAAACCGCGCATGCTGTCGCGCAGATCGGAAGGCTGCATCACGTGCAAATTCTCCGCCAACTTCAAGGGCAAAAACACCCGCGCCCGCGCCGCGCCGCGCATGCTGTCGGGGTCCAGATCGGAGATGCCGACAATTTTCAGTTTTTGCTCGCGGGAGATGACCGAGTACGCAGCTTCAGATGCGCTCTCATTTTCGTTCGCCGCAGTTGCTTGGCCGGATTTTGCCGTGGACGCTGGTTCCGCCGACGATGGTGCCGGGATGCGCTGGGCATAGCGCATGGTCAGTTCCCGCCCCAGAAGCGGCTTGGCCAGTTCGGCGACAGGCACCTCATCTTCCTGGCCGGGTTTGCTGGCTTTCTCCAGCAATTCCGCCGCGAATGATTTTTGCAGAATGACCTCAGGCGCATTTTCGGAGGAGAAGAAGCTGCCTTGGATTCCCGAGAAAGCGTCGTTGGACCGCGCCGAATCAGGGATTCCCGACACCATGGTCAGGTGCGGCTGATCCTGGTAGCGCAGCTCGGTAACGAACCGGATGTCGGGATAGGCTTCGAACACGTCAGGAAGGCGCTCGATTTCCTGCCGGGCAGATTCATCCAGCGCGCGGCTTTCGGCGGCGGAGGCGGTATTCCGTTCGTCACCGCGGCCAAAACCGCGCAAATCTCGCCGCGACATCACCACCACTGTGTCGAAGAGGCCGGAACTCGCCAGGCGCCGGGTCGCCAATTTTTGCAGTCCGATGCCCAGCGAAAGCATAGCCACCAGGGACGCCACTCCAACAGAAATGCCAATGGTCGTCAGCGAATTGCGTAGCGATGATTCTCGCAGGTTGCGCAGGGCAAGCTCGGAAAGATCGTAAGTTTTCATCGCCGGTCTGCCCTCAGACTCGCAGCCACAGCCGCAGAATTTGTCTGGTCGTCAACCAGCCTCCCGTCACCAAGAAAGATCATCCGTTTGGCGTAGTGCTCGGCCAGCGCCCGCTCGTGGGTCACCATCACGATGGTCATACCCATCGATTGGTTGAACTCGCGAATAAAATTCATGATCTCGGTGCCGGTACGGCTGTCGAGATTGCCGGTGGGCTCATCGGCCAGCAGAAGTTTCGGCTGATTGATCAACGCTCGAGCCAGAGCCGCCCGCTGCTGCTCGCCGCCGGAGAGTTCACTCGGGCGATGTGCGCTGCGCCCCTCCAGACCGACGCGTTCCAGCGCCTGGCGCGTGAGCGCGTCGCGCTGGCTGCGGTCAACTTCCGCAAAGCGCAGCGGCAATTCCACATTTTCCGCCAGGGTCATCCGGGAAACCAGATTGAACGATTGGAAGACCATGCCCACGGTGCGCAGGCGGTATCTCGCCAGTTCCTCGCGCGAGAGCCGCGCCAGGTCTCTGTCTTCGACGATTACTGCGCCCGAGGTAGGCCGGTCAAGGCCGGCGATCAGATTCAGCAAGGAAGATTTACCCGATCCGGAGCTGCCCAGCAGAGCCACAAATTCTCCCGAGCGTACCTGAAGCGAGACGCCGTCCACGGCACGTATCAAGGCCTCTCCCATCTGGTAGTGACGGCAGACGTCCACAGCGCGCACCGCGAACAGGCCGGACTGGCGATTTGATTGGTCGGGGTCGACGGTCATTTTTCGTCTTTGCTAACGGACCTCTCCTCTCATTAGACGCAAAGCATCGGCCGGACTCACGTCGCCGTCACTGTTTTTTCCTGAACCGCCGTTCTCGGTAGACACCACCGCGGCGTCGCCCTCTCCAGGGGCCAGGAAAAGATTGTTCTGTAGGCCCTGCTGTTTGGTGTAGAGATCAAAATATCGCCCCTGCATGGCGTAAAGGTCGTCGTGCGTGCCGCGCTCCACGATCTGTCCCTGCTCGACCACGAGAATCTGGTCAGCACGACGAATGGTGGAAAGCCTGTGCGCAATCACAAACGTGGTGCGGCCCTGCATGAGATAAGACAGCCCGTGCTGGATCATCTCCTCCGATTCGGAATCCAGGCTGGACGTGGCTTCATCCAGGATCAGAATGCACGGTTCAGCCAGGATGGCCCGCGCAATCGAGATTCGTTGTCGTTGGCCTCCGGAAAGCTTGACCCCGCGTTCGCCCACAACGGTGTCGTATTTGTCCGGGAAGGTCTCGGCAAATTCATCCACGCGGGCGATGCGGCAGGCGCGCATGATTTCCTCTTCACTCGCGCTGGGCCGGGAAAAAGCCACATTCTCGCCAATCGTCCCATCGAACAAAAAAGACTCTTGCAGCACCACGCCCAGACGCGTGCGATACGAATCGAGACGCACCGTGCTGAGGTCAACTCCATCCACCAGGACTTTTCCTTCCGTGGGCACGTAAAAAGCGGAAATCAGCCCGATGATGGTCGACTTGCCTGACCCGGAAGACCCGACCAGCGCGGTCACCGTTCCCAGTTCCGCCTGGAAAGAGACATCATGCAATACTGTGCGGCTGCCATCGTAGCTGAAAGTGACGTGGTCGAATTCCACTTTGCCGTAAATGTCGTGTAACGTCACGCTCCGGTTCGGATCTTGGTCCTCAGGGCGCTCGTTCAGGATTTCCTGGGTTCGTTCCAGGCCTGCGAGAGCCTCCGTGAGCTGCGTTCCGATGGAAACGATTTGCACGATGGGTGCCACCAGGAAGCCCAGGAAGAGCGTGTAGGTGAAGAAGCTGCCGATGGTGAGCGTGCCCGCGATGATCTGGTGTGCGCCCACATACATAATCACCGCTCCCACCACGCCCATCAGTAGGCTGGCGGAAAGGCTCATCACCGATGTGGCGGTAAGGGTGCGCATCACGTTATCGAGCAGACGTCGCACGCCGCCGGCGAAAACGGCTTCTTCGCGCTCCTCGGCGTGATAGCCCTTGATCACTCGCACGCCGCCCAGAGATTCCGCCAGCCGGCCGGTCACCTCGGCGTTGATTTTGCCGCGTTGCCGGAAAATGGGGCGGATGGTGCTAAATGCTTTGTTCAGCGCGATCGCGAAGCAAAGCAGGAAACTGAATGCCAGCATGGTCATCACCGGGCTGATGCGAAACAGCACCACCAGCGCGATCCCGGAAGTGAGCAGTCCGCCGACCAGATCGACCAGTCCGGTCCCTAGGAGGTTCCGGACGCCTTCCACATCGGTCATGATTCGCGACACCAGCGTGCCGGTCTTATTGGAGTCGTAGAAAGCTACCGGGAGATGCGAGATGTGGGTCTGCACCTTCTGTCGAAGTTCCGCGATCAGCCGCTGCGCCGCCTTTGATAACAACTGCGTCAGCGAAAAAGATGTGATTCCCTGAATCACCGTGGCCAGCAAGACCACCGACACCAGCCGCGGCAATAATTCAACATGGTGTTTGGCGATAACGCCATCAATCAGGAATTTGGTGGAGTAGGGAAGCACCAGCCCTGACACACGGTTCACGATCATCAGCAGGAAGCCCAGCGCCAGCAGGCCCCGGCGTGGACGCATAAGCTCCCACACCGCGGGCAAAACGGTGCGCAGCTGCTGCTTGGTCATCGCGGACTTGGGTTTCGGTGTCGGAGCTGCACTCACTGCTGTGTTTAGACTTTGCTGAGCGGTCGAAGGGTTCATTTTTGCGGAGTCGCAAAGCGTCCCAGCGCATTGAAAAAGCGCGGCTTGAAGCCGCGCCCTTTCATGCCATTCAATCGAAGATTTCCCGCCTAGTCTTCCATGTGCGAGTTGGGCAGGGCCAACTGCTCGGCTGCGGCCGCGAAGTCTTCGGCAGTGAGCTCATCGGACCCAGTTGCCGGTTTTTCCAACCTTCGCTGGACCTTGCGCTCGGCCTTTTCCTTCTGTTTTTCCTGCCGTGAGCGCTCTTTCTGACGCTTGGTGAAGCTGGAACGGCCTCGACCAGACATAGACACCTCCAAGGGACATTTTTTTGGCAGATCGTTTGTTCGCGGATCAGTGCTCGTGAAACTCTGCAGTGCTCTACCGGGTGTTGCTAGTTACCAGCGCGGCTCTCGAGGCTGACGCGCATGGCCCTGATAGTCATCACGCCCACCGCCACCGCCGGAGCGCCCGCCACCAGGACGCCCTCCTCCGCCGCCCGGACGGCCACCCCGCGGCGGGCCTCCGCGATCCGTTTTGGGGCGGGCTTCGTTGATGTTCAATGCGCGCCCACCCAGTTCCTTGCCGTTGAGGGCGGCAATCGCCTTCTCGGCCTCAGCGGAATCTGTCATTTCGACGAACGCAAAGCCGCGGGAACGGCCAGTGTCGCGATCAGTCACGATGCTGACTTGCTCGATAGCCCCGTGGGGCTCAAACAGCGTCCGCAACTCTGCTTCAGTGGTGCTGTGGGGAATGTTGCCGACAAACAGCTTCTTCATGATAGTTCCTCGTGCTGCAAGCTCTCGTGGTACAAGGTCCCGTGGTGCAAGATAAAGTGTAACTCAAATTTCACGATGCGGGTTTTTCGGAATGGCGATTCATCGCGTCTACCCAGGAAAACTGTGGGTGCTTCTTACTGGCTACTACGTGATTGGGTCGCGGGTCCTTCAACGACCGGGTGGCGGCAATGCGCCAGGAGGCTTCCTGAAATCCGTAGCGTCGGGGTAATGCCACGCAGGCATTCGCGTACATTGCGATTACCATTTCACCCCACGCGCCGTGGACGTCGGGTGTCGGGCTCGACACCCCGTCATCAGAGACCGGCGACCCCGCCAGATACTCCGGCTTGCCCACCAGAAAGGCTACGCTCTGCGGCGGCTTGGCGCTTCTCACTTCGTCGCAGAATTCCTGCACGTTTACGGAATCATGGTGCACATCAACAAGTATCAGGCTGTAAGAACCGGCTTGCCACAGTGCTCGAGCTTCGGTGATGTCAGCCGCGCAGTCCACGTCCACGCCGAGCTTGCGCATGATTTTGGACCGCAGATCGCGCTTGGTGGCGTAAGTGTCCACCAGCAGCACCCGCTTTCTTGCCAATGCCGGAATGGTCGACAATGAGCCCGGTGTCTTGCTCATGCCCGGTCCTTGCCGAGGTCGCCACGCGGCTTCTTGCCCGCGTCAGGGTTGCTGGCGCTAACTCCAGCCGCCTGGAACAGTGCCCGGTTGCGCTTGCGGCGTTGGATGTTCTGCTTCCGCTCCCGGTTGAATCTGGATTTATCTCCGTTGAATTGCGACATCGCTTTGTCCTCCCTTTCTCCCGCATCACCGCACGGTCCGAGGCGTCCTCTTGAGGCTGGTCAAGCACTCCCCCCGCGACGCGCTTCTGCATCTTGTGAGGACGATGCCTGGTTGCTGGGTAACGAAGCGCCTTGGGAAACGGCAACTCTCAATCGCGAAGGCGCAGGGTGGGTTTGCGATGTGTCTTCGTGGTTAAGCCTTTTCACGATTATACCTGCCCACTGCGGAAGTGAAAGAAAATACTGAGTCCAGACTGGGCCCTGGGCTTGCGTCCGTAGGCAGAACCCGCGGCCGAGACGCGGCCGAGAAATGACAGCCCTCGTCGGTTACCGAAGACATCTCTGTCCAGGGTCTACAAGCAATTTGCTAACCCAAATAAGGCCTTTTCTGATAAACTAGCAGTGCGTTTGATTAGAATCGGTTGTTGAGCAGCTTCTTGCATACCAGCTAGCACCTGCCCTTAGTACCTCCGATCTCACAGCGTAAATCGATTGAAAAGGAAACAGTAACAAAATGGCAGAACAAGGAACAGTAAAGTGGTTTAACGACGCCAAAGGCTACGGCTTTATTAGCCGGCAGAGTGGCGAAGATGTATTTGTCCACTTCTCGGCAATCCAGGCAGGCGGCTTCCGCAGCCTGCAGGAGGGTCAGAGTGTGGAGTTTGATGTGACCAAGGGGCCAAAGGGCTGGCAAGCTGAGAACGTCCGTCCGCTGTAAGACCTAGAGCGGCAACTCTCGATAGAAAGCGTGCCCGCCGCGGCAACCAACGGGCGGGCACGCAATCTGGATGCACTAAAATTCAAATTTCTCCACCGGTTAAGGGGTGCCTCTGACACGCGACGAATCGAAAGCTTCCTACGCCATCATCCGCCACAATATCCGAACCTACGAGTCCGGGGGAGTTGTGCTAGTAGTCAAAGGCCGGGAGAACGCTGAGATCAGGGTCAAACACTTCGAAACCGGGCAGAGCTCGGAAGATCGTCACGCCGGCTGGCGTTACTTTGTTGAAAAATCAGACCTGAAGGCCGGAATGGATCCAGCCGAAGCCACCAACCTCCGCCAGATGAAGCTGGAAATTCGAGAGTCGCAGGCCCAGCCGGATCATATGCCGGTGGCTAACCCTCCGCGGCAGAATTAACAACCATTCGCCACCGTCCACGTAGACCCGTCCCCCCTCGTCCGGGCGGACGAGGCGCCCGCCCGGAGGTTTTTCGTAGCACTCTAATGCCTCCGCTCAGTTTCCCGCATGATAGTAGCGAAGTTACGGCCGCCGAAACTGAATCCCTGCTCGATTCGTCCGCGGACCCCCACCTTGGCGCCGTTGCCCGGCACGCCATATCTCTCGCTGAAAACCCACATCCGGCCCGTACCATCGTCAACTTCAAAGACTCCGGTGCCGAGTGCGCCGAAGGAAGTGGTCACGTGGCCCGCAATGGCGACTTCTTTCCCGACATAGCGTCCGGGATCGCGATTAATTCTCTCGATGCTGGTGCGCGTGGGGCAAGCAGCCAAAATCAAGCTTCCTGCGACGATCAGTAGGGTGAATGAAAGCCTGCCAAGCAGTCTGAACACACGATCCTCCCCGGACCCTGGAATTTGAACCCGAACACTGAATCAGCTCAAGCGCGGGTGATTCTAACCCCGGCCAGTTGAGCATTTCAACCAAACCCAAGGCCGGAGCCCAAGCCTCCCAATGTATGATGCTGCCCCGAATTTTAATGATGGCCGCCGCTTACCGGTGTATATTTCGGTTGGGCAAATTTCGAGTTGACGGGAGCGCCGGTCGTGGCGCTCCCTCGCTTTTTAAGCTGGTCTTAACAAAACAGTGTTTCGTCCAAGGAGGAAGTCGATGCAGGAAACGCCACAGCAATACACAGAACGCATGCTAAGTCACAGCCAGGGCAAGAATCCGGTGCGCTTGCAGCAAGGGACTTACCGGAAGCTAGCCACGCTAATCAAACGCCTAAGCAAGAAGCAACTCACCCGCCGGCCAGCGCCTGACAAATGGTCGATTGCCGAAATTCTCGCCCACTTGGCCGATGCCGAGTTGGTCATTGGCTATCGCATGCGTCTTATCCTGGCTTCGAACGCTACAGCCATTCAAGCATTCGACCAGGACGCCTGGGCCCAGACCTTCAACTACAGCCGCCGCGACCCCAAGACCTCGCTGGAAACCTTCCGCTTGCTGCGCGAGAACAATCTGAGGCTTTTGAGTACCGTGCCTCGTAGCTCATGGGAGAATTATGGTCAGCACCAGGAGCGGGGAAAGGAGACCGTGGACCATATCGTGAAGATGATGGCGGGGCATGACCTGAACCATGTGGCGCAGGTGGAGAAAATAGCCAAAGGCCATTAGATTCGAACCGGACTACCAAGTGGCGATTCGAACTTTGGCCCTCTTTATGTCCGCTTTCAATGCTCGGCCTTCTGCAACTGCTGCGCCTGAGTCAAACCAAGTTGCGCTTCCACGCTTTTCGGCAGCAACAGCAGCGCAGCTTCAAACTGGTCCACCGCGTTGTTCGCGTCTTTAAGGCCGAGGTAGACCTGGCCGAGCAGCAGCCGCGCGGGAAACTGGCCCGGAGTGAGCTTGAGGCTGGCTTCCAGCGCGTCGCGGGCGCCAGGGAGGTCACCAGCTTTTTGCCGCGCCTGACCTTCGTAGAATGCAGCAGTGGCATCCTCGGGACGGACCTCTCTGGCACGCTTCAGATGTTCGCCTGCCTTGACGTAGTCGCCCGCTTGCAGCTCCAGTTCTCCCAGCTGTCGCAGAGCTGTGGGCGATTTGGGATCGAGCTGCAGGACGTTCTCCAGGGCGCGGCGGGCCTCTTCGGAGCGATTGTCGTCCGACGCCATCATGGCGGTGTGCAGCAGGTTTTGTTCTTCGATCTTGTCTTTGGGATCCGGTAGTCGCGCAGGCTCTGAGGCAGCGGCTGAGCTTCCGGCAGCAACGTGGTCCTGGTAACCCAGAGCCTTCAGTTGGTCGTTCGCGCCCGGTGGTGCAGCACTAGCCGCGTCTGCCGAAGATGGCGGAGGCGTTTTGGCCCTGACCTCAGCTAGCATGGTACGGAACTTCTGTACTGTGGCATTCGACGGCTGGTATTCGTTGGCTAACTCTCCGGGATCGGCGTGCAGATTGTAGAGCTCTGGGCGAGGCGCTTCGATGAACTTGAATCCCTCAGAGCGCACCGAACGCAGCGGCGCCCAACCGAAACGAAGAGGATAGTCGGTTTCGCCAAGAGCAGTGCGATCTTTGCTTTCTGTGCTTTCTGTGTCGCCGAAGTAAGGCCGCAGCGATTCGCCATCCAGAAGCTCGGGCGGCGGGACACTCAACAAGTCAGTAACCGTGGGCAGGATGTCCGTGGTCCGCACCTGGGCCTCGACCACCCTGGCCGTGTCGCTCCGTCCGGGTGGTTTCACTGGCAGCTTTACGATCAGGGGCACGTGCGTGGTGGAGTCGTAGAGAAAAATTCCGTGCGTGTTTTCCTGATGCTCGCCCAGCCCCTCGCCATGATCTCCGACCACAACGATGAGAGCATTTTCGTAACGCCTGTTGTTTTTTAAATAGGCGACAAAGTGGGCCAAGGCCGAATCTGCGTATGCGATTTCGCCGTCGTACAAACGATCCTTATAAGTCTGCGAGTAAGGCGGGGGCGGTTCGTAGGGATCGTGCGGGTCGTAGAGATGGATCCAAACGAAATGCGTGCCGGCCGAATGCGCGGTCATCCAGGTTTCCGCATGCTGCACGACTTCCATGCCGCGCCGCTCTACTCGTCCCCAGCGCGATTTGGTCGGCGAATGCTCGGGAAAATTGTCATAGAAATCGAATCCGCGATCCAGACCCGGAGCCAGAGTTTTGCTATCGAGAATGACCGCGCCAATGAACGCCGCAGTGCGGTAGCCGTTCTTCTTTAGCAGTTCCGCCAGCGTGGCATGGGCGGCTATCAGCGGGATCGCAAAATCGGTGACGCCGTGCGTACTGGGCAACAATCCGGTGAGGATACTGGTATGCGAAGTATTGGTGATGGGGCTGGGGGTGAATGCCTGGGCGAAGCGAATACCGTCCTGGGCCAAGCTATCGAGGGCCGGTGTCTGAATGGGCGCATAGCCGTAGCAGTGGACGTGGTCGGCGCGGAGGGTATCGATGGTGATCAGGAAAACTTCGGGCTGGGATGCCTTCTTGTGCGCCCGTCCTGAGGCCTGGCCTACCGCCTGTCCTGAAGCTAGAGAAGCAGCGAGCAGCCCGCAAACCACCAGGATTCGAACGGCCTTCACGCACTTCAGACTAGCATAATCAGCCCACTGGAGCCTGCGGAGGCGCCTTGCCGCTGGGATATAATTTTGCTATCTGATGATTTCCTTCCGGTCTCTTGTACTCCTGTTGACCGCCAGTCTGCTGCCCTGGGCTTCCACCGCCTTCGCCGTGCCAGTTGGGGCGCCGAACGTAGTGGTGATCACGATTGACACGCTGCGCGCAGATCACCTTGGATGCTACGGGTACAAGCAGATTCGCACCCCCCACATCGATGCCCTCGCCGCCGATGCAACGCGCTTCGAGCGTGCCTACACTGCGGTGCCGGTCACGCTGCCCTCGCACACGGTAATGTTTACCGGCACCTATCCCATGCTGAGCGGCATGCACGATTTTGCCGCCAACAAGCTGAACCCGACCCAGCCGACCCTGGCATCCGTTCTCAAGGAACACGGATACGCGACCGCTGCGGTGATCGGCTCGGCGGTGCTGGATTCGCGCTTCGGATTGAATCGCGGGTTTGATTTCTACTATGACCACTTTGATTTCAATCGCCTACAGGAATCGAACCTGGAGGAAATGGAGCGTCCTGGCAATCTAGTGGCGGATGTGACGCTCGATTGGTTGAGCAAGAATTACAGCAAGAAGTTTTTCCTGTGGATGCATTTGTACGATCCCCACTACCCGTATCGCCCGCCCGCTCCGTACTCCGAAAAATACAAGGCTAGCCCTTACGATGGAGAGATTGCGTTTGCGGACACGCAAGTCGGGCGTCTGATTCGATTTCTTAAATCCAAAGACTTGTACGCCAACACGCTGATTGTCCTCAGCGGGGATCACGGGGAAAGCCTGGGCGAGCACGGAGAGAAAACTCACGGCTTCTTTATTTACAACGCGACGTTGCATGTACCGCTCATCATTCATTTGCCGAGCGGGCATCCGCCAGGAGCTGCGTCGCGCAGAATTGTGCCCGATCTTGTGAGTCTGGCAGATCTGATGCCGACTGTGCTCCAGGCATTGAAAGTGAACGTTCCGTCGCAGGTGCAGGGCCGCAACCTGCTCCTGCTGATGAAGAAAGTTGACCCGGTCGAAGCCCGTAGTTTATATGCCGAAACCTTTCTGCCCCGACTGCACTTCAACTGGAGTGAACTGCGCGGCGCCGAGACCGCGAATTACCACTTTATTGACGCGCCCAAACCCGAGCTGTACGACCTGGCTAAAGACCCGGGCGAAACTCAAAATCTGTATCCGGAGAAGAAGGCAGTGGCGGAGGAGATGCGAGCCCGCCTGGCCGCGATGATCCGGCAGTACAGTGCGGGGCAGGAACTGGCGGAAAAGACAGGCCTTGACCCCGCCCTGATGGAGAGATTGAAGTCCCTCGGATATGCCGGGTTCTCCGGCGGTGGCAGCCCGAGCATTACCGACCGCGCCTTGCCTGATCCCAAAGACCGCGTCCAGGTGTACGAGTTAATTTCAGGTGCGATCGCCCAGAGCCAGCATGGCGATTATCCCGATTCAACCGAGAAGCTCAACCTCGCCCTCAAAACCGAGCCCGACTCCGTGCCCGTGCGTTATCTGCTGGGATTGAACTACTACCGGATGCACGACTTTTCCAACGCCGTAGCGCAACTCGAGCGAGTGTTACAACTGAGCCCGGAGTACGCGCTGGCGGCATTTCAACTGGGCATGGCCTATGCGCGCGCGGGCGACTTCGATCATGCGATTCAAGCCCTGAAGCGAGCGCTGGAGTTGGACGCAACCAACTTTTCCGCGGCATACAATTTGGGTATCGTCTACCAACAGAAGCAGATGGTGACGGAGGCGATGGCGGCGTTTCGTCAATCGCTGGGTATTGCGCCGGACTATCCTCTGGCTCACCGCGGTCTGGGAGAGGCGCTGCTGTACCAGGGACAGGTGGATGACGCACTCACCGAGCTTCGGCGGGCGGTGGAGTTGTCTCCTTTGGATCCAGTCAATCATGCGGCGTTGGCGAAGGCCTTGGCGGCGAAGGGCCTAGACAACGAGGCTCAGGAAGAAATGCGTAAGGCGCAACAGGCGCGGCCGCAGTAGGGGCGATCATTGCCAGTTCTCGGCAACTGAGTTTTGATTGAAATACTCTTTCCAACTCCTGACGCTCATGGCACTCCTGCTCCAGTGTGGACGGGCGGCTTCTGCTCCGCCTGTCCAGCCCGCTACCAACGTAATTCTCATCACGATTGACACTGTGCGCGCAGATCATCTGGGGTGCTACGGCGCCACCAACGTTCGGACGCCGACTCTGGACGGCCTGGCTCACGATGGCATTGTTTTCGAGCGCGCTATCTCCCAGGTACCGCTTACCTGGCCTTCGCACGCGGCGATCCTGACCGGTACCTATCCGTTTCAGAACGGAGTGCAGGATTTTACCGGACAGCCTCTCGATGAGCGATTCCGTTCTGTGGCGCAGGTCTTCAAACAACAGGGCTACAGCACCGGCGCGGTGGTCAGCGCATTCGTTTTGGATCGCAGTTGGGGACTGGCACGCGGTTTCGATTATTACGACGACGCCTTCTCCGCGGAGGCATTTCAGCAAAAAGACATCGGTCTGGTGGATCGCAAGGCAGGGGAGAGCGTCACTCGTGCGCTGCGATGGCTCAATGAAGACTGGATGCGGAAGGTTCCGCGACGGCCGTTCTTCTTTTGGCTGCATTTGTATGATCCTCACAGTCCCTACGATCCGCCAGAACCTTTTCGCACTCAATATCGGGGGCATCTTTACGACGGAGAAATTGCCTATGCCGATCATGAACTGGGTCGCCTGATTGCCTGGCTGAAGCAGAATCGTCTTTACGACCGCAGCTTGATCGTTTTTCTCAGCGATCACGGGGAATCGCTGGGCGATCATGGCGAAAAGGAACATGGATTCTTTGTTTATGACTCGACCATCCATATTCCAGTGATCGTGAAACCGCCCGCGGGAAGCGGTGTTCGGCTGGGCCGGGTGGCAAGGCCGGTGGAGACGATTGCGATCGCTCCGACCATGGTTCGTTTTGCCGGCGTGAAAAACCCGGGTAGGACAAGCACGGATCAGCGGAATCTGGAAAAACAGTTTCAGTCGCCGGGCCTTCTGGACGGTGACACCGGCGATGATGGCATAGCCTACAGCGAGAGTTTCTATTCCTTCAGTTCGTTTGGCTGGAGTCCACTACACTCATTACAGATCAGCCGGTACCACTATATCGAGGCGCCGGTGCCGGAACTGTACGATGTCGAGGTGGATCCGCAGGAGAAAAACAATGTGGCCTCGCAGCAGACGGCCACGGTTGCGGTGCTCGAGGACAAACTGCAGACGCTGCTGCGCAGGAATCCATTTAAGCCGCTAGAAAACCCAACCTCCGGACTACCCCCTGACGCTTTGCAGAAACTTCGCGCCTTGGGCTATGTCGCCTACCGCTCGCCGGTTTCTGCGGAAGCGCTGGCCGCGGGCCTGCCCGATCCCAAGAGCAAGCTGTGGGAGTTTAATGCGATTCTGGACGCCCTGGACGCATTCCGCGCAGGCGATTTTGCCGCCGGGGCGGCGCTGCTGGATCGGGTGGGAGAGAAAAACCCGCAGATTTACGTAGTTCCTTTTATGCGGGGAGAAGCGGCCGCGCGCCAGCAGAAATGGAAGGAAGCCTCGGCTGCGTTCCAGAAGTGCCTCGAACTAAACCCGTCTTTTGACCAGGCCATGACCGGGCTCGCGCATGCGCGGTTTAGCCTGGGTGATCTGGAGGCGGCCAGGTCATGGTTGGAGAAAGCCCTGCAGTACAATCCCCAGAACTATCGCGCCTGGTACGAACTTGGGTCTCTGCGATCCAAAACCGACAGGTCGGCCGGGGCGGCTGCGTACGGGAAAGCGGTGAGCATCCAGCCCAATTTTGCTCCCGGCTGGCGCGAACTGGGGATGCTTCAGGCCCAGCAACGGAATTACCAGGAAGCTGCGAAGGCCCTTTCCAGAGCGGTGGAGCTAGGGCTCGGCGATGCGAAGCTGTTCAATTTTCTGGGCATCGCTTACAGCCGCACCAGCCGTCTGCGGCAGGCGATCGAGGCGTACCAGACGGCTTTGCAGGTGGATCCGCAACTGGCGGAAGCGCACTTGAATCTGGCTTATGCCTATGAGCAGATCAATAAACCACTGCCGGCTCGCCAGGAGTATCGGGAAGCGTGCCGACTGCGAGCGGAGTTTTGCCGTTTCGTCAAGGAAAAGGCGCAATAAATATTTACTTGGAGACCGGCTGCGAATCAGGCGGTTGACCTTGCAACCTCCTAAGCAAGTCTTTGGCTTTGCCGGAAAAAGGGCCCTCGGGGAAGGCGCCTACAAAGTCGTGCAGTTGCGCCACCGCATCGTCCTTCCGGCCTTGCTGCAACAGCAGATTCACCAGTTGCAAACGAGCCTGGGCCATCATGGGGTCCAGTTGAATAGCCTGGCGCAAGGCGCCTTCGGCTTGGGGAAGCTTTCCCAGGCGGATATCGAGCGTTCCCTGCAGAAAATGTCCAAGGGCGGAGTCCGGTTGGCGCTGCATGCCTTGGTCCAGATAGAGCTGGGCTTGCGGCAACTCGCCGGTCAGGGTGCAAACGTTGCTGAGGTTGAAGTAGGCCGCCCCATCGCTCTGGTTTAACTGGATGGCTTGCTGGAATTCGTTCCGCGCCGCGGAAAAATCGGATTTGCTCAAATAGTCGGACCCCAGGTTATTGTGGGCCATGTAAAAGGCAGGAGCAATTTTCACGGCCTTCTGGTAGCGCTCGATGGCGTCGTCTCGGTTTCCCTCCCGGTCCGCTTGCACGCCGCGGTCAAACTCCTTCACCGCATTCTTCGGGAAACGGCGGTTGTAGTCGGCGGAATCTACCAAATGGGGATTGCTGCCTCCGATGCGGTTGGAGGCGGCAGCCCGCTTCACATCGTCGCGCGGGTCCAAATGAATTTGCACCATGTTGAACGACGAGACGATCGGATTCACGTTGGCCAGTTCGTCTACTCCGCGAAAGGCCGGGTCGTTAATCACAACGTGGTAAGGATTCGCTTCCAGATTATAGAAGCCAAAGCGGCCCTGATCATCCGCGTAGACACTGGCAATCGCGGACCCATGGAGTTGGAGCTCTACCAGGATCGAATGGGGAGGAAAGTCACCCCTGGTAACGCGCAACTGTCCGACGATTCTTCCCAACTGCACTTGAGCTGACAAGGGGGAACTCAGTAAAGTGAGCCCAAGGAGAAGGAGGAACAGCGGACTGGCGCCGCGACGGGCCAAGGGGGTTCACCGAAGAAAAATAAAGGGCCTGTTCCCATGGTACAGGAACAAGCCCCAATCGAAGAGCTATTTTAGAAGCTCACCTTCAATCCAAACTGAAGGTTGCGCGCATTCAGAGTGCCGGCTGCTTGTCCGAAGGCGCTGTCAGTGATCTTGTTATGAGCTCCGCCACCCTGAGTCGCCAGGAGGAAGTTAGCCCGATTGAATACGTTGAAACCCTGAGCCTCGAACTTCATGTTCACACGTTCCGTGAACTTGAACACCTTGGCCAGAGTCATATCGGCAACAATAGCGCCGGGTCCCACAAAGGTATTGCGACCAAGATTGCCGGTGCATCCCAGGCAAGGCGATGAAAAAACCGGTAGCCCTGATTGGTTCGGCAGCCCAGTGATAGGATCATTCCAGCCGTTCCCCCACACCTTCCGAGAGAAGTCCGCGAAACCTGGGAGGCTGCTACTTGGACGGTCGTTGCGGCCGTGATCCAGGTTGTAATCGCCACCCAGGTTCTGGCAGTTTCCGGTGTCGACGTCGGCTACGGAGCAATGCGCCGAAGGGTCAGAAATCTCCCTCAACTTCGCGGCGGTCGACCGGTACGGCTCCCAGTGCGCCCCCTTTTGAAACGACCAGACGCCATTGTAGGACCACCCGCCGAGCGCCGCACCCAGGAAGCCGTGCAGATTTTTGCCGGGCAATTCCCAAACATAGTTGAATACCAGACGCTGACGAATGTCGAAGAGAGAATTGCCGCGGTCCAGACCCGGCAAGGTCTGATCCGTCGTGTAACCCTCTCCGGCGGCCGCACCGTTCGCTGTGGTGGCTCCGCTGTGCCAGGTAGAGCCGTTGTCGATGGCGTGGCTGTAGGTGTAATTCACGTTGAACAGCAACCCATGGCTCACCTGCTTCTTGAGCGTCGCTTGCAGCGAGTTGTAGTTTGAGTTTACCGAGTTTTCCCAATTGCGCAGATTGCCATAATTGTTATTGGCAAACCCGTTATTGCCAGTCCAGGCTCGGCCGAAATTGTCGGTGATGGTCGAGCCTACCGGCAAAACCGATCCCGGGTGGCGGTTGATGTTTTCCGCGCGGAACAGCTTGTGCCCGGTGGTGCCTACGTAGTTGACTTCGAGCACCCACTTGGATGCGAGCTGGCGTTGCACGCTGAGGAAGTAGTTGTAAACGTAAGGATCGCGAATACCCTGGGGCAGGACAATTCCGGTCAGGATGGCGACGTTCGGGTTGAAGGGAGCCCAACCCGTCAAGTTTCCCGTGGCCTGCGCGCCTACGCCCTGTCCGGGGTTGGTAGCCGGACCAGTGAACGTGGGCTTCGCACCGCTGGGCGCGCAACTGGTCGCCGTGCAGGTGGTGGGCCCGTAGATAACTGTGTTGACGTCGCCATTCAGAGCGTTGTCGGCGAAGTTGAAGGAATAATAGGGCAGGTTCCAGCGCGAGTTTGACAGCGGGTTATACAGAGTGCCCTCGTACGAAACGCCAAAACCACCGCGTAAGGAGGTCCTGCCGTCGCCCATAACATCCCACGCAAAACCAACGCGTGGT
>Ga0070706_100001040_pt1 | contig 30073 bp, 21 predicted proteins | sample KBSK5501metaG_FD_65476 | JGI IMG/M metagenome (GOLD analysis project Ga0070706, IMG submission 65476) | Corn, switchgrass and miscanthus rhizosphere microbial communities from Kellogg Biological Station, Michigan, USA - KBS K5-50-1 metaG | ecosystem: Host-associated > Plants > Roots >... | reverse complement strand
TTGCTGGGAGGTCGTCTAACGGTAGGACTGCGGACTCTGAATCCGCCTATCGGGGTTCGAATCCCTGCCTCCCAGCCAAATAGTTTTATGCGTGACGGACAGCTCCTTGTAACTTGAAGCAATACTTTGCCGCTCCGGCAACTTAATGGTTCCAAAAGCCTCCGGCAATTAATTGGTTCCAACTTTTCTTAAGAGTACAAACTACCCTAAATTCCTTTGTAAATTGTTACCCGCTACCCTTACACGGAGTTTTTTCGGCAACTTATCGGTTCCAAAAGCGGACCGGCAATTTATTGGTTCCATTTTTTGAAAATGTATAAAACTTAACGTGGGCCGACGATGCGAACAAATCTGCACTGCAGCCGACCCGTTATTTTTTCGCTCATTTTGGAGGAGATATTTCGTGGTTCGGCCGCCCCTGACTCCTACATCAAGAAGACTTTCGATCGCTCCCAAGTGATAGCAATCATCCATAACCATTAACCGGCCTCTTTGATTTGAATTGACTTCTGAGGTCGCGAAGCACGGCGCAGGCTTCGTCATAAGGAAGTCCGACAGGGACACGAAGGACGGCTTTTATCTGCTTGAGTGAAGGGTACACGCCGGTTGAATCGAGGTTTAGAGCGGTAGCCTGAAGCCTCTTGACGGCTTCCTTTCTATTCTCCAAGCGCCGCTTCGTTCTGAAAAGAAGATAACCCCTTGAGATGGCTTTGCAAACGTCAGGGAATCGTGATCCTAGATAAGCGGAACTATGACCTAATCGGGTGGCTGCTGCTAGTAAAGATATCGGGGGGGTCCTCACGAAGAATGCCGCTTAATTTATCAGGAATTCCGTTGAACTGTGCCTTGCGATACTCGGAATGTCTCCTCACAATTACTCGACATAAGTCTGGATGGTGTTCCAGCAAGTAGTTGTACCGCCTAAAGCCAAGGCGTTTGGCAACCTCGGTCAAAGTTGGCGCTGGCTCCTCGCGCAAAATAGATTTTAACTTTCTTCTGAGGTGTTTTTGGTATTTGACTCGCTGCGCTGCCCTTCGCTCCCGGATTGCCTGGCATAATTCAGGGAACCTTCTCTGAAGTACATTTTTTCCCACATATTTGGATTGATAGCCCAAGCGCTTGCGGATCTCCGGTAACGAGGGAGTCACAGGTTCTTTGAGGGCCTTCTGAAGCGCGTCTTTGATTGTTTTGTCAGCCAGAATCCTACGTGGGGCCTGTTTCCGCTCCAGATAACGATCGGATTTACGATATCTCGCAGTCAGCTTTTTGCAGAGATCTGAATATTTTGAGCGGAGAAAGTCTGAGTTCTTATAACCCAAAGACGCTGAAAACTCGTGAACGCTAGGTGCAGAATCAGATTTGAGAGCAGTTAAGAACGCGCCCCTGATCTCGCCATTCTCATGGGAACGTTGTAATCGAATGACAGGCATGCGACTTAGCGACTGATCGATTAGTTCATGGTTAAGGCTGACCGACTCCTTGGTAAGTAGGTCGCATAACGATGCGCCAAGTCGATAGCACACCCTCAACAGAAGGTCTAATCGTGGAACACCTCGGGTGTTACGACACCACCCAGAGACTGTCGTCTGGTTCACCTCGACGAGGCGCGCAAAAGCGCAGACATTGCCGTCAGTTAGCTTCTCAATGCAAGCCGGAACGAAGGCGGTTACTTTATTGATTGTCGGGTCCGCCTCCATACCTGGTGCCCTAGCAATGAGCTCTCCCATTTGTTTCGCCACCCACAACTTGTAGGCAATTTCATCGGACTCGAGAGGATCCCCATTGTTTCTAATGCTACTTTTGGAAAAGCCCAGCCACTTTCTGCAACGGCAGCAGAAACCTGGACGTGACCTGCTATCGAGGGGACGTGTTTGCCTTTGACAATGCTGACAACTGGTTTCCAAACTACGCTCATGCCTCGGACAGACTTCGACGGTGACGAGCGACCATAGGAGCTGGTCGTATACAACACCAGTAGAGTCTCTCTGAGCCTGATAGCAGAGAGGGCACCACTCGTGAATGGACCGGGAGAGCGAAAGTTCAGAGAAAACGCTCGACCATCTAAGCATTGTCAGGCAGCGCAGGTCCCTTCGCTGTGTGAGTGTTTGCAGTACCTCGATCCAGTCTTTTGCGGTTGCACCTAGTCCATTAAGCGAGTGAGCTACAGGAAAAAATACTGTCCACGCCTGGATTTCAAACTTAAACTTGGTAGATAAGAGGTGAGGCTTGTTTGACGCGGGCGCTATCCGATGTCCAAAAAGAGAGCCGACAGACGTCCAATGTTCAGCCGCCAAACGGGCAATGTAACCAGTACAGCTCTCAGAAAATGGCGTTCCCACACCCATAGCAGGTAGAGGATATAGTCTGCTGCGAGGCCGAACCTTCGGAGGCGTCAGATCCCACGAATCATAGACAACGAAGTTTTTCCTCATGAGAGTAGCCGCCTAAAAAATCGGAGCCTCCTCTTGGTAAGTTGGAATCGACGAACTTGGGGACTGACCTTCGATCATGAAAACCGATGGTTTCTTGAGGAGCCCGGCTACTCGTCGACGTGAGGGGTAGATGCTGTTGGCTTCAAGACCGTTAGCGACTTGGCGAATGTTGATGGCATGACGATTCTGTCGTTCCTGACAACAGATCTTTTGGTATTCAGCGTGTCGGGCCGAAATAGCTCTGCACAAGGAAGAAGAATGTTTATAAAGAGAGCGCTTGTTGATATTTAGCTTCTCGGCAACTTCTTTCATTGAAGGTGGAGGGTTCTGGTTGAGTATTGTTCGAAGTGAGCGATCCATTCTCTCGCGATCAAAGGGAGTAGGGGGGTGGCGTTTTATTTTTACCCCTGAGACAGTAGGCGGTGTTGCAATCAATTCTGTATCCTGCGGTACAACAAATTCAGTATGAAGGAAGTCGACCACAGAAATTCTCGTGAGGTAGCAAATTCTTAAGAGATCATCCAGCGGGATTTGGGCTTTGCCGTGTTGCCAGCCCCACACGGTGTTTTTCCTCTTCTCGATCAAGCAAGCAAATCTATTCATAACTCCTTGACTGACCTGTCCAATGCAAAGAGAAATTGCTTTTGATGTTCTCTCTCTTGAAGGCGACGGCAAGCAAGTCCCCGACAAGATCATCTCTTCCAAATTCTTCACCACCCACTGATGCCACTGCCAATCATTATCTGTGAGCAGCCCATCCTGAGACTGACTCTCAGGGTCCGCTCCCAACCAGCGGTCACACTTAGGACAGCAGCCCGGCCTGGCGTCTCGCGCGAGCCAGGAAAGATGTCTCCCACAATGATGGCAAGCGGTTTTTAGGTATCGCCGATGGCGCAGGCAAACCTTTGCTTCTCTAAGGGTCCAAAGCAGCGGTTCATAAATGGCTTGGTCTTTCGCGCGCCACTCTTGGTAGCAGCTGGCACACCATGCTCGGGTAGGTCGGAACAGATTTCTAAGCGGGAGCACGTTGGCCCAGGGAAGCATAGTTAAGAATCCAAGATTACTGCGCAACGTAAGCTTCTCAAGAACGTTCACCCAATCCTCCGCGATAACACCAGTGCCATTAATAGATTTAGCGTGGGTGATGAATGAATTGCTTAAGGCGCTCCCTCGGGTACCGGGTCGTGCACCTCCATGAAGCCAGTATTTTTTCCCATCAGTGGAGCAAGTACACGTCCCAGCAATACGGCCGGCGAGAGGTTGTGAGCAGCCGCCAACCGTGTAATGTAACTAGTCAAACTTTCCACAAGACCCGTCCCCGTACCTATTGCTTCCAAGTTATAAAGTTGACTACGAGCTGGGATTTTGATGCTTTCGAGATTCCATGACTCGTAGGTTAATAGGTTCTCAGCCTTCAAACGTCTCGGTGTTTCCTACTGGATCGCGTTTTGGATTTCGTTCTCCCGGGCGCCGGCGTCTCCGCCGGACGGTAGATTTGTCGGCTCGAGCTGATGACCTTTGTTCGGTCGCACCGGCCTTTGTGAACCTGGCTTCGAGGCCCATTAGTTTTCGCAGATCAGCCCGTGCCTCCATAGTCTCTTCTAAGGCCTCCTCTCCATCTGAAGCGTCTTTCACCATGTTCTCGCACTGCGATACCGAAAGGGCGCTGTCCTTCAGATGCCGATGTGTAAGAGTGTGTCCTCCGTCTTCAAGGGCTGTTTTGAACGCCTTGAGAATCCATTCTTTGAGCACACCAACGCAGCCGACACTCCGTTCATAAAAGTAATCCCATTCACCCACCAGATCTGGCGCCACAGAGAGTGGCAGATGATTTTGAAATGACCAAAGAACGTTTTTGAACGCTTTGATTTCGTCCGCCCGGTCGGCCCGATAGCGCCGAAAGTGAACGTCCACGCTGCGGCGACTCAATTGAGCACTCAGATTGCGAAAGGATAGCAATTCGTAAGTTCCAATTAGCACTATGGGGATTTTGGTGATGTTCGCGAGGGATTTGATTGAGTCCAATTGGTCCTGGAGTTTTCTCCCAGACGACATCTTGGCTAGGTGCTGGGCCTCGTCTATCAAGATTGCTGAAGGACGGCGATGTTTGAGGACGTCCTCGGCCACTTGCCGGAGTTCTGGCGCCGCCGCAGTGTGGCCCATGTTGGGTCGTCTCGTGCGTTCGCTAATATCGTTGAGCGACGGCAGCTTGATCTTATGGCCAATGCACGGCTCATCTAGTTTCTGCAGAAGCCGTTTGTAGAACTCTTTCCAATTGAAGTTTCCGTGGTCAGGAGGAATGGCTTCGACACCAACAACCGCGAAGCGCCCAGGATCTGACTCAAGTTCCTTGATCATCTCCGCCGTGAGACTCTGCTCTGTGCGCAAACTCAACGTGGTCTTGCCCACTCCTGTGGGACCACAAACTAGTATCAGCGAGCCCGGAATCGCATTTCTGATGGCTGTGCGAAGCCTGTCACTTGCATCCTTGAGTTGTGGATGCGCCACCGTGTAAGTGTTGAAGTAGCTAGCGCGCTCCGAGTTTGATTGTTTTAGCAATTCAGGTGGAAATCCAGCACGTTTGTCTCTGTTCATGACTAAAACTCCTCATAGACCTCGAGCGGGTCTGCTTCATCCTCAGAAGATGGTTCTTCAACTGCGAGAGCAACGCTGCCCTGCTCATCCTTAAGGAGAGCGAGCTCTTCCGCGTTTGGGGATATGGCTGTACCGTTGATTTTCTCGAAGACTTTGCGGCCTTCAGCATCGCGAAGACGCTGGACGAGCATTGCCTCTTCGGCTTCAACGGATTCGAGGAAATCGGCGAGTTTTTTGGCGGAAATTGAAAACTGCTGCGAATGACTAGACTTGAGTGCGCGGAGTTCCTTGGTCGCAATCATTAGCTCTTTTTCCGAGCGGCCGTGGAAAACGGAATAGTATTCGGAGTAACACCTCACCCAGCGCTTACCAACGAATGCGTAGGCAGTACCGACTTCAAAAGGGTCGTAGCGGACAGGCATTCGTGTGCCATCAAGCTCTGGGTTACGGAAAGTATCCGACCAGTAAAAGATGTGGTGGATTTTGATCCCTCGGGTAGCAACCAGTTTGGCTGTACCCAGAGGCGTTGTGGGGAGCGTCCACATCAGAAAGTCATCGTCATAAGGAATGTAACGATGGGGACGCTTGCCCGTACGTGCAATCCCTTCGATAAAAGTATTGCGTGGAGTCTCACCTAGCGCTGGGTGAGCGATCGTGTCATAGACTTCGTAGGCATACTCACAGATGCGGTCATAAAGATTACCAAGGGGCCATGTGGCCATACCCTTAGGATTAACGGACTTGGTGACTTGCCGTACATTGCGTGTGATCTGGGTGTTGCCGCGAAGGTTGTGAATGAACTGAGTGTTGGTGGTTCCGAAGAGTCGCTCACAAACGGAGCCGAAGCGCGCCTTCGCCGGAGGTCGAGTTTTCTTGATGCACTCGTATCGCGCTAAGAGGGTGTCGAAGTACGCTGATCTGAACTCAGCACCGCCGTCTACTACGATTATCTGGGGCAGCCGGCCATGTAATCTGACACACTGTCTCAAAATCATCATGCAGGAGCGATAGCTCGGCGGGTCAAAGGTGACATAAGCCGCCAATATTCGCCGGCTGTAAGCGTCGGTAAGAAGGGTGAGCCACGGTCGGCCTAAAGTTCGGCCGGTTTGGGAAGATGGTGACTCGACATCAAGTTCCGTGTGGTCGATGTGGCATATCTCGAAAGGACGGTCGCCGTGTCGCGGAGTCTTGAGTTCAAGTTCCCAATAGAATGGTTCTTCCGTGTAAGCAGCGCGGCGCCCCTTCCGCTTTAAAGTTTGGCGATATCCGCTTCGTCGCCTTACGGCCCGTGCGAAGGTCTTGTAACTTGGGGCGATGATCCCGCGTTTATCGCAGACGTTCTTGAGGACGCTCCAGACTTCATATTTCTTCTTCTGCTTAAGTGTCTCGTAGTCGTTCTCGATGAACTCAGTGATCAGCTCCCAGGTCGCCTCAGGCAATTTGCTACCGCGAGGACCTCTGCGGCGAATATGTGGCAGCAAACCCAAGTAACCGTTACCGTATTTCGCTTCCATATCTCTGTATTGCGCGACCCAATAACGGAGGGTACGTTCGGGGACGTTGTTGTCAGCTGGCAGTTGTTCTCCGCGTAATCGCCGGCAGACGAGGTTTGCGCGGATGTTGGCGATTCGGAAATCATCTTCGTTTGCTTCAGAAAGGATCTCAGCGGCCTCGTCGGTGAGACACGCTGCCTCAAGCGTGGCTACGCCATTGACGTGTCCTTCCTTGACCAACAACTCGAATGCAGCCAGCGGTAGTTCGGTAAACGCATTGTCTTCTCCCACCAAACTAACGACCTTGTCTCCGACGTTGGCGATTCTCCAGGCACGGTTGTTCCACTCGACAGCGCTGCCTACGGCCAAATCGATGAATCGTGGTTTGCTTGGTATTGCACTGGACGGAACCTCCACAATGTGCGCATAAGCAGTTGCTGTCTCTTTGTTCGGGAAGACTCGCACCTGGTGGGGCTCAACAAGTGGAGCTACATTGAGGTCAACATACACGTCTCCGGTAGCAATCAGTTGGTAAATATCATCGCGACAGGCAACTCCCTCGGTTTTTAGAAACACCTCTTCCAACTTGACGCTTGGCTCAGCAGACACCGCCGCCAATACTGCCTCGCGCGCGCGGTCGTCGACTTCTGGCTGATCCACACGCAAATAGTCTTCTAGAAACTGAATGTTGCGCTGGAATATCCAATTTGTCGTTTTGGATGAGCGAACTCGCTAATAAAAGTTGAACCGCTCTGCGTAAGCCTCTCCAGGTGGACACCGCCACTCACCATCCTCCCCGCGGCAATAGCGGTTTGGATTCCTTTCAGAAAGCTCTTCGAGTTGCTCTTCGGTCTTGCACTCGTCCCACCCGGCCGTTCCTTCTCGAATGGCAAAATAGTCGGGTGTATGCATAACGACTTGTCGACGTCCATTCGTGCCGAAGTACTCCAATTTGAAAGTCGGCGGTTGGTCGTAATACTCCAGCACGTCATCGTCGTACTCCATCTCATAGACGTCGGCCAATTCGACGCGATGGCTTTCGAATTGGATCGTGCAACTCATCTTCTTGCTGGGGTATGTGCCACTAACTTTGGGAGTGCCGCTCTGTACACGTCGCGCCGGATCGGATGAGCGAATCTGCTCAATCACATTACGGGCTTCCGGCGACAGGTTGAGTCTTTGACACCATTGGAGCAGTTCTTCTTTGTCTAGCTTCATCTTGCATTACCTCCTCTTGTTAGTAAGAAATTGAGAGTCGTTTGCCTGGGAATTCTGTAAGCCGCCGAAACGCATAAGTTGAACGAAGAACTCAACTGAAGCGCGCTTAGCGCTTCAAAAGCTTCTAGTAGAATTTCTGGGGGCAGGTTGTGAGATTCCTTGTGGCACTCGCAGCAGGATCTCCGCCGCAAGGATCGTTTTCATCAACGAGAGAAGGGCGTCATTGTGGAACCAATTCGATATCTTGTCCAGAGGCTTGGTTTAGAACTTTCAGCCGTCCCTAACGCGAGCTTATTTCGAAAGAACTTGCAGAAAAGTTACTTCTAACCAACGGTCATTGCTTATCATTGGTCTCGGCATCATTAACCGCTTGATTGTCTGCTCTGATTGATGAAATCTGTTGGCGAAAATTGGAAGCTGAACTCAATCGAATTGCGATCTAATGGCCGACAAGGCAATTCGACTCATCAGGCCAAGTACGAGCTTGTTAACTTCACCCGCGCTCATCGAACAAAAAGCCGACCGCGTTCTTCTACGAAAGCGGTCGGCCTCGCCGGCGATGCGGGCAGAATTAGGTGATTTCACGCCAGGTTACGTCTACTGGATTGCCGCGTGAACGTTGAATTGGCGACGCTGCAGCCCAGACCGCGTGAGCCTGTATCCGCACGGCCAATTTATGAATGTTGATGGCAGGCCAATGGCGAAAGGCATTTGGCCTACGAGCTTGCACTCGGTTCGCAAGATTCCGGGCTTGTACGTACGCTGAACCGTAGTTGATCCCTGCGCGTGTAAGCTTGATGTGGACCGTGCCCGACTGATAGTCCACATACTCGATTTGTCCATCATTGAAGTAAACCTTCATTGCACTGGCTTCGGTCGAAGCCAGCATCATGACCACGCCCATTAGCGTAGTTAGAAAGAGTATCTTTGCTGTTTTGGTCATCTCATCTCCTTTTCAGACTGGTTAGATTGGCAACCTCGTAAGAGTGTTGCGTCAGAGTTACTGGTTACGGTTTTCTGTTGGCTGTCTGTCGTCCTGTGATAATCGTAGCGGGACCACTTGGTAGCGATGGACCAAGATACGTCGCGTTTATTCTATCGACCTGAAAATACAGATCGGTTTCGGGTGCTAAGACGATATTCGGTCGGTGAATCAGGTAACGCCACAATCCTTTTAGCTGAGCAACGCCAAAGGCGATGTCACCATGAGGGAAATAAGCCAAGCCGCTGTAATCATCGTAAGACTCATCTTTGTTCTCACGTCCGAATCTCTCCCCTTTAATATGTCCCCCAAGAATGGTACGAACTCTTAAACAGCCGAGTATTCTTTTGGGCTACCGAGAAGCGACTACTGCGACTACTTTCAGCGCGGGAATACAAGGACCGTACATAGAGCGAGCTAGTTTCACCATCCGGAAGCGGATCATCCTCGGGTGGTCGTAGCGGAAGGAACGCCAATGATGAACGTCCGTTTGGCTTAGCTAGTGATTTCGGCCCCTCTCGATCGCTCCGAGCGATGGTTTCATTGGGATGATGCCGTTTCGCTGGACCGCGCGATCTACGCATTATAGCGACAGTATTTGGTCGCTTCAGTAGGCTTCGGCAAAAAACTTTGCAGGCGAGGAAACATGAGGTGCTCCTTGCTTATAGATCAGAGAAGGATGCGGATGGCTCAATCGTTAACGCGAGGCGAATTGCTCCCTTTTGATGATCTTGTCGAGGCTCTCAGCGAGGCAAGAACAAAGGGTCCGATGAGGATTTCCTGTGTGGCAATGTCCCTTTCGCGAGACTGAAATTCGGGATCTGTTCCGTAGTGATTTACTTATGATATTGCTGATGGAAGTAACCTTATCAGTGTTGTCTTCTTTGATGTGGTATTGGTTTGCTTTTGTGCTGTGTGTGTAATGCCCTCTTTTGGAATGACTAAACATTGACACCTGCTATCCCAAAAGAGGACATCCACACAAGTGCAAAAACAAGAGTGAAAGAGTGCCGTTTTCAAAAGCACTTGATATAATCCGCCGCCACGTGAAACTCATCAGATGGCACTTTCAGCGTCAGAGACGTTCCATCTCAGCGTCCTCGATCAGTCGCCCATGCGAATCGGCGACTCTGCTTCGCATGCCTTGAGAGAGTCGGTAGCTTTGGCTCAAAGGGCTGAGGAGCTAGGGTATCATCGTTACTGGCTCACCGAACATCACAACTCAAACTCCTTCGCAGGAACGTGTCCTGAAGTTTTGATCGGGCAAATCGCGGCAACCACATCCCGGATCCGCGTCGGCAGCGGAGGGGTGATGCTTTCTAATTACTCTGCGTTGAAAGTGGCAGAACAGTTTCGTGTGCTCGAAGCCTTCTATCCCGGCCGCATCGATTTAGGCATCGGCCGAGCACGCGGTGCCGATCCAATCGCCGCGAAGGCTCTGGTCCATCCGCAGCCGGTTGTTGATGGTGAGGCGTTTCCACAGAAAGTCACTGACTTACTCGCGTTTCTCAATGGCAGGATCAATAATGCGCATCCGTTTGCTGGGGTCGAAGCACAGCCGGGCCTCAACTCCCCGCGAGATTCGTTCTCCAGCATTGAAGTTTGGCTATTGGGCTCAAGCAGGTCGAGCGGTCGAGCCGCTGCAGCTCTCGGATTGCCGTTCTCGTTCGCCGAATTCCTCCAGCGCAATAAGGATGTTGGCCCGTCAGTAGCCGAAGAGTATCGACAGAACTTTAAACCTTCAATATTTGCCAAAAAGCCCAGAGTTTCAGTAGCTGTCGAAATGATCTGTGCGCCGAGTGAGGAAGAAGCGCGTCACCGTTCGTTGAGCCGAACCTTCGACGCGGTTGCAGAAGTGTACGGCGTGCACGGACTGGTGCCCCCGGAGCAGGTCTCGAGCTTTACAATGAGCAAAGAAGTCCGCCAGTTTTTTGACGATGCGGCGAACCGCTGCATTACTTGCACTTCTCAGCAAGTAGAAAAGATATTCGATGATATCGGCCGCCGGTATAACACCAGAGAGATATTTATTCTGACCAATTGCTATGCTTTTGAGCATCGCGTAAGTTCATACGAACTGGTGGCAGCCGCGATGTTGAATCAGGCATAGCCGTCAGTTCCGCCCCAGCTTATCAATTTATTCTCGGCAGGTATGGCCCAGCTCAGTGACAGTTTTGTTTCCTCAGGTTTTTTCGTTCTGCGAACACCGCTGCTGCCTTTCGCTGAACTGCTGAATTGGACGAACGATCTTCGAAACCACCTCGCCTCGATTTTCGCGCAACCAGAAATGCAAGAAGCCCTCTTCATCGCGTCGCCGAGTCTTCATAGCAGCCTGCCCGTTTGGAAGCGTGATCCGGAAAGTAATAGAGGCCACCAGATCGAACAGAGTTTGGTTCGTTACTTTCTGCGAATGGTAGGCCGAGTTACTCCCTTTGGTTTATTCGCGGGTACTTCTGTAGGAGAAATTGGTCAGGAAACGCATCTCGTACTGGAGGCGCGATCCAATTATCAGCGGCACACCCGGATCGACATGGACTATCTTTGTGCCGTGTGTGAACGACTGGCGCGAGAGCCCTCTTTACACGACAGTTTGGTTCATTGGCCAAACTCCAGCCTGTATCGCGCTGCCGGACGGGTGCGATATGTTCAATCACGCACTGCCACGACCGTTCGTCTCCATAATCTGGTTGCTGTCGAAAGCAATCACCAACTCGAATGCGCCTTATCTCTGGCCCAAAATGGCTCGCGGCCAAAAGAGCTCGCTGCTACACTTTCGTCGGCGATGCCTGACTTGTCTGAAGCAGAGTCTAAAGAGTTCATTAACGAACTGATTGAAGATGGGCTACTGGTTCCGGAATTGGTGCCTGCTATAACTGGTAATGAACCGGTGGATGGTCTAATTTCACAACTCCAGGAGCACAGTCAAACACGTGAGTTAGCACATCGACTTTATCAAACTCAGGCGGCCCTCAGGCGGCTTGATGCAAATGGCCTGGGAAATTCGCCTGATAGTTACAACGCGATAGCTAGAGATCTCAGTGAAATATCGACAGACGTCGATCCGGAAAAATTATTTCAGGTAGATTTAACTAAGCCTTCATCTCACGTGATGCTTGGTGAGCAACCTCTCAACGAGATTCTTAAAGGCGTTGAGATCTTCCACCGTTTTTCGGCCACGTCATCTTCCGACTTGTCTCTTTTCCGCGAAGTATTTCTAGAACGTTACGGTGAAGACAATGAAGTACCACTGGTTGAGGCACTCGATCCAGACATTGGTATCGGGTTTAGTTCATTACGGCAATCCGTAACTAGCGCGGCGCAAGCTGGACGTTTGCTTCTAAAGGCTTCAGAAACCGCAAAGGTCTGGGATCAACACGACACATACCTCTTGCACAAGCTCGAACAGGCGCTAGCGAATGGATCGCGGGAGATAGTGATCGAAGTTCGTGAGTTAGACGGCCTTGGAAGAAGGAATATCCTGCCACTTCCGGATGCCTTCGCCGTATCGGCATCACTTGCGGCGGGTTCGGAGTTGGACCTTTTAGCTGGAAACTTTCGAATAAAAATCCAGCGCGTCTCTGGACCATCTGGCGCACGGCTACTGGGGCGGTTCAGCCATTTGGATGAAGAATTGCGACACAAAGTTGAGTCGCATCTGCGAGAGGAAGAGGCCCTCAATCCCGACGCAATTTATGCAGAGATCGTGCATCTCCCGGCGGGCCGCACGGGAAATGTCTTGTTGCGGCCTGTACTTCGCGACTACGAGATACCTTATCTAGCTCGCTCCGGACAGGTGAAGGAGAAACAGATTCCAGTTACTGATCTGTATGTAACGGTAAGTGGAGGACGCATTATTTTGGGTTCGACATCGCTGCGACGTGAGATTGTTCCTCGACTAACTGCGTCACACTACTTTCCTTCCAGCGGACCGGACATCTATCGCTTTTTATGCTCGCTACAGGGGCAGAATCTCGCTTCAGAGATCGAGTGGGACTGGGGGCCGTTAAGCAATGCATCATTTTTGCCGCGCGTCTCATGCGGTCGCCTAGTCCTTTCCCTGGCCCGTTGGAACGTGACGGCGAAAGAGTTGAACAACCTTCAAGCCGTTGAACGCGACGAGCAATTCCGTGCGTTCCAGGAGTGGAGGGCTGAGCGCAAGCTGCCACGATTCGTCTCTATTCGTACTGGATTGCCGTTTGATCTCGACAACAAATTGTGCGTCGAATCTTTCCTGGCGTTGAGTAAACAGACCGAGATCAAGTGGTTGGTAGAACTCTTTCCAGTGCCAGATGAGCTCGTTGCACGAGGACCAGAGGGCCGGTATGTACACGAACTGGTAGTGCCTTTCGTCCGGCGGAAGGAACTCGCAGGGCAAGTACACCCAACCTCGGTACGACCGCGCGTTCGCAGCAAATTACCTACAGGCGAAGCAAAGCGCACTTTTCCGCCCGGTTCGGAGTGGCTGTATCTCAAAATGTATACCGGCAATTCGACTGCCGACCAGTTGCTTCAGACGGTTGTGCAGCCGTTGTCTAAAGATGCGATTACCGCCGCCGACATTGACTGCTGGTTCTTCATTCGTCATGGCGATCCGTACTGGCATTTGAGATTACGATTCCATGGCCCACCGGAAAAGCTCCACCAACGCTTATTGCCAAAACTCAATTCGGCCGTCGCTGAGCTTTTGTCTAACGGTAAGATTTGGCGAGCCCAGTTTGATACGTATCAACGAGAAATCGAACGCTACGGCGGAGACGCAGCTATTCAATTGGCAGAAAAGATTTTCCATGTGGATAGCGAATCTATTTTGGCCCTAATCAACAGCCTTCCGAGAAATGGAGGATTTGAATTGCGCCGGCTGTTTGCGATTCGAAGCGTCGATACGGTTATGGCGGATTTTGGATTGAGTTTAGAGGCAAAGCACGCGTTGGCCAAACGTATGCGAGAAGCGGCGCTCGGCGAGTCGATAACTAATTCCGATCTCAAGCATCAATTGGGAAGAAAATACCGTCGCGAGCGGAAGGTAATGGAATCGACGCTTAGTGTGACAGACGAGGTGAAAAATCTCTTCGCCACTCCACTTTTCGAATTGAAGAAAGGTTCTGAGCGATTGTCGCCGCTGGTCGCCGAGCTGCGGGCACGGGAAGAAAGCGGTCAGTTGTCGATTCCGATTTTGGAGATACTTCCACATTTTATTCACATGCACCTTAATCGCCTTCTGCCGTCGGCAAGACTCGTGGAAGCAACTCTTTACGATTCCCTCAGTCGCTTGTACAAGTCGCGACTGGCGCAAACTAAGGAACCGAGTTGAGCCATCCCGTTTTCGCGCGACGACCCTGCTGGCAGGATTCAATTTTTATGAAGGATTGGTGTTTTTATGAATTATTGGTGAATTATTGGTTGACTGATTTGTGCTTGCGAGCTATAAGTATTGGACTCGGCAGAATGACTTCCCTGTACTACGAAGGAGAACCAGATGGAACGAACTGACAAAAACGACGCTTCCCTCTCGGAATTAACGTTTGAACAATTGGTTTCACGGACTCCGGGCCGTAAACTCTCAAGAGAAGATCTGGCATCAACTTCTGCTCTAATCCTTGGCTGCTCGTGCACGCAGCGTTGTTGTGGCGATGCCACTGGCCCGGGGGGACCGATCGAACCCATCGACAACGGGTGGTAATTGGTGATCAAGCTGCTCGCAGGACAAGAATCGAGTAGATTTTTGGCCTCTTAAGCGGACACTTTCACGGTAACCTCGTCATCTCGAGAGAGTCTCTCCTGTGAACTTCAGGCTGCGAGTGGCGGTATGTACATGCGCCACTTACGCGCCGCTGGTCTCCGTATACCTCTTGTCTCTCGCCAGCACAAAACCATAATACCGTCTTAAACAGTCATAGATTCGCACCTGCTGAATCTTCTCATCTGACTTTAGCAGCCGACAAATGTGCATCAGCGCGAAAGCTGCTATGAGTTCTGGAAGCGGCAGCAGGAGTCGGCCTTCAATTTCAAGCAACTTATAGCGCTCCGCTAATTGTTTCAAGGTCTCTGTACGCCGCTGAAATGCGAGTAATCCTTCGGTAAACAGACCTGCGTCCGAGAGTGACAAGACTAGAAGCTGCTCGATAATTCGTCTTTCTTTTCGGTACCGCTGTCCGAGTTGGCGCTTCAAGTCGAGTGTATAAGTTTGGCTCGACACCTGGAGTCTAAAGTCGACGAATTTGTACTTGGCGGGTGTATCGAGTCCGAAATCGGAGAGTAATTGATCGACACCTCGCAAAGTCAGGTACCAGCGAGGACTTGTTTCTGTACTACCGGGATAAACGCTCATCAGCGACATGACAGTCTCACTATCGGCTTGAAAAACTGCTTCCGCCAACGCCATTCCCTCTAAGCCACCATACTTTTCAAACTCTCTTTCATAGGTATCGATTTGTATTCGCCACAAAGTACCGGCGTGTAATAGATTTCCTACCGCTTCCTGAAGAGGCTCCTGTATCTGGTGTCGCAATACGGTCGGATTTCCGTGGAAATACAAACATAGCTGGCTGAACGGATCGGCTGCACGCAGGAAAAACCAGCGATCAACCGCGCCTGAGTCAACTGCGTGCTCGATCGTTGGTCCGATAACACGGAGTATCCGATCGACACTGGATTTTCCAGCATAGAGTTTTACGTAGAGCCATTCAGAGCCGGGCGGAAACTTGCGATCTGTATTGCTTACGCGAATCGGTGCTGCGATCGGCAACTCTCTATCCGGTTTGGACGTTCTGACTAACGGTATGATGACGTCGCTTACATACCGGCCTTCCGGACCAGTTACCAGAAGCTGATCCGGATCCGTCACAAACGACTCAACTAACGTCGCTCGATTCTGCTTCTTGATTGATTCCACGAACGTGTCAATGCTTAGCACGTTGTCAAAGTCGACAAGCAATTCCCTGGCGTCATCAATGAGAGCCGCGTAACGCGGTAACTTCCACCTCCTACGCCACTGCTGAACTCGGCGGTATCGTTCCATGCCTTGCGGCCTGCTAAACGAAATGAGTTCATCTTTGACCAGGTTCCAGCGAGCTCTGGCCAGAATTAATCGACCGGCGGTTACTCGAGGAAGATAGTTCAACGATTCCAGTGCTCCCCAATCCCAGCCTGACCAAACAGTCGTCTGCTGGCGTTGCAGCAGGCAGAGGAACTGATAAGTTGACAAGTTCTGTTCCAGCAGAAAGTTGTGCGCGGAGGTAAGACGCGGCAGTACCTCGCATTCCAGAGATCGCGACCTCAGAACGAGTCGCTGGCTAGAGAGCGATATCAGCAAGTCAGTCACTGGAATTTGGCGCTCCGGCGGTGCTCCGGACCGTCCAAGGTAAGGAATTTCGAAACTGCGCAAGACTGGCCGGCATAAGATGTTGGCCATGCGATTCTCCGGCAGGTAAACGATTTCAGCGAAAGCGGCATCCGCGCGAAGTTCTTCCTCCGCGCGCAGGTGCTGATCCACGAGCAGGCGAAGGGAATTGTTCTCATTGCAGAATCGAGCCATCAGGTTCGCTCCGGAAGGACCGATAACATCCTTGATTTCAAACCAATAGTCATCAGGTCGCGCGTTCGCATGACGGTTTCTGATGATCACAACATTCGCCGTAACAGCGATTGGGAACTGTTGCGAGTGAGCCCGCGCTAAACTCGATAACTCGCCGGCGCCAAGTGCGATTTCTGTTGCTCCCGTCTGCACCGCTTCATATACCTTCTTGAACAAAAGACCTTCGGGTGGAGCTGTTTCTCTCTGGACGACATCACGCAAAGTGTTGAAGTCGAACCCCACCCCAAGGTTTTCGTCCAATGCTTCAACCAGCGGGACTTCCTTCAATCCATAACGTGCTTGGAATCGCCTGCAAAATTCATCCATCGCGGTATTGTGCGCGGCTAGTTGCTGTAACAGTTCTACCCCGCCGATGATCTCGTCCAGCAAATCGTTTGAAATCTGTGCGTGCTGCACCGGTTTTATCAAGTCGACTTGAAAATGTTGATTTACTTCAACGAACGGCGCTAATTCGTCGAGCGTTTTGACAACTGCGTGGTAACGTTCAGCCGGCACTCCTAATCCTGACGCGTCGATAGCTTTTATTTGAGACAAAGCCTGGTTCAACACAGCCGTCACATTGTTTGCGTTCGGATGCGCCTTGAATTCGGCAATCAACTGTCGCAAGGGATCTGTTCCCGTAATACTGGCGCCCAAGTCGCCCACGAGTACTTGTGCGTCGATCAATTCTTCAATGTATTCATTGGCCCAGGCCAACGAAGGCGCGCCCGTCGACAGCAATGTCTGAGTCAATTCCGAGAAGCGCGCTCCTTCTCTCGCTCGATTCAGCGCGGCCGTAAACTCATTTGCCGGATCGACAGCTACGAGATGATAAGAACGATAGCCTTCAACTATCCTTTCTTCGAAGTAGTGGAAGCGTTCTGCTGCTGGATAAAGAGTCGGGTTAGGCCGGTAAAGTAGTGAACTCTTGAAGACAGGATCATCGGCGAGAGACGCACTGAGCCTGGCTAAGTAGTTCATATCCAGGCGCGTATGACGCTCGTATCGCTCGCGCTCAGCGAGCACGATTTGCGTTTCGCTGCCGATTTCACCTACGGAAATCCCTGCAAATAAACCGAAGGAAGTTGCGCGCGCGACCATTCGAGAGAAGTAGCGCACGAGGGCACGCTCGACTCGCTGCCCTCGTTTGCTTTCGGGATTCTGAAGCCAAACAGGGAGACTGTCCACGAAGTCTGGCGACGCTAGAAACAGTGCCTCCCGTATCTCCGGGCGTGAAAACACCGCCTTGAGCCGGCTGCGTAAAATATTGCGATCCTCAGCGAGCGTTTGCGCCAACTGATCCGGCGATTCTGCTGCTCTGAATCCGGCGCCCCACCGAAGAAATTCATCGATTGGTAGTAGTGGCGTGCGAAGAACGACGAATCCTGACGATCGATACTCTCTTTGAACTTTGTTTCTTTTCTGCAGAGTGAAGTTCCTCAAGGAGCGAGTGATTAGCGCCTACAGGATTCGAACCCGTATCTCAGTTCAGAATGGAACTGGATCCTAAACCGTTAGACGAAGGCGCCGCAGGTAAGAGCGTTATACATCATAAAAGTACAAAAGTGAACTTAAGCAATAAGCGTAGATACAACCGTGAGAAGCCGTGATTATTTGCGATTCCAGACAAACTTAAACACCCTGGATCTGGCGGCCACCAACGTGCTCCAATCGCTGCAATGCTTCCAATACTGTTTCCGGCGATGTGGTTTTAATACACGTGTATGCCCCTTCGCAGGTTTCTTCTTTATTACACGGACAACAGGTGAGATTGGCTTGTAAAGCGAGCACCTGTTGATTACCGGCGATCCGGTACAAAGGATCGACACCGCCGAAGATACATATGGTCGGTACACCAAGAGCGGCGCCGAGATGCAATATTCCCGAATCCATACAAATCAGTGCGCGGAGAACGCTGAGAAGTCCCAACAGATCCTCGAGTTCCAATTGCCCACGCGTGTCCAGTGCGCACGGCAGAGTTGGAACGGGCGTCGCGCCAAGTAAAACCAGAGGAGCACTCCGGACATTACTCGCCAGCGTCAGAGCATGTTCAGTGGGCCAGCGTCTGCTGGGATGGCTTGCCTCCGGCGCAAATCCAATTGCTCCAGTCCAATCAAGAAAACGACGGCTCCACTCTTTTGGGATCTCAAAACGAGGTGGTTCAAGCGGCGCTTCCACACCCAGGAGTTCGGCAAATTCGAGTGTCCGGTGCTTATTCGGTTTCAGTGGTTCCGTCATCGCATCGAGGTCAATCGCATCAGCACGGTATTGATCTGAGACGTTAATGCGTGGATAGAGTGTCTGAAAGACGTGGGTCCATTGCGGTCGTGTGATCAGATTTACCTGCAACCCGTTTCCGGCAAGTTGATCCAACACCGGTAACAGCATCACAACGTTTCCCAGGCCATGACAGCGCTTAATCGAGACGGACGAGGCATTGCGTAGATCGTGTAAGCGCATCTGAAGTCTTATGCCTGAGGAAAGAATTTGGTCACAACGTGTGGACCGCTGCTACAATGACGGGTCCCGATTCCAGTAACTGAAGACCTACGCATTCTAGCAAACATCACACAAAATGCTACGCAGATCCCTTGCCATCTGGAGACAATATCGCTGGGCTTTAAAACAGCCCGAAGGTATTTACTGGACTGCCCACGTCAACCCGCTGAGCAAATGGCATCAGCACACCGCCTTTGTGGCGCGATCGATCAACTACTACTTGAAACTCCGACCAAACCATGTGAAGCGCCCGGGAGTAGCCGGCGTCGTGGTTGGCAGAAACGATGATTACATACCGGATTTCGCTCGTCTCTTAACAGCAACTATTGAATGGAATACTCGCCATCTGCTCGATGAAGTGCTGTTTGTGGAGTGGAACCCACCGCCTGACCGCGAACTACTCTCACTCGATCTGGCGACGCGTTTTCCGTGTGTGAAGGCTTATATCGTGCCTGCGGAGGTACATCAGAAGCTATGTGTAAACAGGCGCTATCAACTGCTGGAATATCACGCGAAGAATATCGGTATTCGACGCGCCCAGGCGCCGTGGGTCATAGCTACAAATGCCGACGCCCTGTTTGCGCCGGACACAGTTTACACGCTGCTTAATTCATCACTTCCGGAAGAAGTTGCATGGAAAACGCGCCGAGCAGATATCAACTGGAATGCGCCTCGGGGTCGAGTAGGATTGTTTCATTGCCTGCGCTTGCGACGCATGTTATCGGACATTCAACTCGGCACGGGTGAATTTCTATTTGCGAGCCGCGAAGTTTGGCAAAAAATACGCGGCTATGACGAGTCGCTGGTAGAGTATAGGCTCCAATGCGATGCTCGCGGAGCGGCACAGATGCTCGCACTAGGGGCGAGGTTAAGGAACGCGGGACTGGTTTACCACGTCGCTCATACCACCTCAAATAGCGAGTCGGTTCAGCCACATCATGGCGACGCCTTTCCGGTGTTGGAAGGATTGCCCTACGAGAATAGTGAAAACTGGGGATTGGGAAACTACCGCGAAGTGCAGTTGGCGGAACGGGTTTGGCGGCTGGAAGAATGAGTGAGCTTGAGGTCGTCACGGTTCGGATGCTGTAAACTTATCTTTCCAAACAACCAGATCGTCCTGATAAGTGCCGAAATAATAGCCGGCGCGATAATTCTTCATACAGACAGCAAAGTTCTCCTGTTCGCTCTTTGCAGTATTGCGCCATGCCTCGTGTCTCACCTCGTCACCGTGACTCAAGTGAATCACCGCGCCTGCACTTAACTCTTCAATACCGAGGGCAAACTGCAACCGGAAAAGCAAGTCTCGATCTTCCCAACCATAACCCTGAAGATCAGCGTTCATTCCGCCTACCCTGAGGAAGTGTTCACGGTTGAGCACCACGAGTCCGGGCGCGTTCCGGCTTCCTTCACGAAACCTTCTCATGACCGCCCCAGTAGCCTGGCGCCCGTTCCTGGCGACAAACGAAATAGAGTAACTCATTTCGTCTAACTGATCCGTTACTGGAAGTTGTTGGGGCTTTGATTCGAAAACTCGTAGCACTGTAAAGCAGCGCTGTGCGGCGAGCACCTCGAATGCAGCGTCGAGAAAGTCCTCTTTGAGTATGACGTCAGCATCAAGAAAAAATAGCCGATCGGAACGAGCGACTGAGGCGCCGAGGTTAATTGCCAAAGCCTTGTTGAAAATTTGTGTGTCGACGTGCACGGGTTGAATTCTTCGGGGCTTTGGCCCGGCGAGCACTTCCGCAAAGTCGGCCTCGGATCCGCCGCAGTTAACGATGACTACTTCGGCATCATGTTGATTCAGAATTTCGCTGTTTTTGTCGAGAGTTAAGGCAAGTTCCGTACGATTGCACCAAGTGACGATTACTGACAAACCGGGTTTCGTAGTCCGTTCCATAGGGTTCTTCTTTGCCTGAGAACTATGTGCTCACTTGAATTGCTCGCAATCTTTAAGCAGGCAGCTTCCTAGGCGTTGAGATGTGATGGCGGGACGACGCTTTAACGGCCAGGTCGAGGGTTGGGAATGTCTCGTTGATCACCGCCAAAACGCAGGTCGCAACTGTTTCGGGAGCAAGATCGGTTGAGAAGAAAACTCTAAGCCGCCCTCGTCCCTCGAACCATGCCGGATCCCATTCTGAGCCTTGGTTTGACAAACGGGTGCTCACCCGTTCCAGGAGTGAACGCAACGTTGGTGCAAAAGGGCTTACCTCATCGCTCTCGAGATGAATCTCGACACCGACCTGTTCTCGGTAGTCGATCAGTTCATAGTGAAATGCCCGAGGCCACCATGGTGGACCAAGACGGCGATAATTATCGTCCTTTCCTCGAACTTCAAAGTGTGGCAGAGCAATCTTCTTATACGCGTCGATGATGGCTTCAAACTTCGGGCGCGGAACAGATGGGGATGTGTCCAGTTGATAGACGTCTAGAAGCGCGCTGTCGATCGGCGTATTAGCTGTGACTCTGCTGCGCTCCACCGATTCTTCAAATTCTGCTGTATAACGCCTCAATTCCTCTTGCGAGAAAGGTGCGTCCCTCCGCTCACGCTGTTCAGACAAGTGCAACAAAGTCATTGCGCGCCGGTAATGACCGAGATGCAAAAAACACTGCTCAAATGCGACGAAACGAAGATAGTGACGTAAAGTCTTATTCAATTCATTTACCACAAATGCCATCACGTTACGCTGTTCCGGACTGATAGCGTAACTAAAACTCTCAGCGAACATCGCAAGCTCAATGATGTGACCGGCATAGTAGCAATGATTCTCAAGGAATGGGCCAAGAACCATTTGATCTCGTAGTTCTGGAATCAAACTATCCGGCTCGATCTGTTTTTTTGCCTCGATTGCTTCGTTCGCCTCGCTGAGGATTAGGCCAAGAAGGAATAACTGGTCCAATTGACCTTCCAGAAAGCCTTGCGCAGCATCAAGGTATTCTTCAAAGCCTTTGATTGTTGACGCGACCGCGCAGATACCTTCCGTGAGATGAAACTTTCTGCATACGTCAAACGTGCCGAAATGGTGGGCTTCGACTGCCCGGCGCATCAATCGATCGAGATCGCATGCATCTTCGAGCAGGAAAAATGGACCACCGTGCATTTCGGGATCCATGTAAGTGAGTGCAAATAAGAGGTGGCCAAGCTCACGACCTTCACTGGTGTTGAGTTGTCGAGTGTGTTGCGCGATGTCGCGGATCGTCAGGGTGGTTGATCCGATAGGAGTGTCAGGATTTACGCCGGCCATCGCAGCATAGGCCAAAGTCTGCCAAGGGTGCACTTCACCTTCCAGATGGCACTGTATGATATATGGAAGCCCCGTGGGCCCCTTGTGAATAAAGCGCTCTATGCGATCGGTAATTCTCTTGTCCTCAATTCGCACATTACCCCAGCCGTTTAGAATGTGATTAAAGTGCGGCAGACTGTCGTAATCACAGAGGTCGGAGATATGTCTGCCCATGAGTAGTGACAGTTCGCGCGCGGTCTGCTCGACCAACGACGCATTAAGGGCAACAGTCTCCCCCATACGCTCGCGAAATTGGTAGAAAGCGAACTCTTCTCGTGGGCTCAAATCCAGGGGCCACCAGAAACGATCATTCAAGAGCGATGAGGTTGTCACGTTAACTGCTCCAACAAATTAAGAAAGGTGCGGCCTGCGCAAGCTTAGGCGGCAGGCTCTACGTCAGGCGATCACATGCTGGGAGTGAAGCTAACCATAGGCAGTCAAATTTGATTTGTCAATTTCGTTGAATTTAGTTAAGTGATATGATCCGCTGCAATGAAGATTAACTGGTGTGCAATCTCGTTTAAATTCAATTTTCTTGGCGAGGCGATCTTCAAGACTTTTCCGGAGAACACGAATGGCGACATTTTTCTTATTCACGCTGGAAAACCTGAAGGACTCACCGCTGATTTTAATCACTTTGGCAGGGCTGCGGCGATTTTTGAAGTTAAGGATGAACTACACCACGGCCAGAATCTTGATCGCATACTAATCGAGCAGGTGTATCGGGAGATCATCGACTGCGACTGGTTGGTGATGTTTGACCATGATCTTTATATCAACGATCAAGAGTACCTGTTACGAATGATAGCCGAGAACTGCTCGTCCGGCAGTCTCGCAGAATTCGTCATAATCGCCTGTGAAAATTACTGGAAAGTTCCGGGAAGCAACTATATCCGCCACTTTCTCACCACGCCTTTGTTAGTAATAAACATGCACTACCAGTGGCGGGACGCAATCTCCTGGGACTTTATACTCAAAGAGCAAGGTGGAGAAAGTACGGCTCTATCGCAAATATTTTACGACACGGGTCAACGGTTGGCTGAAGATTTGGGACTGGAAAGAATCAAGTGTTATCCGCGGTTTCCCGACCACGTATTGCATCATTTTTCGAGTGAGTGGCAATGGATGTCTGATCCCCACTATAAAAAGTACGAACCTGATCGCTTTGAGGCCGCCGTCTCAAGAATAAAGCTATTGCTGCGCGATGGAGTTTTCCTTCCTTCTGAACGCGAGATTCCAATGATGCGAAGGTATCTCTTCTTCCGAGAGGTGCTCGATCAATTGCACCAGGAAGGCTTTGGACTGGGATGAGTTCGCTTAGTGATACTCATCGGCAGGTAATTGAAAATAAATCAGATCGTAGGATCGTACCAGCGTCAACCCATTTTCACAGACGCGTTGTATCAAATCCTGCTCCTCTCGCCCTTCAGCGTCTTCGTTGAAACCGCCGGCAGCTTCAAGTGCGGTACGCGGATAACAGCAGCCCATTGCGTAACGTTCTTGTGTGAGGAGAGCTTTGAGCAGGCCTTGCCTGGTATCTTCGGGGGCCGCAAGTGGCCGGTTGAGGCTGATCGACTTCTCAATCAATTCACTTACCGGCGGAAGACCATGCGTGCTTGGTCTTGCGGGTAAACGCAAACGGTAGCCGGCGATAAGACAATGAGGCGATGCGCAAGCGAGCGCTAGGTGATGACCAAGCACACCCTCGGCAGGTAGCATATCCATCCTGTAAGCCATCAGATAATCGCCTCCTGCAATCGACGCAGCCTGATTCAGCAAGCAGGATCGCTTGGGAGCTCCTTCAGTTGGAACATGTTGATATCTCACCCACGCGTATCGCTCACCGCAGTGGGCCATCGTTGAGCGGTTGTTATCTTCAACGAGGATTAACTCGAAGTCATAAAAACCTTCGTCATTACGTAGGTGGTCCAAGTAGGCCAGAAGGAATTTGAGGTCTGCTTGTCTGTTACGATAAGCCGTCAAGAGTGAAAGTACTGGTTTGTAACCGTTTCTCATATTCGTGTTTAGTTATGCTCGATCAACACATTTGTGTGACCCAGCTCTCGGATATCGACAAAGTGATGATGGCATGCTAATTCTAGAACGAACTCCGACTCTGCTCGTTCACATTGACGAAGCGGTTGAGTGCATTCAGCAACTCCAACTGCTGCAATAGAAACTATGTTACAGGATTTAGTCTACTTAATACGGACCTCCATCAGGAACCCGGGCACAACCCTATTAATCATATTGACCTTATCGGTTGGTATCGGGGCTAGCGCGGCCATAGTTAGCGTCGTGAACAGCGTTCTGATCAGACCTTTGCCTTTTAGAGAACCGGCGCGAATCGTGGGTCTGCGCGAAACTCTTCCTGACGAAGGCACGATCCCAATGGCGTACAGGACCTTTGCGGAATGGCGCGACCGCAATACTGTCTTCGAAAGTATCGCTGCGGTGAGCGAACGGAACTTCAACATTGAAAGTGGGGATCCAGTCCGTGTTTCCGGTATGTACGTCACTGAGGCGTACTTTACTGTGATGGGTGTGCAACCGATCCTAGGTCGTGGCTTTTCGGCTGAAGAGATGGTGCCGGGCGCACGGCCGGTCGTGGCCATAGGGTATGACATCTGGCAGAAACATTTCCGGGGTGATTCAAACGTCATCGGAAAAACCATCAGGCTTGACGGCGCCAACTACACGGTAGTCGGAGTGATGCCTTCAGGCCTTGAGCTGGTGGAGATCGGATGGACAAAGCTCTGGGTACCTTTCACCACGGACGATCAAAAGGCACGACTGAATCCTGGCCGTTACATTAGAACGAATGCTCGTTTGAAGCCGGGTGTCACTATCGAACGAGCAAAGCAAGACCTCGACAGAATCATGTCTACGCTCAGACAGGATTTTGCTGAGACGCATGGTAAATCGTATGGAGTCGATATTCGTCCGTTGCAGGACTTTGTTGTTTCAAGAGACGCGCGACTGGCATTAATGGTTTTGCTCGGCATCGTTGGCTGCGTGCTGCTCATCGCCTGTGCAAACGTTGCGAACCTGATGCTCATCCGCGCGGCAATTCGAGAGAGAGACATAGCTGTTCGAACCGCATTAGGAGCTTCACCGTGGCGCGTAGTGCGGCAACTGCTTACAGAGAGTGCAATGTTATCACTGCTTGGCGCCGTAGGCGGACTTCTTCTCGCTAAACTCGGAATCAAAGTGCTGCTCATTCTCAGGCCGGAAGCGGTGCCCCGCCTTGAAACGGTGGCGATCGACAAAACCGTGCTGGCATTCACAATCGGTATTACTGCCCTGGTCGGATTCGTGATCGCTCTGGCGCCAGTGGTCATGGCAAACAGGCTTGATGTTTACGCTATCTTAAAAGAGGGTGGCCGGGCAGGCGCCGCAAAACGACATAATCGCTTACGTGCCTTGTTGGTAGTTTCGGAAGTGGCGCTGGCGTTAATGTTACTGATCGGCGCGGGTCTGATGATCAGAACTTACACGCGCTTGCGAAACATCGAGCTAGGTTTTACTCCCGAGAACGTTCTGACCATGGAGATAAACCTGCCAGCTCGCCGCTATCGGGAACCTGACAAGAAAGTGGCGTTCTATCGTGAACTGGTGAACCGCGTAAAGAACGTGCCCGGCGTTGCGATGGTGAGCGCCGCGCAAGCACCTCCGCTTCGTGGTCCTACCTATACCGATTCCGTCTATTTCGAGGGACAGCCAACTCCACCGGCAGGGCAGGTGCCGTTCATCAGGCAAAACCTCGTGACGTCCGACTATTTCAATGTATTAGGAATCCACCTGCGGGGCCGTCCATTCACAGATCAGGAAACCTGGGAAACAGGCGGAGTAGTGGTTGTCAACGAGGCCTTCGTTCAGCGCTACTTTCCTGGTACAGACCCGATAGGCAAAAGGATCAAGATCCGAGAAGACCAACCGTGGCTTACGATCGTAGGCGTATGCAGGAATGTCTTGCAGGACGTTTCGAATTCTAAAGTCTTTGAGGAAGTGATTAATCCTTACAGAGATCCAAGCGATCCCTTTCCGGTATTGACGATGAGCCTCGTGATCCGTACCAAGGTGGACCCGGCATCCGTGTTCGCAAGCGTAAGAGACGAGGTTCGCCGTGTCGATCCGGAGTTACCAGTTTCAAAGGTAATAACGATGCAGGAGATTGTCGATCGAGTAAGCGCTGCTCCTCGGTTCAATATGTTCCTGTTCACTTTGTTTGGCGCTATCGCGTTGATCCTGGCGGCGGTAGGTATCTACGGCGTGATCTCGCAGATGATTACGCAACAAACACATGAGATCGGGGTTCGAATGGCGCTCGGAGCACGATCTGCCGATGTCATGCGATTCGTTCTCCGGCGCGGCATGATGTTGACGTTGCTCGGAGTCGTGATTGGCTTGGCCGGCAGCATTTTATTCACACATCTCATGGTTGGCCTGTTATACGGCGTGGTCCGAGGCATTGATCTTTTGACTTATGGCGGGTTCTCTTTGGTGCTACTCGCGACGGCATTTTTCGCTTGCTATATTCCTGCAAGAAGAGCAGTTGGAATTGAACCGGTGATTGCGTTGCGGCATGAGTGATGTCACGACTTGGCCCAACTCGAAAGTATCATCCGAGGGAGCAGAGTGTTTGAATGTTTATTGGAGTGGAGGGGTTTGGTCCACACAAGTGGCCGAGTCTTGAACGTACGCGTTCGTTTTATCACCGCGCGCTCTCGTCGGAGTTTGAGCTTCAGCCGATTGACTCCTCCAGCGCGTTACTTAATGGAGCGTTTGATGCGGTACTGGCTTTTGTGGGCACGCACTGTTGGAACGTCGACCGTCATCCCGACTATCCAATCCTCTTTGCGATGCATGGGGGTGCGATTCTCGATCGCGAATTCCTCAACGACCACCTTCACAAGTTGCAGACTTCAGACGTCCTGATCCTTAACTGCACGTCCGACATCACGATTTTGCGTCGCTTCTTCGGGAACAGACCTCCGGCATTTTGTCACTTGCCGCTGCCCGTGGATACGACGCTATTCCGTCCGCGTGATCGCCACGAGTGCCATACCGCGTTAGAGATCGAAAACGGGGATTTTGTACTCGGTTTCGTGGGCCGTCTGCTTCCACAGAGGAATCTTCATCAGTTTTTGCGAATGGTCGCCGAGCTGAAGCAGCGCCTGTCACCACAAAGAGTAATAGGGCTCGTTATCGGTAACTACTGGGTGGACTATCCCGTACTTAACTATGCAACGGGTGGCTACCAGCCGTATATCGGCAATCTACTGCGCGAGCTAAATCTGACTGATGACATAGTCTATTTTCGAGCAAACTTGTCGGATGAGGAGTTAGCGTTATGCTATGGTGCAATGGATTTTCTTGTCCATCCGACCAATTCAATTGATGAGAACTTTGGTTATGTCCCTATCGAGGCGATGGCGTGCGGCGTTCCAGTGGTTGCCGCTGCATACGGAGGCTTGAAGGATACCGTCGTTCATGGTGAGACTGGTTTTCTGATGGATACCTGGACCACCGAGAGCGGCATCCGTATGGATCTCATCAGTGGAATCGACAATGCCACCCGTCTAATGCAGGAAGCTTCGCTGCGCGATGAGATGGGAAAGGCAGCCGTTAAGAGGATTCACGAGGGATACGTTTATGAGGTATGCGCCGCAAAACTGGTTGGAGCCGTCAAACAGGCTGTTAGGGAACATAGGATGGGAGAATCGCTGCCCGTCTCAGCCGTCAGATTTGAATCGGTGCCTCCGGTTGCCGGGCTGCTTCCATCGATTGAACGGCCGTGGGAGTTTTACCAGAATGTTGTTTCAGACTACGTGAGTCACGCTGCTCCAGTACCCTCTGCCGAGTCTCGTCTTCGTGTTGCTGCTCCGATCATCGCGAACGGTTCGAGAAGTTATCTCCTGGATGATCCCGCCTGGCCAGCATCGTTTCGACTTGATGCGCGCGAGTTAGCTCTCGCTGAAAGGTGCAGAGATGTTGCGACTGCCGCAGAACTCGAGCAAGAAATCAATGACCGGCAACTGCTTGAACGTCTTATTGTTCAGGGACTGCTGCTGTGCAGCACAAACTAATCTTCTCAGATTGCACCATAGTCCGTTAGCCGCGATCTGGTTTGAAAATCAAGAACGGCGGAATGCTCAAGGCATCGATATCAGTCGCCGCAAAACACTCGATCGCTTCACGAGGAGTCTCCACGATCGGTTCGTTTTTGCCGTTGAACGATGTGTTAAGAAGTACGCCGACACCGGTACGCGATTCGAAAGCGCTCAACAAGGAAAAAAAGAACGCGTCGTCTCGTATGTTGACGGTCTGCAATCGGGCCGTTCCGTCCACATGCGTAATGGCAGGAAGCAAGGACTGGTATTCAGGACGCACGTCAACTGCATACTGCATGAAAGGTACCGGACGATCGATTACGAAGTACTCGGCGGCTTTGTGCTCAAGCACCGCCGGTGCCAGCGGTCTAAACCATTCTCGCCCTTTGACGTGCTCATTGATCCTCGCCTTGAGACCCAGTCTGCGTGGATCTGCGAGGATGCTTCGATGACCTAAAGCACGTGGACCCAACTCGCTTTTTCCCTGGAAAAGCCCTACAACTTTCCCATCGGCCAATAATTCAATCATCTCGGCGATAATGTCAGGAGAATTTTTAAACTCAAATTCTTTGTCTTTGAGAAACGCCTCCAACCCGGAGAACGAAGGTTCAGAACCAGTAAAATCATTTACCCAGGCGAGATCGCGATGAACGCCAAGACCTTGTCGCAGCCCGTAGATACTACAACCGAGTGCCGTCCCACCATCATGCGGTGATGGAGGTATGAAGACATTTTTGAATTTCGACTCACGGAGCAGCCGCCCATTCGCAACGCAGTTGAGAGCAGTGCCTCCGGCAAAACAGAGGTTGGGACATCCAGTTTGTTCGTGAAACCAATCCGCCAACTTCAACAGCGCGTCTTCGAAGCTCCTTTGTCCAGCGGCCGCGAGATCGGCGCATTCTTCGAAAGAACCCGACTTGTTCTTAAAGTGACCAAAGCGATCTCGCGCGTTAAAAGTGTTGAGCCACTTATCCGGTATGAACACCTTTTCGCCTTCGATAAGTAAAGGGGGCAAGCCCATCGCGTCCGGGTTTCCATAGGGAGCCAGTCCCATCATTTTTCCTTCATTTCCCATCCCGGGAAACACCGTCGTCGTCAAGTAGTTATAAAACGTTCCCAAACCCACCGGCCGGCTCCGATCGCCGTCCCAAAGCTGCTTGCCAATACAACTAGTGTTCGTGAGATCGGCTTTGTAGAACGAGCTGACTTCCAACCAATCCAACGCGGCGTTAGGAACCTGCCACGACTCGGAAAAATCCTTAGCGTAACTACCCTGATAGTCAATAATCATCACCGCGGCTTCGTTAAATTGAGAAAGGAAGAAGGCGCTATAAAGATGGGCGAGATGATGGGATATTTGAACAATGCGCGGCGTGTCCCGAAAACTGAGTTGTTCCAATAACTCAGCATGATACTGTTCCAGTCTGTTGGCTTGGATATCTGAAGCGTAGCACTCTACAACCAGATCGATCTTGCTCCGCATCTCCGGTATCCTCTTTAAATAAAGATCCCGGACATCTCCAACGGCTCCCCCGTCGTGTTTCCTTCCCGTTAGCCGTTCTTTTTGGATACTGCACAATAATGACCGGCTGCCCAACACACACATACTCGCGTCCACAGTTCGGTTGATTCCCAAAACTACCTGCTCTTCGAACATGGACTATCCTTTGTATTACAGACCCATTGTCTGCCTAACTCGTTATTTACGGTCGTTTTCAGGTACCACTTCCGGAATGGAGAACAATGTTCACCTGAAATCAGTTACGGAGTGGAGACGGAACAGCGTATCTGGCTCGCGTGGTTTTGCTTTCAATTTTCGCCCCATGGTTCCGGCCCATCGATGTAACCATGAAACCCCAAACGGGCCGATGTAAGAATCAGTCGTCA
>Ga0070706_100001038_pt1 | contig 30134 bp, 25 predicted proteins | sample KBSK5501metaG_FD_65476 | JGI IMG/M metagenome (GOLD analysis project Ga0070706, IMG submission 65476) | Corn, switchgrass and miscanthus rhizosphere microbial communities from Kellogg Biological Station, Michigan, USA - KBS K5-50-1 metaG | ecosystem: Host-associated > Plants > Roots >... | reverse complement strand
CGGATTGATTTAGTCACCGCGCGACGGTTGTGGTTTGAGCGGCGGCGCTGGGCGCGCTTACACTTTCGCCCGCAGTCCTGCGCGATGATGCATCTCGACCTCGCTTCAATGCTGAATCTGATTTCAACGATAGCCATCGTGGCTGCTCTTATTTTCGCCGCGCTGCAGGTTCGCGGATTTCCTCCAATTAGAACGGCGTTATCTCGATCCACCCAGTCGAAGATCATGTCACGCTCATTGGTAGCGTGCCAAAAATGTGTTTTCCCCACGAACTCTTCGACCGGTAAATCTCCGACTGCCATTCTTGTTTTCCCCATCCGCATGATTCCTTCCGCGAGTGATCGATACGAAAACAACCCTAAGACAGCGTCGCCTTCGAGCACAGGCACCTTGGAGTAGCCTGCTTTCTTTATGGACTGCATAATCAATTATCCCAGTGGTTCAACGGACAGAACGGAGGTTAGCTAATTCGAAACGGTCTATTCGACAGTGGCTTACACACCTGATTCGCAATCATCTTGAATCATCTTTTGTGTTTCTGAAGCGTCCCATTTTTTCCGATGGATAAAAACGGTGGATAACAGTGGTTCGTTTTTTTACTGTGCACTTGGTGCATTCATTCATCGAAAATCCCTTGAGGATTTGGATGAATGATAAGCGCCTCTGAATCGCAGATTGAGCGATGACTTGCGCGTTTCGCAAGCGGCCCATTAAGATTGCGCGCTGATGACGATCATCGAGATCAAGCCGCACCGCAACGGCTGGAAAGTTTTCGAAGCGCCCGGCGTTGAGCCTGTCTTTCTGCAGAAGGGTCAGGCAATCAACACGCGCAAAACCGCGCGTGCTTTCGCTCTGGCGAGATTCGCATTATCGGCTTAAACGGCAAGGTCGAACACACAATTCCATTGAGTGAAGCGGATCGAAAAATGTGACAGTCGAGAGAGGTTGGTCGCCTCCTCGCAATCCAGGAATTCCCTTCGGCTCGCATTTGTGCTTGAAAAGAGACGGCAGTTTTGCCTACGCTCAGGACGGAAAATCGATGTCTGCGGACTACTAAATTTTTTCAGAGACGAGGCCGGTGGTTTTCCTCGACTGGTAATCCTCTCGCATCGGCAACAATCGGAGGATCAGCTCTATGAAAAAATTTGTCGCGGCACTGATCGGCAGCGGTCTGATATTCTTGCTCTTTGCGATTGCACGAGCTGGGAGTACACAATGGGATCTCAATCCCGAATCGGGCGGCTCAGTACCGCTGCCAACTGGACGGCGATGACCGTGCCAAATGCCTCAACGGACACCGCGACTTTCGCCCTTTCGAATACAACCAGCGTGTCCATCTCGGCGAATACCGAAGTCAACGACATCACTTTCACCGCAGCCGCGGCGAATCTCTACACCATCACCGCCAGCCCGGGCTTGACGCTCATCGTTAGGGTCACGAATAATTCGTTGATGCCACAGAACTTCGTGACTGCCGCTGGCACCTTCGGGAACTCTGGAACGATAGTATTCTCGAACAGCGCAACTGCAGGCACGAATGTAGCATATAGGAACAACGGCACCAACCATTCGGCGGGCGCGGGCGACGCAATGATATTTAAGAACAATTCCACTGCGGGCAGTGCAAACATCTTCACCACGGGGTTAATGAACTTTTTCAGCAGCTCCAGTGCGGGCAGCGCGAACATCCCTCAACTCCGGCGGGAATATCACCTTTTCCGATAGCTCCACTGCCGGTAGCGCGAGATCGACGCCTTCGATACCACCTTTATCCAATTCATCGGCCATCTGGAAAACAGGTAGTGGGCTATTTTCAATGAAAGCAAAGCAAATTGCTCCGTTAGTCGCCTTGTTGTTGGGCACATCGTTCGGTCAGACTAAAACTCGTCCTGCCGTACCGAGTAATCTTACGGCTACCGCAGTGTCGTCCACTCAGATCAACCTGTCTTGGACTGACAATCCAACAAACGAAACCGGATTTACCATAAACCGGACAAAGGACCCGACAGCGTGGTACTATCTTGCAAAAGTGGGTCACACTACTTCGTATGTAAACGGCGGCCTACGCGCTTCGACAACTTATTATTACCGCGTCCAGGCGCATAACAGTGCGGGATCGTCGACTTGGTCTAATACGGCCAGCGCTACTACTCATCGCGCTCCTACCCCTACTCCCACTCCTACGCTTAGTCCAACTCAACTGGGTGGTCGGTTTGGTTTTCCCCACCCGAATTTTACAGGCGCTACGGGTGCCATGACAGCCCAGCAGTTTGTGCAGGTATTCGATGCGGCCATGCACAACCCGGACAAGTTCAGGCGGTGGATAAATGCCGGCACCGACATCCGAAAACTCAATCCAGCAGGCGTCGACGCAAAGCACGTGAGCTTGCGCACGATTGACCACAGTTATGCCAGCGTGGGAGATCATCCCGATTACAATTGGATTCATACTTATCACCCAGAATGGATTCTGCACGACGCCAGCGGCCACACCATTCCACTTTTCGAATCCACGGAGGAATCGTTGGACTTCGGCAATCCCGCTTATTTAGATTGGGTGTTCGGGACTTGGTTCCCGCAACGCTATTTCGACTCGACCGACCGCGACGTGAATCTGCAAACGTGGTATGTGCAAGACAACGGCGATATCCAGGCGATGAACATTAAGTGCGCGACCAATGACACGGTCTGTCAGAAATACGCTACAGCCGCGGGAGTCCAGGCAGCATTCAAAGCCCTCTTCGACAAATTCCATCAATGGTATCCCAACAAGCGCATCATGCTGAGCACTGGCACGCTCAGCTACATGACACCAGCCGAGCAACTACCGTCGATGGAAGGTGTATTGGCGCACGCGGACGGCTACTTCAGCGAGTGCTTAATAAATGATCACTGTTACTGGAACAGCCAGCCAAATTCAGGCAAGCGAAACGCTCTTAAAGCTACCCTTCAACTAGCTGATTGGCTAGCAAGCAAAAATAAGACATTTTTTCCGAACGTCGGTATGGGCGATGGAACACAGCCGACACAAGCGCAAACGAACTATGGCTGGGCCTTTTTCAATTTATTGCGGCGAGGCGACAAGCAATTCTTTAGCAAAGTCACCCAAGACTCCACTGGATTATGGCAGCCGCGCATTTACCCGGAAATGCAACTGCCATTGGGCCAGCCATTAGAGAAGCGGCAGCAAATTTCGCCGAACGTCTACCGCAGGACTTTTGCGCAAGCCATCGCCTACGTGAATCTCTCCGATAGCGCAGTCTCGATCAATTTGCCCACTGGAATCTGGAAAAATTCACTCAGGCAAATTGTAACTTCGCCACTGACACTAGCGAGCTTCAGCGGATTGACGGTTTACGGGCGTAAAGTAGCCCACTACCCGATGCCTGTTTCATCGAGCCTGACGCGCCACCGGCTGCGAAACCTAGTCAGATAGATTTTGAGCCTGAGACTCCTTCCACTGCAAAGATAGAGTTTGAGCCGGAAGCGCCGCCGCAGGCGAGGCCACGACCACAAACAACGGCGCCACAGTCTGCGGCGTAGGCGGCGGATTCACCGAATTCGGCGGTAGCTCAACCGCCGCTTCCGCCACCCTTGTTGCGAACGGCGGATCGAACGGTGGCGGGGTTGGGACAATTCTCTTCGCGGGCAATCTACCGTTGCCACGGCGCGGATCGAGGTTTTCGGGAATGGCTCCCTGCACATCAGCTTTCATAACGACGCTCCGGGAATGACGATTGATTCGATTGAGGGTGACGGAAATGTCTTCTTAGGAGCCAATAACCTAACCGTCGGCAGCAACAATCAGGATACGACTTTTTCTTGTGCGATTCAGGACGCCGGCCAAAGTGGCGGTACCGGTGGTTCGTTGACCAAGATCGGTACCGGAAGGCTCGATCTGACTGGAGCCAACACCTATACCGGTCCCACAAAAGTCAACGGTGTCGTGTTGAAGGTTGATGGCTCCATTACAAGCAACACATTTGTCAATCATGGTGGCACCCTCACAGGTACCGGGACTATCAATGGCAATGTCACCAATAATTAACGGTGGCAAGGTCAGCCCAGGAGATGCACCCGGCACCTAGACCGTTAACAGCTACACACAAGCGAGCCAATGGCACACTCTTGATCGGCATTGCAGGGCGCGAATACCGGCCAATTCAGCGTTCTGGACGTTCTCGGAAATGCTAACCTAAACGGATTGCTTCACCCGGTGCTCCTGAACGGTTTTGCTCCCACGATCGGTGAATCTTTCACCTTTCTGGATTACGCGAGTCTGACGGGAGCATTTTCCGGTATTCAGAACCAGGTTTTCGACACCGGCATGGAGCAATGGTCAGTTACCTACCAACCTACCGATGCCATCTTGACGGTAGGACCAAACACCGTCCCTGATCGGGATTCAACGTTCCTCTACCGACGTTGAGCTTGCTGGGTCTGGCGACGTATTGGCAGAAATGCTGGCAATGATTGATTTCGCGTAGCGTTTTCACGGCTCTTTGAAATCGCTCGCTTGCTCATATGTGTTAACGACTGTGCCGGTCTGATTGAACACGCGCAGAATCAACGCATCATGTGAGCGGCTATAGAATTTTGCGTAGCCGATTGCGCTGCTGATCGCGTTAGCCCCTTATACCACAACGCACCGAACACAAATCACATCCGGAGACCAGGTCGGCGCCACGCCGATGACTTTCGCGACCCGTAACGCGCGTTTACAGTCCCTCGATCTCCAGCAGTAGATAATACCGCCCGGATTGACATAAAACATTCTGCTTCGCGCATAACAGACCGGCTTCGGGGCCGTGTGGCCGTAGTGCCCATAGCCAGTCGGTTTAATCTGCCCGGGCGTTTGACCTAGGTTTGCGTAACGTTTGCGTAACTTTGGTAAATTAGGGTGTGGGCCCCGATTCCGTCCCTGAGGCACAACTGTTGCTGCGTGCAAGTTGCATTAACTGTAAATTTCGTATGTCACGACCTCTGGCAAGCCTGTGTGCAGTTATCGCGTGCTCGAATCTTAGACGGCACATTGAGGCGGCGGAGCCCGTTCATGAATTCCAGTGGTTATCAACCTGTTTTGGCCGGGTAATCCACGTATCCCGACTGTGCTGCCTGATTTTACTTGGGGTTTCCGTTTCGCCCTTTTTAATGGCTGATCAACCCGGCGGCCGCTTTGGTTTCCCCCATCCGAATTTCACCGGAGCTACGGGTGCCATGACCGCCCAACAGTTCGTCGCCGCGTTCGACGCCGCGATGCACAATCCCGATGTATTTCGTCAGTGGATCACCGCGGGTACAGACATCCGAAAACTCAATCCAGCGGGCGTTTACCTAAAACACCTAAGCATCCGCACGCTCGATCCTACTTACGCAAGCGTGGGAGACCATCCCGATTACAACTACGTTCACACTTATCACCCGGAATGGATTCTGCACGACGCCAATGGGAACACGGTTCCGCTCTTTGCTTCGACCGAAGAATCGTTGGACTTCGGCAATCCCGCTTATTTAGATTGGGTGTTCGGAACTTGGTTCCCCCAAAGCTATTTCGATTCGACCGATAACCTGGTCAATTTGCTGACCTACTACCTGCAAGACAACGGGAACTTTCAGGCCATGAGCATCAACTGCGCGATCAACGACACGGTCTGCCAGAAGTACACCACGGACGCGGGTGTGCAGTCGGCCTTCAAAATGATGTTCGATAAGTTCCACCAGTACTATCCGAACAAGCGAATTTTCGTTAGCACCGGCACGTTATCCTACATGACTCCGAGCCAGCAGTTGCCTTGGATGGAAGATGTTCTTTCCCACGCAGACGGTTACTTCAGCGAATACTTGACCAACGATCATAGCTATTGGGACAGCCAGCCCAACGCAGACAAGCGCAATGCGCTCCAGGCCACACTTCAGCTTGCCGACTGGCTGGCGGCGAACGGCAAATACTTCTTCCCCAATCTTGGCATGGGCGATGGACAACAGCCGACGCAGGCGGAGACGAACTACGGATACGCGTTTTTTAATCTGATGCGTAGTGGTGACAAACAATTCTATTCTCAGGTCACGCAGGATTCGAGTGGTCTCTGGCAGCCGCGCGTGTACCCCGAGATGAACCTCGGGCTGGGCCAGCCATTAGAGGAGCGGCAGCAGATTTCGCCGAACGTTTACCGCAGGACTTTCGCGCAAGCCATCGCCTACGTGAATCTTTCCGACAGCCAAGTGTCGATCAATTTGCCCGCGGGAACCTATAAGAATTCACTGGGCCAAGCGGTTAGCTCCCCCCTGGCCCTGCCGAGCTTCAGCGGATTGACAGTCTTTGGCTCGAACTCGCCCTCACCGTCACCCACGCCCACGCCTAGCCCGCCCACGAATCTCAGGGTCATGCCCTAGAATGGGCTCTTTCTGCTTCGCCACGACACCGCCTGCCCGCGAAAAGGTTCGGAGTAGCCGTGGCCATAATTTCTGATCTCTGACCTCAGGGCGTAAAAAGCCTAAGATGCCGGGCTCCAGCGCGAGCATCGCCAGCATCCGTCGCGGGCGTGGGTTTCGAGGATCTCGATCGTTCAACGCCGCCTTTGCTGCTCCAGGGCCAGTTCGAGCGACTTGGGATACCGCGAAGCATTGAGTAGCGCGGATGCGGCAAAGCGCTGCTGAATCGTACGGGGCCGATCCTGGTTCCAGCTGGCGAAACTGTACCGGGTTGGATTGGCTTTCCTCGGTGCTGAGATGTGGTTGATGCGCGCCGTGCGTCAGACTCTCGGGAAATTTGAGCTGTGCTCGTGAATCACGAGTCGAATGACGCTAGAATTCTGTGCCGGCTTTTCGACGTTTAGCTTTCAGCTTCTACTTTCTTCCGCACGCGCGCTCCTGCTCCTTTGCGGATGCACGCGCGCGCGCGAAGGCGACTGGGAAAGCGCAATCTCACGCCAGCGCGCGCACACTACCCCTGCACGGTCATTTCTACGTTATGAAGTCTTTTTGGTGTAAGGCGGCGCAATTCTGCGTAACGCGGCGCGAACGCAAAATGCTATTCTCGGGGGACTCATTCCACGCGCGCGCGCGGGGGAATGAGTCGGGCATCGCCGCAGGGGGTACGGCCGCTGCGACGTAACAATGAATCGCCAGCTTGAAATCAATCAAAGGGCTGGTTCGCAACCCGATCCAACCACTGCATCAGTACCTCACGTGGCTTCAGCTCTAACCGATAGGGAATGAGATGAGCAATGTATTCATCTTCACAAATACGCGGCGCAAACGTCGATGTCGTCGTGATAACGCCTTTAGACACATTGCCTGCGCCCGTAATCACTCCGAGCATCGCACGGTTGCGGGCGCTCGAAGTCGATAAAGAGTAGCGCGACGCTCTGGTTCACGAGAACATTTCCAAGACTCCGGTAAATCCCGTTGCCATTATAATCGGGAACGCAGCTTTCGATCCTGCGACTTCCTTGCTCGTCGCACAACACGGAGGAAAATGCGGAACAGACGGCTTCGCTGTTCCAGGAGCCGCACGTACTCAGGCTGCGAGGCGGTATTGGCTCGGATTGCGGCAGCACTCTGCGAAATTCCTCCCACTGCTTCCAGACCGGCACAGGCGGTGTGTGATGCTGGGTCGGAACATAGACGGAATGTTTGACCAGCCGCATCTCGTGAATATACCGGGGACAGTTCGGAAAGATCCGTGTGGCCCTAACGCGAACGATCAGTTGAGCGCCAGCGAATTCCGCCAGCAACAGGTAGTATCGTGTAAGGTTGCTTCGCCAAGGATACGAAGCCGTTGCGGGCGGTCGAAGTCGATAAAGAGTAGTGCGACGCTCCGGTTCAAAAGAACATTGCCGAGACTCCGGTACATTCCATTGCCCGTTATAATCGGGGAACGCCAGCGTTCGTTCGTCTACGATCCGCACGAACCCCGGCAACCCGCCTTTGTAGGAACAATCCGGCTTGCCTAGCGCATCGGCCGTAGCCAGGAAGAACATCCTTGCGCTTTCGATCAATGCCCGATCTTCGGGGGCAAAACCGAATGGACCTGAACTTCATTGAGGCGGTCCGCAACACGCCGGGTGTCAAATTGATCTTGCAACCGCCGTGAGCCGTCATGATAGAAGCCCGCGTCGTTTGTTCGATCGAGGTTATTATTCATGAGCACATCTCCCCCTCTGCCCGACCTCCCCGCTATCAGACCACGCCCGGCACTGAGTGTCAAGCGCCTCCAGGAACGCGACGGCAAGGCGAGGCGTGAGAACAAATGCCCACGGAAAGTGTCCTCCCGGGGCTGCTGATTCCTGACCGTTGTACCCTGCACTCAAGCACTGACGTCGGGTCGCCCGCGATCCATCGTGACTGGAACAAAGGAGTCTTCCTAATCGAGGACGGATCGAAACCCGTCGCCGGTTGGACCCGCCTAGCCGTCGGAGCGTCGTGCGCCGGGGTTTCCGCTCTCGACGATGGCTTCTGTTCGGTCTGCGATCGAGGAAGGCATCTGCTCCGGCCACAACAGATCGCGAAAATCCGCCTTCGCCGACGCGGATTAGATCAGCATGTTTCCGGCGGCTGGATTACTGCGGAGTACTCGATGTTGCCTTATAGTACCCTCACTCGGCGCGCTCGAGATATTACCAAACGCCTGCGGAGACTAAAAGCAGTTTATGTCATCACGCGTCTGTCGGTGAAATTTGGTGCGACCTCCAATCTTACGGCCAGAGTTTGTCTCGCTAGAGGAGCTTAAATCCTCCCCTCCAGCTAATGAGTTGTCGGCAAGATGATACGGTTAGACTGACCGTTGATGGGTTTATGATTGCGAGCGGGTGTTCTGCTGGTCCGGACGGCTACTGGTTCCAGTGAATTTTCACCGGTTTAAAAAATGCTAGCCGAGTAATAGCGCGGCATGATAATTGTCTTTTCGTGTATCTCGGTCTGCCCGATGAAGCGATCCCTCGGCATCAACGTTTCTCACTCGCTCTCCGGCTGACACTGCTCGGCTGTACCTTGTTGGTCGCGCCTGCTATGCAGTGGCATCCCCCAGAGAAGAGCAGGGCCTTGCCAACTGCCGCGTCTGCTCGGAAGCCGACCGCCGATTCAGCTACGGAGATTAGCCTTGTTCACTTGCCTGCTGCACCTTCTACGCCCACTTCCCCCGCTCCTCGAGATGCTGCAGCGGCGCAGCAGGACGCGAACGGCCTCGATTCAGCATCTCCTGAAGTGGAAGCGACAGCAACATCTCAAGAAGCGGAACCCACACCAACATCTCCCGAAGTGGAACCCACACCGACATCTCCTGAAGTGGAACCGACACCAGTATCTCCTGAAGTGGAACCGACAATAATTCCAGAACCCGAGATAGTCGCTCCGGGCGTCTCGCCACCGGAAACCGGCGCGCCAGCCGCGCCAGACCTATCGGAGCAGGTCAGCGAGCCTGTGGAACTGGTTCCGACTACCGAAGCCGGTGGTGGCGCGCGGTGGCGCATCGCCCCGCATATTCGGGCAAAGGTGACGTACGATGACAACATATTCATCCGCCCGAATCACGAACGCGCAGATTTCATTTTCACACTCGCACCGGGCGTGACGTTTGGGTATTGGGAGCTGGAGGAACAGCACCGAGACTTCTTGGATGAGACAAGAGACGCAGCCTCTCTGGTCGAGAGAGCTCGTGGCAACTTTTTGATCGTTGATTACACGGCGTTTCTGCTCGCCTTCGTACGCACAAGCTCCCAGGACACGCTCGATCAGGACGGCCGGCTTGCTTTCCGTTGGGAACTCGCGAAGCTGACCCTGGGTGCCACGCTAGATGCTGCGTCGATGACAGAAGCTGATCCCGACGTCGGGGAGCGCGTTCGTGTTCGCACACTGGCAATCAATATCACATCCCGTTATCAAGTGAGTGACAAAACCCTGCTCGGGTTGGCGCTGTACAATACCATCAATGACCCGGAGGGCTTCATCCAAACAACCGAGTGGCGCGCCGAGAGTTTTGCACAATATGCCATCACGCCGCTGATACAGCTTGGGCTGGGCGTGGCTGGAGGGCGCTTGCAGGTGGAAAAGGGTTCTGATCAGGTGTTCGAGCAAATTCTGGGGCGCGCGGAGTATTCGTTGACCGAGAAACTTAACGCGCAATTCAGCGGTGGGGTCGAGTTTCGGCAATTCGATGCGGGGAACAGCGACCGCACGAGTCCTGTTTTCGCGCTCGGCATCAACTGGCGGCCAGCTGCTGCTACGGAAGTTACGCTGCGGGCCTTCCGGCGAGTTACCGCCTCAGCGCTCAATGTGGACGAGAATTTCACCGTAACCGGATTCGAGGCCACATTTCGCCGGGCGTTGCGCGGCGGGCTGCAGTTCTCACTAACGGGAGGATATCACAACGCCAGCTATAGCTTCTTAGGCGGGGGCGGAAAAAACCGCACCGATAATTACGTATTTGTACGACCCGGTTTGTTTTATCGGCTTACCGAACGCCTGCAAGCGGGGCTAACCTATCAATACCGGCGAAACGAGTCGAATCTTCAGCGGTTCGGCTTTTCGAACAACCAGCTAACTGCTGAAATCGGGTTCCGCTATTAGGGTTTTTCACCCGCGCCCTACAGTTTCGCCCAAGCGGAGCGGCAACTAACATTTGAATTTTTCCAGTAAAAAGTCTTGAAGCCGGAGAAATTACGCTTGCCAAGTAAGGACCATCAGTTTTTTCCTAGCCCGCAACGGTAACACAGCTGTTACTTTTGCTGAGCCCTACGAAATATAGAAAATGTATTGACAATATTTTAACTATTAGAGAGAAAGGCCTCCCCTTGAAAAACCAGATATGTCCCGCCCGGATTGAGTTTTCGGATGTCGGTGCCGGAGCTGATCGATTCTCTATGCGCACGGCGTAACTTATTGTGACGAAACCCGAGGCACAGACCGCGAGAGGAGTATTGATTGTAGATGACCATCGCATATTTCGCGAGGCTCTGACCGAGCTACTTGAAAAAAAGACCGCCATGCGCGTAGTGGGTCAGGCCGACAACGTCCGAGATGCGTTGCAGTTTCTGACTAGAGCGCAACGGCAGGTCGGAATTGTCCTCGTAGACATAACCCTCAAAGGCCGCAGTGGGCTTGAACTGATCAAAGACATGAAAGCGCACGGCATCAATGTTCCGGCACTTGTTCTCTCGATGGACGATGAATTGCTCTACGCCGAGCGCAGCCTCCGCGCTGGTGCCAGGGGTTATATCAGCAAAAACTCAAGTTGCGAAGATGTAATCCGGGCAATGCGTTCGGTGCTAAGAGGAGAAATTTACTTAGGCGCAGACATTGCTTTGAAGATCCTGAGCGGGGTGTTTGCGGGGAAGCGGCTGACGGGCGTCGAGCAGCTCACCGATCGCGAACTCGAGATTTTTAGGCTAATCGGCTGCGGCGCACCGACGAGGGAAATTGCCGAACAGCTCCATCTCGGACGCCCCACTGTCGAGACGTATCGTAGACGCATCAAAACAAAGCTCCGGCTCCAAAGTGGAAGCAGGTTATCGCACGAAGCCTTCCGCTGGGTACAGTCTGGAGGACAGAGACCCACCTAAACGCGTATTGCTATCTACTGAAATTTATACCAGCTTGTAATTTAATCCATTACAAAGTTATCATGCCCGACTAGTTCATTTTCTATTGGACGAAACTACCGGAAAAAGTTATCAGCGGGGCCCGGTAAAAAAATCCAATGCAGATCCCCCCCCGCATTCTTGGCCTCCTCTCTGTCGTCTGCGCGTTTTCGGTTATCGGTGCAAATTTCGCATGTGCGCAATCTCCCGCTCAACAGGTAAATCTTTCGCAAGCTAGCCATGTGCTTCTGCCGGGCGAACTCATTCAGATCAAGGTTTTTCAGGAGCCCGATCTCGACACTTCGGTTCGCATTCCAGGAGATGGCTATGTCAACTTTCCCCTCATCGGCGAGGTTGCTCTTGCGGGGCAAAGCGTGCAGCAGGCAGCACGCATGATCCGTGATCGCCTGCAGACCCGCTTTCTCGTTAACCCGCAGGTAAGCATAACAGTGCTCGAGCCGGCCAAGCGGCTCTTTACGGTTTTGGGTCAGGTGCAACGCCCAGGCACATATCGCTTTCCAGCGACAGAGCAACAAAATCTTGACCTGCTTCAGGTCATCGGGATTGCAGGCGGCTATACACGTTTAGCCGATCCGGGCAGGATTATCGTTAAGCGGCGGATCGACGGCTCGGAAAAGGTTATGCGGTTGGATGGGAAGCGACTCGCTCGGGGAGAGAATGTAGAACCATTTTTAATCATGAGTGGGGATGTAATTACCGTCGGCGAACGGTTGTTTTAGAATGAATACTAGAGAAGAACTTATTCCTCGCGAAGCTCTCAAGACCGATGTGCACGTGGTCTTGGAAGTCTTGCGCTCGAAGGCGTTACTTATTGCGATCTGCACGGCTGGCGCAGTATTGCTCGCGTTCATTTACACCTGCTTCATACCCAAGGTTTACTCCACTCAGACCGTCATTCAGATAGAGCAGGAAGAGCAGAAAGTCGTTAAGATCGAAGGTATCACGTCGGAGGACTTGAAGTCGCTCGAAGCTCTTAAGACATTCGAGCAAAGCGTCACCAGCCCGGAGGTCTTGTTGCGTGTGATTCACAATCCTGAACTGCGCAATGACCCGACGTTTCTTCCTGAAGTAGAGCACAAGTCGGACAACGCGCTTCAAAAGGCCCTCGCCAAGCACATAGATGCGAAGCTGCGTCGCGGGACCCGTTTAATCGATATCACCGTTAATCATCGCAGCCCAATCATGGCCCAGAAGATTGCGGAGCTGCTTGTCCAGGAGTTTGTCAAGTGGAATTTCGAAGCTCAACGTGACGCTGCAGAAGTAGCACGACGTTTCCTGCTAGATGAAGGAACGCGGCTGCGCGCGAAGTTGGAGCGGTCCGAGCAGGCGCTGCAGAGCTATAAGGAACAAAATGAAGCAGTTTCTCTCGAAGATAAGCAGAACATTACTGTCGAGAAGCTCAAAGAACTGAACCTGCGTGTAACCACGGCCAAGGCTGAGCGGCTGAAGCTCGAGTCGGACTACGCCGAAACAACAAGCGGCAATTACCGTTCGCCCGATGAGCTTCTTAACATCCCGGCGATCGCAAATACTCCAGCCGTAGCAGACCTTAGGAAGAGTATCAGTGAGAAAGAAGCGCATCTCGCTACGCTGAAAGAGCGATATAAATCGAGGCACCCGAAGTTTATCGAGGCAGCGAGCGAACTGCAGAACCTACGGATGGCGCTTGAGCGGGCAATCCTTAAAGCGCGCGATGTCCTAGGGTCGAGCTACCATGCTGCGGTGCTGACCGAGAGCAAGCTGGATGAGGCACTCGGACAACAGCAGAAAGCAGCTTTGGAACTAAACAAGATTTCTATACCCTACGCGGCGTTGGCGCGAGATACTGAAGCTGACCGTGCCCTTTATAATTCCGTCTTGACGCGCCTGAAGGAGACGGACATTACAGCGGAGCTTGCGCAGAATCCGGTCCGAATCGTCGCTCGGCCGTTACTGCCGGACCGGCCAATCAGTTCCAAGCGCAACCAAGCGCTCGCACTCGGTCTCCTCCTGGGACTCGCCTGCGGCAGCGGCATCGCGCTGGTCTCGAATCGCTCGTTGAACACGTTGCGTGAGGCAGAGGTGCTCCTCGGCGTTCGCTCTTTAAGCGAAATACCGAGGCTTCGAGCTTCGCGCGCGAAGACAAAACCAGCGTTGCTAGAGCTTCGAGCTTCGCGCGCGAACGCAAAACCAGCATTACTGGAGCATGATCCCGAAGCGGAAGATTCATTCCGCAACCTTCGAGCGTCGCTCCTGCTAATCCAACAAGCGAATTGGCGACGGACATTTTTGTTTACCAGCGCGCATCCCGGCGAAGGTAAAACCTTCTGTGCCATAAACTGTGCCATCTCCTTCGCGCAACTTGGTCTCAAAACTCTTATTGTAGACGCGGACATACGGCAATCGGATTTAGCCCGGTGGTTTTTCCCAGAAGCTCCTCCGAGTGGCACGATCTTGCCTACCGATGTGCCCAACTTATCAGCGGTGTTCGTTGACAAGGCTCATGCAAATGCGCAGGAGTTTCTACCAGGCCTCAGCTTCCAGCAGCTGATGCGAAAGGCAGTCGCGAAGTTTGACCGCATTGTCGTGGACAGCGCGCCCGTTAACCTGGTCAGCGATACACTTTTATTCGCGCAGCACGTCCAGTCAGTCTGCCTCGTAATCCAAGCTGGCAAAACGCCGGCTGAAGATGTTGTGCGCGCTGCGCAACGGCTCTCAGAGGCAGGTGCCGCGCCGGTTGGCTTTGTATGGAATCAGGCAAGGCGTGCAAGGCGTTACTACTATAGTTACTACTATGACAAGCAATCTCGAGGTAGTCTGCCGTGGCCGAAAAGTAGCTGGTCGTTCAACTGACAGCGGAGCCCTGATTAGTGAGCACTCCCACCGAAAATGATCTACCCCCCAAAACCCTCGCCATTTGTTAGACCTTCAGTCAGTGCGCCGCGCCCGGTAAAACTGCGCGTAAATATTTTTTGGTCGCTGTCTGGCACTGCCGTTTATTACGTGAACGCCGGCCAGACGCCCGCCGAAGTGATCTCGCGCGCAGCAAAAAAGCTAAGGGAGCTGAGCGCTGCGACTGGATTTGTCTTTAACCGCGCCTCCGCGCGCAACGGTTATCTAAACGATTACTCCGCAGCGTATCCGCCTCGAACGGAGGCGCCATTACAACCGATGCGGCAGCCTTTTTCAATTTGATGATGTCTTCCTGCATAGACGGTGGGCCAGCGATTTGCGAGCCGCTCGCCCGACAGCGTCCGCGGCGGCTCACGCTGCGAGTGAATTTTCTGTGGACGCTCGCGGGCAACGTGATTTACGCGGCCTGCCAGTGGGGCATCCTCATTGCGCTGGCAAAGCTTGGCACGGTTGAAATGGTGGGCGAGTTTGCTCTGGCTCTGGCGATCGCCAGCCCCATCATGATCTGCGCCGGGCTCTCCAGCTTGAGGATTATCCAGGCTACCGACGCAGGCTCTGAATACCGTTTTGGAGAATATCTTTCGCTGCGTTTCGTAACAACAGCTGCGGCATTGCTGGCTATCTGCGGAGTTGTCTGCTTTTCGGGTTACGATCGGCACACCGCCGCAATCATCTTGATGATGGGCCTAGCTAAAGGATTCGAAAACCTCAGCGACGCCTTTTGTGGCTTGTTTCAGCAGCACGAGCGAATGGATCGGACGGCTCTCTCGGCGATAATCAGGGGTCTGCTCTCGCTGGCGGCAGTTGCAGTTGGGATCTACATCAGTGGCAAGCTGTTTCTTGGTGTCGCTTGCCTGGCTGCGGCCTGGGGGCTCAGTCTCGTTTTTTATGATGTTCGGGTCGGCGCGAACTTGTTGCAAAGCATCTCTGATCCGAAAGCCGCGTCGCTTCGCCGGGCAGGCTTAAGAGACGTCGTGCGATCGTACTGGCGTCAGCATGCATTACTAAGGCTCGCATGGATTGCGCTGCCCGTCGTGATGGCGGCGGCGCTGGTCTCTTTTAATGCTAATATTCCCCGGTATTTTATCGGGCACTATCTTGGGACTGCGGAACTAGGCATCTTTGCTGCGTTGGCTTACCCGATAGCCGCTGGCGGGATGATATTCAATGCTCTCGGACAATCGGCGATGCCCAGGCTGGCGAGGGAATATGCCGTGGGCAACTACCGCGCATTTTATACTTTAACACTCAAACTATCATGCATCGCTGTTGTGCTTGTTGGAGCTGGCACAGTTGTGATCCGGCTGTGGGGCCGTCCCATCCTGTTGCTGCTTTATCGGCCTGAGTATGCTGGCTATCATGGCGTCTTTTTCTGGTTGGGGCTCGCAATCGGGCTCGGCCACGTGGCTGGATTGCTGGGCTACAGCATGAATGCCGTTCGGCACTTCCGCTCCCAACTGGTGGTTGGCTTCGCGATGACCCTGGTGATGGCGCTCGGCTGCACCTTCCTCGTCGCTCGCAAACAGCTATTCGGAGCGGCAGTCGCAATAGCAGTGGCGGCCGCTTTTCAGGCCGTAGCAAACGTCGCTGTCATCGCTTATGCGCTTCGAAACCACGGACAACAGAAAGATTTTGATTAACACGACAATAATTAAAGGCGGGTCGGTCACTGCGAGCGCGACGAGCTTGAGCATCTCATTCCTGCTCAGCGCGCTGACGGTTTGCGGCTTTCTTGTTGCTTCTGAGCAGATCGCGCATTGGTTCGTTATCCCGGTATTACTGTGCGGCGTTTTGGCCGGGTGGGATGCAGTGGACGGGCTTCGAGGCCGCATGGATCTCTTCGATCCTGCAACTCTCATTGGGCTGTTTTGCTTTCATTTCTTTTTCCTTGCCCCGTTGCTTCACGTCGGGTGCGACTCATGGACGGTGCATTACATTGAACCGCCGGCAGACTGGCGAGATTGGCTCGGCGGGATGGCATTCGTCAACGCTGGAGGACTCCTGCTCTATCGCGTTGCAAGACAGAGAGCTGCTGCATGGGGGCGGAATACTTCGAGCACAACGATCTGGCGCCCGGAAAGAAGGCGACTTTTTTGGGGTGTTAGCGTCGGGCTGCTTGTCAGCGTTGCGCTTCAAGCCTGGGTCTATACTCGGGCGGGCGGAATCAGCGGCTTTGTTGACGCCTATACTGCATCTATCACGGCTCCACCGTCGCAGGCGGGCTTCGCAGGGATGGGTTGGATTTTCATGCTGTCTGAAAGCGCTCCGATCCTAGTCATGATCTGCTATGCCACTTATGTGGAGCGGACAGGGATTGCGAGGAGTCAGCCTGTGATACTTCTCGTGTTGTTCGGATTCTTTGTCCTCAGGATGCTATTTGGCGGGCTGCACGGCAGCCGCAGCAACACTATCTGGGCCTTGTTATGGGCGGCCGGGATCATTCACTTTTGGGTTCGACCGCTCAGTAGAACGTTCGTCTTTGCCGGTGTCTGCTTCCTAGTTGCTTTCATGTATTTTTACGGATTCTACAAGAACCACGGGAGCGACGCTCTTAGCGTCTTTAAGGAAAGCAGCTCAAGCGCGGAATCGGACACTGACTGGAAGCAGATAGTCCTGGGAGACTTGGGACGAGCTGATGTGCAGGCGTTCATACTTTATCGACTGTCCATGCGAGACCGCGACTACCAATACGCCTGGGGAAGAACCTATCTTGCCAGCCTCTCGTTGTTTATCCCGCGGGCAATCTGGCCCGACCGGCCGCCGTTAAAGGTTAAAGAAGGCACTGAGGCGCTATACGGAGCCGGAACTTACGTAGAAGACGAGTGGTGGTCATCTCTTGTTTACGGGCTAGGCGGCGAAACGATGCTCAATTTTGGGCCGGTAGCAGTCCCATTCGCCTACCTGGTTTTCGGGTTACTCGTGGGTCGATTGCAGCGTTTCCTTTGGAAGCTGCACCGCGGTGACACGCGGCTGCTGCTCTACCCATTTCTTTTCATCATTTGCTTCATGGCGCTGCAGCACGACAGCGACAACCTGCTGTTCACGTTTGTAAAGGAAGGATTTGTGCCCGGCTTGGTCGTTCTGTTTGGTTCGCGTGTTCTGGCTTGCTCAAAAGAAGCGCATCGACGCACTCACACCAGTTCACTAGGTGAAGAAAGTTTAAGAACAGGCAGTCGCTTCGCCGAGGCATCGCACTCGTTAAGTTACGCACCGGCCCACTTAATTACATGAACGTCGTTGTCACCTGCTCCCATCATTTTGATCGGACTCCGGATGGCCGCGTCTGGACCAACGGAACCTGTCCTTACCTGTTCTGGACCCGGTATCTCCCGGTGTTTAGGTCCGTGCGCGTAGTGACGCGGATGCGGGAGGTTTCGAAGATTCCACCGGGTCGAGAACCTGCCGATGGTCCCGGAGTCACTTTTTTTCCCGTTCGGGATTATGTGGGGCCACAACAGTTCCTTTTTCGGGCGCCTGGCATCCTCGCCACGGCGAGAAAAGCCGTCCAAAACAGCGACGCTCTTATTTTCCGAGCGCCAAGCCTTTTGGGCGACTGGATGGTGCCGGGGTTGCGCAGAACGAAGCGCCCGTATGGCGTCGAAGTTGTGACTGATCCCTACGATGTTTTCTCGCCGAATGCGGTCAAGCACGCGCTTCGACCCTTCTTTCGCTGGTGGTTCACACGACGTTTACGCTGGGAGTGTGGGGGAGCATGTGCCGCAGCCTACGTCACCGAGCGTGCGCTGCAGCGCCGGTATCCACCCGCCCCGCGTGCATTTACAACGCACTACTCCAGCATCGACCTGCCGGACACAGCGTTCGTGAAGACCCCGCGCACCACCGCGCCGAATGGTTCAGTCAGGCTCATTCTGGTAGGCACGCTGGCTCAGCTTTACAAGGGCCCTGATGTGCTGATTGACGCCGTGGGTGCCTGTGTACGCGAAGGGCTGAACATTGAGCTGGTGTTTGTAGGAAGCGGCGGTTACCAGGCTCAGCTCGAAGCGCGGGCCGCGGCGCTCGGCGTTGCGACGCGCGTGCAATTTCGCGGGCAGGTAGCCTCCGCCGATGCCGTGCGCGCCGAGCTGGATCACGCCGACCTTTTTGTGCTGCCGTCGCGGCAGGAGGGCTTGCCCCGCGCGATGATCGAGGCGATGGCGCGCGGTCTGCCATGCATCGGCTCTAGGGTCGGCGGAATCCCCGAGCTGCTGCCGGCGGAGAACCTCGTGCCGCCAGGCGACCCGTCGGCACTGGCTCGAAAAATTCACGACGTGCTCAGCGACCCGCTGCGCATGGCGCGGATGTCGGCGCGGAATCTCGGAAAAGCGCGCGAGTATCGGCAGGATGTACTCAGCGACCGTCGGCGCGTTTTTTACGAGCACGTCAAAAGTGCAACCGCCGCATGGTTGAAAGGAGGGCGCCTGTAGTCATGTGCGGCTTTGCCGGCTTTTTTGATTCGTCTGCGCGCGCATCGGCTGCCGATATGGAAGCTGTCGCCAGCCAGATGGCGGCGCGCCTGCAACACCGCGGCCCCGACGATGCGGGCGTGTGGAGCGACGCCGGCGCGGGCGTGGCGTTCGGCTTTCGGCGACTCTCGATTGTCGATCTGTCGCCGCAAGGGCATCAGCCGATGCGTTCACCGTCCGGTCGATATGTGATCGCGCTCAACGGCGAAATTTACAATTATCGCGCCCTCCGCGTGGAGCTGGAGCGCGCGGTGCAGCGTCCGAACTTCCGCGGCCGCTCCGACACCGAGGTGCTGCTGGCAGCGATTGACCGCTGGGGACTCGACGGTGCATTGCAGCGTTCCGCGGGCATGTTCGCCTTCGCGCTCTGGGACTGCGAAAACCGGCAGCTTCATCTCGTGCGCGACCGGCTCGGCGAGCGGCCGCTTTACTACGGGCGAATGGGCCGCACGCTGCTTTTTGGCTCGGAGCTGAAAGCGTTGCAGGCGCATCTCGCGTGGCGCGGCGAGATCGACCGTGATGTGCTCACGCTGCTCCTGCGCTTCAACTACATCCCCGGGCCGTTCTCTATTTTCAAAAACATCCGCAAACTGCCGGCGGGCACGATCATCACCATCGATCAATCCGTCGAGCTCCCCGCGCCAGTTGAATACTGGTCAGCCCATCGCGCGGTCACAGCCGGGGTAGCGAATCGCTTCCCGCGCGGCGAAGCCGAGGCGGCCGAGAGGCTTGAAGCATTGCTGCGCGAAGTGATTCGCGACCAAATGGTCGCCGACGTGCCCGTGGGCGCGCTGCTCTCCGGCGGGATCGATTCCTCGACAATCGTGGCGCTGATGCAGGCGGAATCCGCGCGCCCGGTGAAAACATTCACCATCGGTTTTTATAACAACCGTTTCAACGAGGCCGCTCACGCCAAAGAGGTCGCCCGCCATCTCGGCACCGATCACACGGAACATTATCTTACGCCGGAGGACGCGCTGGCCGTCATCCCGCGGCTACCGGTGCTTTACGACGAGCCGTTTGCCGATCTCTCGCAAATCCCGACGTTCCTCCTCGCCGCGATAGCCCGGCGGAACGTCACCGTCTGCCTTTCCGGCGACGGCGGCGATGAGCTTTTTGGCGGCTACCATCGCTATTTCTACGGGCGGCGCATCTGGAACAGCGCGCGCTGGATTCCGCTCGGTGCGCGCCGCGCCGCATCGCGTCTCGTGCAGAAATTCGCGCCAGGTTCGTGCGCCGGGCAGAAGCTGGCGAAGCTCGCCGAAGTACTCGACGCAGACGACCCGCGCGCGCTTTACCTGCGCTTCATGTCGCACTGGCGCGCGCCCGCGGCACTGGTGCTGGGCGCCGCCGAGCCGGCGACCGTGCTCACCAACGGGCACAGGCCCGAGCTGACCGATTTCATCGAGGAGATGATGTTCGCGGATCTGGTCGGCTATCTGCCTGACGACATTCTGGTGAAAGTTGACCGTGCCAGCATGGGCGTGAGCCTCGAAGTGCGCGTGCCGTTTCTGGATCACCGCGTCGTCGAGTTCGCGGTAACACTGCCGATGAGCATGAAGGCTGGCAGCGGTCAGGGCAAACGCTTGTTGCGCAAAGTGTTGGACAAACACGTGCCAAGGGATCTGGTCGAGCGACCAAAGTGGGGCTTCGCGCCGCCATTGGCGTCGTGGCTGCGCGGCCCGCTGCGTCCGTGGGCGGAGGAGCTTTTGGATGAAAAGCGCCTGTGCGCCCAAGGCATCCTCGATCCGGCGCCCATCCGCGCGCGCTGGCGGGAGCACCTTGCCAACCGACGCGACTGGAACTGCTCGCTGTGGGGTGTGCTGATGTTTCAGACCTGGCTCGATCAAAACCCATGCGCCAACTAATTCACCCACGATGAAAAACCGCCGCATCCTTCACGTCATCACTGGGATCGACCGCGGCGGCGCGGAGAACCACCTGCTCGACCTTGTCAAGCATCAGCGCGCATCGGGCATGGCCGTGACCGTGGCGTATCTGCGCGGGAACGGATACTGGACGGCTGCATTTGAGGCACTCGGCGCCGAGGTGCATCCACTGGGTCTTCGATTCTACGGCGACTTGAAACCGCTGGTCTGGCTCGGCCGACTCATCCGCACCGCGGAGTTGGATCTTGTCCACGCGCATCTCCCGCCTGCGGAACTGTATTCGCGCCTGGCGTTGCTCGGAATCGGCCGCAAAGCGCTGCCGCTGCTTATCACCAAGCATAACGATGAAAGGTTTTGCGACGCACCAGGCAAAGAAGTTCTTGGCCGCTGGGTTGCGCGAAGGGCGGATCGTGTCATTGCCATCTCTGATGCGGTTAAACGCTACATGTGCGGCTCCGGCCTTGGCGTCGAGCAGCGGAAACTTCAGACGATATATTACGGGATTGATGCGGCCCGGTTTAGCCAGAGTCCACGCGCGCTGGCGGTCTCTCTGAGAAAGCATTGGGGTATTGCGGCCGAGGAGCTCGCAATCGGATTCGTGGGCCGGCTCGTTCCGCAGAAAGACATCGGCACGCTGATTCGGGGTTTCGCGCTATTTGCCGCAACCTTCGCCGAGGCGAAGCTGGTCATTGTCGGCAGCGGCCCGCTCGACGAAGAACTTCGGCGCGGCGCGGAAGAACTCGGAATCTCCGGGCGGATCGTTTGGGCGGGCTTTCGCGACGACATCGCTACCGTGATGAGCGCGTTCGATATTTTCGCGCTCACCTCGATTTATGAGGGCCTCGGACTGGTGTTGCTGGAGGCGATGGCTTCGCGTCTACCGGTAGTGGCCACGCGCGCGGGCGCAATCGCGGAACTTGTCGCAGACCGCGAGACCGGCATCCTCATTCAACCGCGGCGACCGCAGGAATTGGCAGCTGCTTTCCACGAGCTCACCAACGGCTGCCTGCGGGCACGATTCGGAGAAGCAGGCCGCGAGCGCGTGCTGCGGGAATTCACCCTCGAAAACATGTGCCACGAAACCGACAGGCTGTATTCGCGCTGTGTGTGCACCCGCATTCTAACGACGAAGGAGCAGATCGCATGTGCGGTATCTACGGTCAAGTGAGTTCTCACCAGATCGACGTCTCCACCGCCGAGACGGCGACGGATCGCCTCGGCCACCGCGGTCCGGACGAGCGAGGTGCCTGGATGGGAGGCAAAGTCTTCCTCGGAATGCGCCGGTTAAGCATCATCGATGTTAGCGGGGGTCACCAGCCGATCTGGAACGAAGATCGTAGCTGCTGCCTCATTTTTAATGGCGAGCTTTACAATTTTCTGGATCTGCGCCCTCAGCTTGAAGACAGGGGCCATGTCTTTCGCACAAGCAGCGATACCGAAGTAGTCCTGCATGCTTATGAAGAGTGGGATGTCGATTGCCTCCGCCGCTTTAACGGCATGTTTGCGATTGCGATCTGGGATGCTCCGCGCCAGCGGTTGTTTCTTGCGCGTGATAGGATCGGCGAAAAACCGCTCTACTATTATAGTAGCGGCAGCAAGCTGGCGTTCGCTTCAGAGATAAAGGCGCTTCTTGCTGATCCGGACATTCCGCGCGAGCTGAATCCTCGTGGTCTGGCAAACTTCCTTAGCTTCGGGCACGCCGTTGCCCCTGATACTATCTACAAGCACATCTATAAACTGCTTCCGGGTCATTACCTGATTGCGCAGGAGAGCGGAGTTGAAACCACTGAATACTGGGATGTAGGCGACGAGCCGCAGATCACGCCGGGGACTATTCTGAGCGAGGAGCAATATGCCGAGAAGATACTCACGCTTTGCAACGATTCGGTTCGACGGCGAATGATCGCTGACGTGCCCGTCGGCGCGTTCCTCAGCGGAGGTGTCGATTCAACGGCCATCGTAGCGCTTATGAAGCGCCACACCACCGCTCCGGTGAGGACGTTCTCGCTCGGATTCGATATCGGCGGCGGCTACAACGAACTATCAGATGCTCGAGGAGTAGCCAGGTATTTCGGGACCGAGCATCATGAGCTGCACATTCAGGATGTCGACCTCGTCCAGACACTCCGCACGCTGGTGTTTCATTACGATGAACCTTTTGGCGATGCTGCGAGCTTTCCTCTCTACCTGCTTAGCCGGTTCGCTAGCGCTCACGTGAAGGTCGTTCTTTCGGGAGACGGCGGCGATGAACTTTTCGGCGGGTACCGGCGCTATGTCGCTGATCAACTTTCATCTCTCTACCGGAGATTACCATCTGTGGTTACGGGCAGTTTGGCGCCATCACTGGCCGACCAATTGCCGCGTTTTCGGCGCGTGAAGCGCACGCTGCGAACGTTGTCAATCGCAGACCCGGCGCGCCGCTACGCTTCCTGGTTAGTTGTATTCAGGCCTGAAATGCGGGCCGAGTTGTTACAAACCAGCATTAAAGAGGCAGTTGGTAGCTACGATCCAGCCTGGCCTTATGAGCACTACTACCATAGCCTGAACGGAAGTAGTGCGACGGATCACCTTAACCGGTTGATGTACGTGGATCTGAAGACATGGCTGCCCGACGCTTACATGGAGAAGGCCGACAAGGCGACAATGGCGTGTGGACTGGAAGCGCGCCTCCCCTTGTTGGATCATCGACTGGTCGAGCTGGCGTTTCAAATCCCGGGCCGTTGCAAAATACGCGCAGGATCCACGAAGCGCATTTTCAAACGTGCGGTGCGCAACCTCCTTCCACCTGCCGTGCTCCGCAAACCGAAGCATGGGTTCGCGGTTCCAATCGACCCATGGTTTCGCGGCACACTCAAGGACTTCACGTTCGACGTTTTACTGGATGAACGAACGCGGCGTCGTGGCTATTTCGACACAGCAATAGTTGAACGGCTTTGGCGCGAACACGTCAGCGGCCGTCACGTCCGCAGCTCACAACTCTGGCTCCTCCTCAATTTCGAACTATGGCATCGCATCTACTTAGACGGAGAAGCCCCATGAAAGTAGCGCACGTAACCACGGTGGGGGTATCGCTCTACGGATTGCTTATCAACCAGATGCGTAGTTTGCGCGAGGAGGGCTACGAGATCGTAGCTATCTCTTCGCCAAGTTCTTTCGCGCCAGCTATTGAAGCAGTGGGATTTCGTCACATTGCTGTTCCCATTACCCGCAACATCACACCAGTTGCCGACCTGATCTCGCTCTGGCGGCTTTGGCGCGTTATGCGTCGTGAGCGTTTTGCGATCGTGCATACTCATACGCCTAAGGCTGGATTACTGGGTCAGCTTGCAGCTCGACTCGCCGGTGTGCCGCTGGTCGTCAACACCGTGCATGGGTTTTACCTCCATTCAGGCATGAATCCTGTCGCACGGCGCATTTACCTTCTGTTGGAAAAGCTTGCCGCGACTTGCTCGGACCGCATTCTTTCGCAGAACGCTGAGGACATTGAGATAGCCGTACGTGAGCGCGTCTGCCGCCGCGAGAAGATCAAGTTTCTCGGCAACGGTATCGATCTGACACAATTCAATCCTGACGCCATTAGCGCCGAAAATGTAGAAAGGCTCCGCGCCGAGCTCCGTCTGCGATCCAGCGCACCTGTTGTTGGTTTCGTGGGCCGGCTGGCGGCGAAGCGGAAAGGCTTCGCTGATTTTCTGGCAGCAGCGCAGGAGATTTCCGTGCGTGTCCCCGACTGCCAGTTTCTCGTTGTGGGTGAGAGCGACCGCGGGAAAGCGGACGCGATGGAAGCTTCCGCTGCCGGCGCTCACGGCATCGCTGAGCGTTGCGCGTTCGCAGGTCAACGCGACTACAGCGAGTTACCGGCATTCTACAAACTCATGAATGTGTTGGTGTTGCCGTCGATTTTTGAAGGTTTGCCGCGAGCGGTAATGGAAGCGTCGGCCATGGGCGTTCCCGCCGTAGTTACCGACGTAAAGGGCAACCGTGAAGCGGTATTAGATGGATACAACGGATTAATTGTGCCGCTCGGTGACCTTCGTGCGCTGGCTGCCGCCGTGGTACGCCTGCTTACCGATAAAGAACTCGCCGCGCAAATGGGCGTTAAAGGCCGCGCAATGGCCCTCGAACGCTTCGATGAACAAGCTGTGTTTGCGATCGTGAAAAGCGAGTACCGGCGATTGCTTTCGCAGAAATGCCGGCTTCCAGCGCGAACCTGTTCGCAAGCAACATGATGACCGCCGAGATAAATCGCGTATCACGAATTGAGCCTGCGCCACCATTGGTAACGTGCAGAGCGCGCGAGGCTGCGCAGCGGTTCTTTGCCGAGCTCGAGCGCCGGCGGATCGCATATGTTGTTCTGCATTCGTACGAAAAGCTTCACTGGCAGGTCGGCCCGTCAGACATTGACTATGCGGTCGCGGCTACCGATTTGAGCAAGATTCGCGGCGTTTTAGCGGGTGTAGCCCGTGAAACCGGTTTGGTCATTGCGCAATCCTTTTCACATCAGGCGTTCGGCCGGTACGCAGTCTTGGTCAATCCGGAGAATCCGACAGATTATCTGAAGCTGGACGGCCGCTCCCATTATGCGCCGACACTGTGGCTCTTTGTGCGCGACGAAATGCTGCTCGCTGGGCGACGACAATACGCGGGAAAGTTCGTTGCGGCACCAGCCTCGGAATTCATTTATCTGCTCGCGAAGGTACTTTCGAATAGCAGTGCGACACAAAAGCACCTCCCGCGTCTTCGTCAGCTCGCTGCCGTCGATCCGCTAGGCGTGCAGGAACGATTCAGGTCGGTGTTTGGTGACATTGAACGCCCGGTTTGTGAATGGTTCACCGATTCCGCGCAGCTTGATGAACTTCGCGTGATTGCGCGGCGGCGCTGCAGGGCAGGCCTCTTGGCTCCCATGCTGCGGCGGCGTGTCACACGCGTGCTGCATCCGCCGGGGCTTCAAGTAGCCGTGCTCGGACCAGATGGCGTCGGCAAATCTACGCTGCTGCAGAACCTTGGTCAGGCGCTGGAGCCATGCTTCACTCGGCGGCGGCTGTTTAAATTCCGTCCCGACGTCTTTAATACGATCAAGCCTGAAACGCAGCCGACACCTCATGCGCGCGCCCCGCGCGGCTGGATTTTGAGCTGCGCCAAAATCTTTTACTATGCGGCGGACTGGTGGCTTGGATTTCTCGTCCGGGTTTTGCCGGAAAAATGCCGAGGCGCGCTTCTGCTGGTCGACCGGGATTTTAATGACCTCATTGTCGACCAGCGACGTTATCTCGTCCGAGGCGTGCGCATCCTTGCGCGAATCTTGCGCCGAGCCCTACCGCAAGCTGACGCCACGTTCATCCTGGCTGCCGATCCCGAGGCGGTGCACGCGCGCAAGTCAGAACTATCGCTTGGGGAGTTGCAGCGACAACTTGCCGCATATCGATGGCTTGCCAGTCGGCATTCACACATGCATCTCATCTGTGCGGACCAGCCAGCGGGCGAAGTTGCGCGTCTGGTGAGCCGCGCGGTCATTCTTCAGCTCGCGCAACGGGAGCAGCATCGTCGGCTCTCACTCGCAAAGCGGCTGTTCGATCTGTTCGTGGCCGCGGCTGCACTCTTGATTCTTGCGCCCGTAATTGCCGCGCTCGCGGTGATGGTTCGCTTATTCATCGGCGTACCGATTCTGTTCAAGCAGGAACGTCCGGGTCTGCACGGCTGGCCATTCACGATCTACAAATTCCGCACGATGAGCAATGCACGCAATGCCGCCGGACATCTCTTGCCGGATGCCGAGCGCCTCGGCTGGTTCGGCCGGTTTCTTCGAAGCACCAGCCTCGATGAACTGCCTGAGCTGATAAACGTGCTTCGTGGCGAAATGAGCATCGTCGGCCCGCGTCCGCTTCTCATGGAATACTTACCGCGCTATTCGGCGGAACAGATGCGACGCCACGACGTGCTCCCGGGCATCACCGGGCTGGCACAGATCAATGGCCGTAACGCGGCAAGCTGGCCCCGCAAATTCGAGCTCGATCTCTGGTATGTCGATCACTATTCGATGTGGCTCGACCTCAAAATAATCGCCACAACCGTGTGGAAGGTCCTTAAACGCGACGGGATCAATCAGTCGAACGGCGTCGCTTCAGAGCGGTTCATGGGCAACGCTGCCGCCGCGCAGACCGGCAATGGTGTGCACGTATGATTGAGCGAGAGGCAACGACCATTCTCGTCACCGGCGTTGGGGACACGGTCGGCCAGGCGCTCGTAAAAGCTGCTCGTCAGATGGCGCTGCCCTGTCGGATTGTCGGCACAGATCGCGACAAATTTTCTGTAGGTCTCCGCTGGGCCGATGCGGGATTTGTCGTTCCACACTGCTTGGCTGCGGAACCGTATTTAGCCGAGATTCGGCGCATATGTGCCGGCCAAGGAGTGCAGCTCGTGCTGCCCGGCTCGGAGAAAGAACTTCAACTACTGTCCGGAAATGCCGACGCTCTGTCGAGCGAAACTGGCGCTATCGTCGCTTGTAGCCCACCGCAAGTGCTGCGCGTGGCCATGGACAAGTGGGAGACGTGCCGCTTTCTCGAAACCGCTGGGTTGCGTTTCCCGCGTTACGCCCGTTCCGACAATCTAGAACAAGTCGAGCAGCTGATGGAGATGGCGGGTTTCCCGCTGATCGCAAAGCCGGTACGCGGGACGGGCGCACGCGGCGTGTTTAAGATCGAGTCGCGCGATGATTTAGGGCAAGTGCTGAAGAGCGGCGGCGAGATTGTGCTGCAGGAGTATCTGCTTCCTGAAACGGAAGAATACAGCGTTGAAGTTTATACGTTAAAAAACGGGCAGCAGGCCGGCAGCATTTGCTACCGCCGCGATCAGCTTATCGCGGGTGATACGTACAACGCGCGCGTGATGCCGCACCCCGTGGCCGAAGCAGAGGCGCGAGCAGTTGCCGCCGCGCTTCACACCATCGGTCCGTGTAATGTGCAACTTCGCGTCACCGCTCGTGGCCCGGTGACGTTCGAAATCAATCCACGCTTTTCCGGCGGAGTCTCGATCCGCGCATATTTCGGCTACAACGAAGTCGAAATGGCGGTTCGGGACCTCGTGTTGAATGACCCTGTGCCTGAGCCAGTGACCAGCGCCGGCCGTGCGCGGCGTTTTTGGGGAGAGATGTATTTTAGGGAGAACGCAACGTGCGCTGCAGGAGGACAAGCGCAAGCAGGGGGCATGCAGACGCGCAGCCCTCGAACAGACCGGGTCGTCCAGATTCTGGGCACGCGTGACGCTGCCGAATGGAATGCCGTCCTGTCCAAGACGCGCCAGCACGATTTTCATCACCTGCCGCAATATCACCGAATGGCAGAACAGCTTGGCGAAGGCACGGCGCGGTTGTTTGTTTACTCGGAAAACGGATGCACAATCGCGCTGCCGCTGTTGCTTCGGCCTGTCGATCCGAATGAGCCGGACGGCTGGCAGGACGCGACTTCGGTTTACGGTTATGCCGGACCTGTCGCATCGGACGACTCGCTCCCGGACACCTTCGTCCAGAGCTTCCAGGCGGCGCTTCGCGACGAACTGTCACGCGCACGCGTTATATCTCTATTCTCACGCCTCCATCCGCTCATCCCGCAGCAGGAGACACTCGCCGGATTAGGCGAATGCGTGGAAAACGGACAGACGATCTCAATTGATCTCACGTCGCCCGATGACGAGCAGCGCGCGCGGTACAACAAAAGTTGCCGCACCAGTTTGCGCAAGCTCCGCGAAGCAGGATTCATCTGCGTGCATGATCGCGAGAAGCGGTACCTGCAGGAGTTCGTCGAGGTGTATCTGGAAACAATGCGACGTGCTAGAGCGGAGGATCCGTATTTTTTTGATCGCGCATACTTCGAGATGCTCATGCAGGAGCTCGGGCCGGTGTCGCACCTCTTTGTCGCGCTAAAGGATGGCGATGTCGCCGCTGCCACGATCTGCACGAACTGCGCCGGGATCGTTCAAGATCACTTGGGCGGCACGCGCGATGCGTTTCTGAAGTTTTCGCCCGATCGTCTCGTGGTCGATACCGAGCGCTCGTGGGCGAAGGAAAGCGGCGCACACGTATTCCATCTAGGTGGTGGTGTCGGGGCGCAGCAGGATTCGGTGTTCCAATACAAGGCGGGTTTTTCTGATCGGCGGCACACCTTCCGGACGTGGCGCTGGATTCTACAGCCAGACGTTTACGAAGAGCTCTGCGTGGAGAAAGCGCGCTGGAACACGGCAAACGGTTTGCAGCCCGTCTCGGCCGGATATTTCCCGGCTTATCGCTGCCCGGCGATGCCGGTTGACGAGCAGCAGTTTTTCGCCAAAAAAACGGCAGCGCCTTGCGCCGCAACACCGCGATGAGACGGAACTTCGTTCAATTCCGCGATCTCGAGCCGGAACTGGTGAACGTTGAACTCCAGGTGCACACGACGTGGACTGATGGGCGCTCGACAATCGCTGAGCAGCTCGAAAGCGCCCGGCAGCGCGGCCTTACGACGATCGCTTTCACGGAGCACGTGCGCCGGGATGCGGAATGGTTTGCCGGTTTCGCAGCGGCGGTGCGGGAAGAGGCGCGCCGTTTTCCAGAGCTGACGGTGCTCGTCGGCTGCGAGGCAAAGGCGCTCGATTCTCGCGGCACGCTCGACGTATCGGAGGAGACGCTCGCCGCCTGCGATATCGTGCTCGGGAGCGTGCATCGTTTTCCCGATGGACGCGGCGGCTTGCTCGACTTCGCGGCGCTCGATGCCGGGGCGACCGCCGAGATCGAGTGCGAGCTCGCGCTGGGGCTGCTGCGCGGGGCGCCGATCGATGTGCTCGCGCATCCTGCCGGCATGTATCAGCGTCGCTACGGGCGCTACCCAGACGCGCTTTTTCGCCGGATGCTGGAGGCCTCGCTCGAACGCGGCATCGCGGTGGAGATCAACACTTCCTACCTCGTCAACGTGGAGGCGTTTCTCGAGCTCTGCGATGTAGTCAACCCATTCGTCTCCATCGGCTCCGACGCGCACGGCGCGGAGGAGCTTGGCCGCTGCCGGGACGCATTGCTGCGCTCGGGGATTTTTGTGTTATGAATCCGCAACTCACCGTCCTCGTCACCGGCGCCGGCTCGCTGCTTGGGCAGGGAATCCTCCGCGCGTTGCGCGCCTCCTCCCTCCGGCTGCGAATCATCGCCGTTGATGCGAGTCCGCTCTCGGCGGGGCTTTACTGGGCGGACGCGGCGCACCTCATTCCAATGGCAACCGAGCCGGGATATCTGCCAAGCATTGGGGCGATCTTCGCGCAGGAAAAGCCGGACGCCG